>Ga0206130_10009082_pt1 | contig 10495 bp, 10 predicted proteins | sample Helgoland_Spring_9_FD_148637 | JGI IMG/M metagenome (GOLD analysis project Ga0206130, IMG submission 148637) | Pelagic subsurface seawater microbial communities from Kabeltonne, Helgoland, North Sea - Helgoland_Spring_Bloom_20160512_1 | ecosystem: Environmental > Aquatic > Marine > Epipelagic ...
TCCGTTTTGAGTTGAATTTATTACTAATTCATTACTCACAATTTTTCAGATTAAATGTCTACTTCTTTTTATGTCTATTCTTTCTTAACCTTTTCTTTCTCTTGTGTGTAGAGATTTTATGTCTTTTCCTTTTTTTACCGCAAGGCATATTCTTTTAATTTAAGTGTTATTAATTGTCTAAATATTCTGCTGCTGCAGACTTTAAAGCTGGATCAGCATCTTCTGCAGCTACAATTCTTGTAAATAACTCAGATGATTCCTCAGGTCTGTTAATCTCTAACAAACAAACGCCCATGTATAACATGGCCTCATAATCATCTTCTTTCAACGCAATCAACTTTTCAAACCTTTCAACGCCTCGCTCATATTGTCCTGATTGAATGGACAAAAGACCTAAGCTTAAAAGGGCTTCTCTGTTCTTTGGGTCTTTTTCTAGCACTTCCTTCAATAGCGTAATTCCTGACATAGGATTTTCCGTTATCACTAGGGTCATAGCTAACTTTGTTTTGGCGGATATATTATCTGCCTCCCTTTGAGTAATCAAAGTCAAAACTTTTCGTGCCTCTAGTGCATATGCGGCTGCTTCTTTCATGTTAGAGGCTCGCTCGTATGAAGCATATAATAATGTTGCCGCTTTTTTCTGCGCCTGCAAAGAACTGTCTCTCTGCAAGAATTTCATAGTAACATTTTTGGCACTATCCAAAAACCCATACTTTAAATAGTATCTCGCTAAAGAGTCTGCAAAGTTAATGTAATTTTCCGATATTTCCCCTTTCGTAAAGTTCTTCAGTGAAGTAATTGCAGCTGCGTCTTCATTGGACATATTAAAAGAATGTGATTCTCCACTGCTTTCAACCTCATTTTTCACTGCTGTGCGCGGAAGTTGATAGAGTAAAAAGACGGCTGCCATCCCTGCAATTGTTAGTGAAATATGATACTTATTCATCCGCTATCAGCTTTCCTTTTACGCAGACGTTACGTTCCTCTTGATCTTATCAATGAAAATTTTAGACGGCTTGAAGCTCGGGACATAATGCTCTTCAATGATTATTGCCGTATTTTTAGATATGTTTCTGGCAATCTTTTTTGCGCGTTTTTTGTTCACAAAACTACCAAACCCCCTCACATATATATTTTTCCCGTCGGCCATCGAGGTTTTCACTACAGAAAAAAAGGCCTCTACAGATGCCTGAACGTCTAATTTATCGATCCCTGTCTTTTCACTTATTTCGTTTATTACATCTGATTTCGTCACAATAATGTCATTTTAATTGTCAACCATCGTTTTATTAATAACTTCAAATTTACATTTGCAAGTCTTCGATACAAATGTATCCTCTAGAAAATCAAAAATCCCAAATAAGATCATCAAAATTCAAATAACTTCTTCATTAATGAATTGGTATTCAAGGGAAAAGAGAGATTTACCTTGGCGGGCCACGCGCAACCCTTATACGGTTTGGCTATCTGAAATTATCCTACAACAAACCCGCGTAGCTCAAGGGGCACCTTATTACGAAAAATTCATCAACGCTTATCCTACCGTGCATGCGCTCGCCGCAGCCTCTGAACAAGAAATATTAAAATTATGGGAGGGGCTTGGTTATTACAGCCGTGCCAGAAATTTACATAAAGCAGCACGACAGGTCACCCAGGAATACGGAGGTATTTTTCCTGATTCATATGGCGAACTGCTCAAATTAAAAGGGATTGGGCCTTACACAGCTGCGGCGATCGCTTCCATCTGCTTCCATGAAAAGGTACCCGTGGTAGACGGGAACGTTTTTAGATTGATTTCGCGCCTTTTTGGTATTCAGGAAGACATTGGCAAGGGAAGCACTCGGAAAATTTTTGAACAAACCATCGCCAACATCATGCCCTCTTTAAGCCCAGGTGATTTTAATCAAGCGATGATGGAGTTTGGAGCCCTAGTTTGCACCCCTCGTCCACAATGCGAGAACTGTCATTTACAATATGATTGCCAATCCTTCAGAGAAAAAACACAACATCTTTTACCCGTAAAAGCAAAGAAAATTAAAATTCAAGCGCGCACGTTACATTATTGGATTTTTACCTACAAGCATAAAATCTGCCTAAATAAAAGAATAAAAGGAGATATCTGGGAAGGGCTTTGGGACTTTTATTCAACCCCTACAGATCTTTTCAGCGGTGCCTTAATTCACCGAGATCATAACGTAAAAGCCTCCTATGGCCCTATCAGTCATAAGTTAACCCATCAAAATATTAAGGCCTGGTTCACGCAAATTGAGGTTTCCAGTGCTTTTCAATTATCCGAAATTGCGAAAAAATTAAATTTAACTGTTTTCAATCTTGACGAATTGGTAACTTTACCAAAACCAAAACTCATTGTCAATTATTTGGCTGAAGTAAAATTTTAATTATTTTTATATCATGGCTGGAGTAAATAAAGTAATTCTTGTTGGAAATTTAGGAAAAGATCCTGAAGTTAGATACCTCGATAACAACAAAGTGGTGGCCAATTTGACCCTGGCCACTACCGAAAATTACAAAGATCGCAATGGCAACAAAGTTGAAAATACTGAGTGGCATGATTTGGAACTTTGGGATGGTTTGGCAAAAATTGCTGAGCAATACTTAACTAAAGGAAAAAGCATTTACGTAGAAGGCAAAATTAAAACAGACAGTTGGCAAGATGATCAAGGGAATAACAAATATAGGACCAGAATAAGGGTACAAAACATGACTATGTTGGGTGGTGGAGGGGGTCCCGGAACCAGTGGTGTAGCTCCAGAACAACGTAGTTCTGTTGATAACAACCCCCCGGCATCTCCTCCCGCTAGTCTAACTGAGGAAACAGCGTCTGATGATCTTCCTTTTTAATTTTCACGTAACAAATAATACTTGGTATCTTCAATAGATGAACCTCCGTCGATAATCTTGATGGAATTTGTAACCCTCTCAAGTTCCTTTTATTGGGGATTTGGTCTCCTGATTTTTATTTTACTGGCCTTGTCAGGCCTGATTTCAGGCGCTGAGGTTGCCTTTTTTTCGATTGATAAGACGGCCTTAGACGAAGAGGAGCCCTCAGATCATAAAATAAAAATGTTATTAAAATTTCCACATCAGTTGTTGGCCACCATCTTGATCCTTAATAACCTTTTTAATGTATTCATTGTAACCCTTTCGACTTATGCCTCCTGGCAGCTGGTCGGTAAAAAAGAGGCTGAAGGCATCGTGTTGGTCGCGCTTACTGCCGTCATTTCTGTATTGATTATTTTCTTTGGGGAAATTGTCCCCAAAATTTCTGCCGCACATCATCCAAAAAAGTTTGCTCGTTTCTGCCTCCCTTACATTTGGTTTTTTAATCGTATATTGAAACCACTCTCATGGCTCCTCATTGGTCTTAGTAGTTTTATTGAAAAACGGATCAAAAAGAAAGGTTATAATCTCTCCGTTGAAGAGCTCAATCAAGCTTTAGACATCACCTCAGAGCAAAATGTCAGTAAAGAAGAGAAAGGAATCCTTAAGGGGATTGTTAATTTTGGAACCCTTTCAGTAAAACAAATCATGCGCTCTAGAGTTGATATTTCAGCAATTGATCGGTCTAGTGATTTCCATGAGTTAATGGATCAAATCAACAAAACAGGATTTTCAAGGATTCCCGTTTATGTCGAAAACATTGATAAAATAGAAGGCTTATTGTACATCAAGGACATGCTACCCTTTCTTCATGAAGAAGAAGATTTCCATTGGCAACAGTTCCTACGGCCAGTCTATTTCATCCCTGAAAGTAAGAAAATTGACGCGCTCTTTAAAGATTTTCAAGAAAAGCAGGTTCATATGGCCATTGTTATTGACGAATATGGGGGCACCGAAGGCTTAATTACTATGGAAGATATCATTGAAGAAATCGTAGGGGAAATCAATGACGAATTCGATGAGGCTTTAGATGCAGATTATAAAAAGATAGATGACAATACTGCCATATTTGAAGGTAAAACCTCGCTCAATGATTTTTGTAAAATCATGTCAGAAGAGGCCGACGTCTTTGACGAAATTAAAGGTGAAAGTGAAAGCTTGGGAGGTTTGCTGTTAGAAATAAACAAGAATCTCCCTCGTTCGAATGAGAAAATTGAAGTAGGTAAGTTTTTATTTTCAATAGAGTCTGTCGATCAAAAACGCATTAAAAGAGTTCGCGTGTTTAGGAAATTATGAAAAACTACTCATCATTGATCCTTTTTTTTCTTTTTTGGTCTTGTGAAACCCATTATCTCCCTAAACCGAAGGGATACAATCGTATTATTTTGCCTTCAGTTTCCTACACTCCCCTTGACGGCATACGCCCTTACACCTTTGAATACTCCACTCATGCCAAAATCTTGAAAGATACCAGTTGGATCGCAGAGCCCAACTGGATCCATATTTATTATCCCTATTTTGATGCCAATGTCCAACTCACCTATAAACCTATTAATAGTGACTCCTCGGTTCAAGATTATCTAAACGATAGTTTTAGGCTTACGGGTAAGCATCAAGTAAAAGCAACCGCGATTGACGAAAAAATCCTTTTCCTTAAAAATGGAAATGTCGCCTCTGTGAGCGAATTAAGTGGAGAAGTCCCCAGTCCTTTTCAATTTCACATAACCGACAGCGTTACCCATTTTTTACGAGGTGCTTTGTATTTCAATATGAGTACAAAAAATGATTCCTTGGCCCCTTCCATAGCGTTTATTAAATCTGATTTGGTACATTTACTGAATACCTTAGAATGGAATGAATGATCACCACACGCTTTAAAATTATCCCTATCTTTTTAGGACACCATTTAGATGGCTGGTTTTTTTCATAAATCAATAGAATTCTTAAAGGGCATCGGTCCTGAAAAAGCCGCTTTAATTAATAAAGAATTGGGCTACTTCAATTATGGAGACTTGCTACAACATTTTCCTTTTCGCTATGAAGATCGTACCACATTCCACAAAATTTCTTCATTAACTGATGGATTGGGCAGTGCACAAATAATAGGAAAAATAGTCCGTTTTGAAACGATCGGAGTCGGCCGAAAACAAAGATTGATAGGGAAGTTTCAAGATGAAACCGGAGGAATAGATCTTATTTGGTTTCAAGGTATCAAATGGATCCAACAAAAAATTAAACCCGGGCTGATCTACGTCGTTTATGGTAAGCCGATCCGATATAGTCAACGCTTCAGTCTCTCTCATCCAGAAATAGAACCCTCAGGAAATACCACACCCAATAAGCAATTTCTACATCCCGTCTATCACACTTCTGAGAAACTCAAAAGAAGGTTTTTAGATTCTAAAGCCATCAGCAAAATAATGAAATTGCTGTTAGCAGAGGCAATTCCCCACATTCAAGATAAACTGCCCCCAGCTATTAGAGAGCAGTTTTCTTTAATTGATAAAAAGTTTTCGCTCATTCATATTCATTTCCCAAAAGATCAAATTAATCTTAAAAAAGCGCAATATCGATTAAAATTTGAAGAGCTTTTTTTTATTCAATTGCGCCTCATCACTCTCAAACTGGCCCGCATAGATAAGTTTAAAGGAATCACTTTCAAAAACAGCGAGCTCCTTAATAATTTTTATCATACCCACCTTTCTTTTAGTCTAACCACTGCTCAAAAAAAAGTGATCAAAGAAATTTATGCTGACTTTCGATCTGGTCATCAAATGAATCGATTGGTGCAAGGAGATGTGGGAAGTGGAAAAACCATTGTGGCATTCATGTGTATGCTCATTGCTGTGGGTAATGATACGCAATGTGCATTTATGGCTCCCACGGAAATTTTAGCAGAACAGCATTATCATGGGCTTAAAGAATTTGCGGAACCTTTAGGAGTTAAAATGGCATGTCTCACGGGCTCAAGCAAAAAGGTTGAACGGATATCTATTCAAGAGGGGTTAGATTCTGGTAAATTAAAAATACTCATCGGGACCCATGCCCTAATAGAAGACAAAGTCAAATTTAAAAAATTGGGTTTGGCGGTCATTGATGAGCAACATCGCTTTGGAGTAGCTCAAAGAGCTAAACTTTGGAATAAAAATAAAACTTGTTACCCACATATTTTAGTCATGACCGCTACACCCATTCCAAGAACCTTGGCTATGACACTCTATGGAGATTTGGATATATCCACCATAGACCAATTACCCGCAGGCCGCAAACCTATTATCACAAGGCACATGAAAGATTCCCAGCGTATTCAACTTTTCAGTTTGATTCAAAAAGAAATTGAAAAAGGCCGTCAGGTATATATTGTATATCCCCTTATTGAAGAATCCGCCACTATGGATTATAAAGATCTCATGGATGGGTACGAAAGTATCGCTCGCCGATTTCCTCAATTATATTTATCAATCTGTCATGGAAAAATGAAATCTGCAGATAAGGATTATGAAATGAAACGATTTACAAAGAGAGAAACTCACATCATGATTGCCACAACGGTCATCGAGGTCGGTGTAAACGTACCCAATGCAAGCGTGATGGTCATTGAAAGTGCCGAGCGATTTGGCCTCTCTCAATTACATCAACTCAGAGGGCGGGTTGGCCGCGGCGGTGAGCAATCTTATTGTCTCCTCGTAACAGGAATGAAGTTGACTTCAGAGGCCAAAACAAGAATGCAAACCCTCGTAGAAAGTAATGATGGTTTTAGAATTGCTGAAACTGACTTAAAACTTCGAGGACCTGGAGACTTAATGGGGACCCAACAAAGTGGGGTCTTAGATTTAATTATTTCCGACTTAGCTACCGATGGGGACATCTTAAACTTGGCCAGAAATGCCGCCACAGATCTACTCAAAATGGATCCCTTGTTACGTGCCCCAGAAAATCAAATACTTAAAAATCATATCTCTTCGTTTAATAAAAGTGCCGTGAATTGGAGTAAGATCAGCTAATCCCCTTTTTCTGATATAACGCGTTCATAGTTTACCTTGATGAATGGGTTATTTAACCATTAATCAAGGTAAACTATATTTATCTGTTCACTTACCTTACTTACCGCTCTTTCTTAACTAAAGACAGAAGTCAAGGGCACGAGACCTTGGCCTCCCTTTTGATGGAATCCCCGGCCAACATAATTCCATTACAGATGTTCGTGGTGTTAGAGTAGGATACAGCCTTAATAGAAATGGAGAGATGACTGAACTATTTGGGTAACTGAATCTGGTTATTTGGAAATATCCATAATGATTACTAACACCAATAGTGTTGGACTAGTAAGAGATGCAGTATTAAAATGGGGCATAAAAACCAATTGGTATGGTGAACGGAAACCCTGGTATATCTACCCTGTCGTAGCCGAAATTTACAATGGTTTCCTTAACGACATTTATGACTTTCATGTCAAAGAGGCCCGTGTTTTGGAGGCCATATCATTTTTTATTAAGAACCTGATAAGGAGGTATAAAGCATATCATCTAGACGTAATACTAGTCGGCTGATACCCTCTGAAGGAGTAGGTAGGAGATCGAGTTGATTTGCTCGAATTTTGTATTGCCACAGGTTAATTAAACCATCAAATTGAGTATCAATACACCCATCAATCCAACAAGAGAAACGATGCTCTCCATTACGGTCCATGATTTTAAGGTCTCCCCGATACTCATATTAAAATATTCTTTAAAAAGCCAAAAACCACTATCATTGATATGGGAGAAAAAGATACTTCCCGCACCTGTAGCTAAAACTAGGAGTTCAGGAGCTATGCCTGAAGACTCCACAATGGGTAACATAATTCCCGCAGCGGTCAAACCAGCTACCGTAGCTGAGCCCACAATGATTCGAATGATGGCCGCAATGAGCCAAGCCAATATGATGGGCGAGAGCCCTAATGATTCGAAAAAAGCACCTATTTGTAGGCTGATTTCAGTAGCAATCATGATTTGCTTGAAGGCACCAGCTCCAGCGATGATAAGCAGTACCATTGCAATACTTGATACAGCTTCCCTTAAGATTATCATGATCTCTGACATGTTGCGTCTGGTACGGATTCCAAGAAAATAAATGCCGGCGAGGACTGAGCAAAGCATTGCAATGGCAGGGTTACCTAGCCCCTTGATGATCGGATTATAATTAAAAATTAAATGGTACAGTGAACTTCCAGCGATAAGGATCACGGGGAGTAATGAGATGATTAGACTTACCGTGAGATTAGGAGTTTTAAATGCGGTGTTAGCTTCTGATACGATAAATTCCTGTTTTAATTTGGGAATAATGCGATTCATCGTCCCAGACAGAAGAAATTTAGCAGCTAATATGGCTGGAATGCCTACGATCATCCCATAAATCATGGTTTTATCTAAAGCCGCACCATATATTCCTGCGATGGCAGTTGGTGCTGGGTGTGGAGGTAAAAAGCCGTGTGTAACTGATAGAGAGGCCAGCATAGGTAAGCCTAAATAGAGTAAGGGTAATTTTGTTTTACTTGCTAGAGCAATGGCAAAAGGGACCAAAATAACAAATCCCACGGTGTAGAACAAGGGTATGCCGATGATGAATCCTATTAAAATTAGAGAGAATTGAATGTTTTTAAGTCCAAATTTCACAACTAATTTATGGGTGATTTTATTTGCCGCACCGCTCTCGGCAATGAGCTTACCTAGCATGGCTCCAAAAACAAGTATAATGACCAAAGAGCCGATTGTTTTTCCTATCCCTAGTTGCACGGTTGTTACCATTTCTTCTAGGGATAATCCGCCCACAAGTCCGACAAACAGGCAAACCAAAATAAATGAAATGAAGGTATCAAGTTTAACAATGGTGATTAAGAAGATCAGTAAAAAAATACCGAGGATAATAGGGATAAATACCATCAAAAGGGATCTGATTTTATTTGATCCTCAAAATAGTAAAGATTGCTTGAGGAGGCAACTTTTTCTAGAGTTAAGCGGTAAGCCATTTTTTAAATAGATGCTTGAGGGGCTTTATTTAAATCATAACTGATATAAAAACTTCTGAGTACTAGGGTAAGGATTAAGGGAATAAGGCCCATGTGGAGTGGTTGCGGGATTAATCCCCAAAAAAGGAGCAGGCACAAATTGAGAAGTGCAATGAATTTATAAGCATGACTGAGGGCCTTTCGCCATTTTAACTGATTTAGAAAAAAAATCGCAGGGAGATGAACAGGTAGCGCCCACAATAAATTCCAATTGTACATTGAAAGATGACTCGTCACACCCCAAAGAAATACAAACCACCAGCCAAAGAGGCCAACTATAGAGAATAATAGTATATCTATCCAATGCGTCCGTTTCTTATTTTTAAAGTTTTGATTCGTAACAAATCCAACAATAAAAAAGAGCAATACAAAAGTATTGAAAGGGTCAAATTTACTTTGAGTATGTTTTTCATTTTTCATTACATTGATAGCAATGGAGTCTTTGATCAACGGAAGAGTATCCACGATATTTTCAATGATTCCTCCTTCGAGCGCTAAATGGACATAGTCGGGTAGAAAGAGATAGGTCTCTGCAGAGGCTTCGTTATCAATGGGATATGCTAAGGCAGCATCTATAATAAAATCACCCCAAGGCTGATCAGATAAATAATCATCCATAAGATCTCTGACTGATTTTTTTGGAACTTTAAAAGAGAGGTCTAAGGTTGCTGTGGGCACCACTTCTTGTATAATGTCTCGAATTTTAGTAGCACAATTATCGTAGACATAATTGTATAGATAAGTCCTGTTTTTTGGGAGATTATTGTGCTCTAGAGAATTAAAGAAAGCTTGATTTTCAGCCTGACTTAGGTTGAGGACTTGCTCTTTGACACTTCGATTTTGTTTGATGTAATAGGATTTTATATTGGCGTATTTTTGGGTACGCCCCATGCTATATAACATTTTTCCTCTTGCAAAATTCCAAAAAAAGTTGGTTTGTTCAAAATCAAATCGACCCCAGTCATACATCCAATCCATGTCAAGGAGTGGATCAAAGACTCTGATGCCATTATGGCCGAAGGCAGACCAGAGTTCGCCTTGGTAAGGGCCAAAAGTGATCACGCTGATTTGTGCCTCTTCAGAGAGCTTTATGGGTTGGTTTTGACTGCTCGATTTAAATGCAGTTCCAAGAAAGCAGAGGAGGCTAAAAATAAGGGTAAAAGCACGAATCGTTGAAGGCATAGTGTCTTAGTGGATTTTTTATTTAAGTATCTTAAAATTAAATATAAATTGGATCAATGGGGGATTATCAAAATAAAAAAAGGTTGGCAATCTTGAATGAGTCTAATTAAGATAATTACCAATATTTTTGAATGCTTTTCAATAGGTCATCATGTATGTTCCCTGCGGCGACCAATTCTCGACCAAAAAGTGCGTTATTTCCTCCAGAGAAATCTGTTACACTGCCACCAGCTTCTTGCACTAAGAGTATTCCAGCCGCAATATCCCAAGCGTTTAGGTTGTACTCAAAAAATCCTTCACACCTGCCGCAGGCTACATAGGCAAGGTCTACCGCAGCACTTCCCAGCCTTCTCAAGCCATGTGAGT
>Ga0206130_10009086_pt1 | contig 10490 bp, 15 predicted proteins | sample Helgoland_Spring_9_FD_148637 | JGI IMG/M metagenome (GOLD analysis project Ga0206130, IMG submission 148637) | Pelagic subsurface seawater microbial communities from Kabeltonne, Helgoland, North Sea - Helgoland_Spring_Bloom_20160512_1 | ecosystem: Environmental > Aquatic > Marine > Epipelagic ...
CTCAACTATCTGCGTCTCAACGTGTTTCATGGGTGTATTCATCCCTTTGGGGAAGGCTGTCGCCAGTTTCTCTGCTAAACGAACCGTGGCAGTCTCGTGTTTTTGTTTCTGTTCTGGGTTCCTGAGCTTAATCTTGAGATTCCGTTCTAGGTAATCGTCCAGCGCATTTTGCCATGTCGGGTCAGGCAACAGGTTTTCACCAAACATTGCTCTGTATTGGATAACTTCTGGGTCAGTTTCGTCCCACACGAGTTGCGGGGGTACGTAATCGTCTGTTTCTAGGATTGGGCCAAGCTTCTTAAGCTGTGAATGATTGGTGTATTTCTTGTGGAGGTGGTCCAGTAAGAATGCCTTTTGTTCCTGGAACGATACTAGTCGCCAAAGCTTCCCCCCGCTTATCGATCCAAGTAATGTCAGATATTCATCTTGATCTATCTCGCCCTTATTCCACCGCTCTTTAGCGATAGCGGCATTCAGAGCGTCCTTGGTCATAGCCAAGACATCAGATCGTGGGCTATGAACATTGATTTCTGGTTGATCTTCTGGGTGAAGACCCCGTTCAAGTAAGCCTGTTACAACAGAACGAACCTGCTCTCGTGGAAGTTGTCCTTTAGTTTTCTCAGTTCCGCCGTTGCCTGCTATTCGATGTTCGTACCATTCATTCATCTTGCGCAATTCAAGCTGAGCTATATCCAAATTTTTTGTTTTAAATGATTTTATACACTCCGATCTATTCTCAAACAGGTGTCTAACCTTCTTTGGGATCCGCCTACGATACCCATACCAGCCTCCTTTGGCTGTCACAGTTAAGAAAGGTATGTTATGGACTGGCATATTGTCTATGATTTTTGCCTACGTTGTGTATCGTATTTCTAGGTCGATGCTTTCGTTAAGGCAAGTATTTTGATTGACATGTATAACTATATATGCAGAAACAACGACGTGGCTCAGTGGCTCAACTGGATAGAGCAGCCCCCTCCTAAGGGGCAGGTTGCAGGTTCGAATCCTGCCTGGGTCACCAGCGGCTTGTTTCGTGTTGTGACGGGTGCGCGGGGCGCGAATAGATGCTGTTGGCGTTACGAATCTTGGAGTGTCTTTTCGATATAGGCTTCCAGCTGATCGAGATCGAGCGCGTCAAATTGGCCAAACCCTTGCATCCAAGCCCAGGCAGCTTGCATAGCGTCGGGGTCGAGTTTGCACCATTTCACGCGGCCGCGGCGTTCTTGTTGGATCAGCCCGGCGTTGGTGAGCACAGTTAAATGTTTTGAAATCGCCGCCAGAGACATCTCAAAAGGTTCCGCCACATCGGTCACCGCCATGTCATCTTCCAGCAGCAAGGTGAGGATTTGCCGCCTTGTGGGGTCTGAGAGGGCAGAAAAGATGAGATCAAGAGAGCAGGCCATAATCTGACTGATACCCAAAGCGATGCGATCGTCAACCGAATGGTTGAATGTCCCTTTTGACGGGATTTGAGAGATTTGGCCCTGAGGCATGGGTGACTACAGGAGTGCCATTATTAAAAATATCTTAAAAACATTAGGTTATATTGAGGGCCTGGGTGCAAACTGGAATTGACTCTCCGTGCAGAGGCGACTATCTCACTCGCATCACTCTTGGACAGGAGTTTTATGTGCCGACGCCAGATCCGCAGAAGCTCACTGAGCTTGAAAATCGCATTGCGAAGATGAAGGCTACGACGGCGCCACAACCTGCCAAAGAGGAACACTATACAATGGTCAATATGGCCTGGCGTATGGTGATAGAATTGGTGGCGGGTATCGCCATTGGATTTGGGATTGGGTATGGCTTGGATAGGCTGTTTGGCACACTGCCAGTTTTCCTGATCTTGTTTATAGGTTTGGGCTTTGTGGCCGGTGTGCGCACGATGATGCGTACGGCCCAGGAAGTTCAAGAAATGCACATGGCGCGAGCCGCAGACGACAAAGAGGGTTGAGACCTTGGCAACAGAAACACATGGCGAAGCAGAAGCAGGCCTCGTATTTCATCCGATGGATCAATTTCAGGTAACACCATTGTTTGGTGCGGGCCCGGTGGAATGGTTTACGATCACCAACGTGACACTGTGGATGGGTCTCTCAATTTTGGTAATCTTTGCAATTTTAGTTTTGGGAGCCCGCGGCCGGGCTTTGGTTCCAACGCGTAGTCAGTCGATTGCAGAGTTGGCATATGGGTTTATTTACAAGATGGTTGAAGACGTGACCGGCAAAGATGGCGTTGTCTACTTTCCGTACATCATGACTCTTTTCATGTTCATTGTTGTTGCTAACTTCCTTGGCCTTCTTCCGATGGCGTTCACCACCACAAGTCACATTGCGGTAACAGCCGTAATGGCTATGGCAGTATTCCTAGCGGTGACCATCCTGGGGTTTGTAAAAAATGGTTTTAGCTTTCTGAGCGTGTTTTGGATTTCATCTGCCCCACTTGTGCTTCGCCCAATCTTGGCGCTGATCGAGGTGATTTCCTACTTCGTGCGCCCGGTAAGTCACTCCATTCGTTTAGCTGGCAACATGATGGCGGGTCACGCTGTTATCAAAGTGTTCGCAGCGTTTGCGCCTCTGGTCCTTATTTCGACGGGTATTGGGCTGGTAGTGACACCGCTTTCGATTCTCGCGATCACAGCTATATATGCTTTAGAAGTGCTTGTGTCCTTCATCCAGGCATATGTGTTTGCAATTCTGACCTGTGTGTATTTGCGGGATGCACTGCATCCGCACCACTAAGTTACGAGCTTCAACTTATCTATTTTAAATGAAATCAAGGAGACTATGAAATGACTGGCGATATCGTACAAATGGGTGCCTACATTGGTGCTGGCTTGGCATGTACTGGCATGGGCGGCGCAGCCGTTGGTGTTGGTCATGTTGTTGGCAACTTTATATCAGGCGCACTGCGCAACCCTTCTGCTGCTGGCGGCCAAACTGCAACGATGTTCATTGGTATTGCGTTTGCAGAAGCTTTGGGGATTTTCTCATTCCTCGTCGCTCTGCTGCTGATGTTCGCAGTATAATCTATCCTTTCCTTAAGGTTCTGGGGCTTCACTGAAGCCCTAGTTCGCCCTCAGGTATTGGAGGAATTGATATGGCAACACAGACAACAGATTTGGGTCAAGCCGTGGGCGGTGCTGCAAAGGTAGGCATGCCACAGCTAGATTTTTCGACCTTCTCGAACCAAATATTTTGGTTGGTCATAACGCTTGTTGTGATCTACTCCATCTTGTCGCGCATTGCCCTGCCGCGTATCGGTGGTGCTTTGGCGGATCGCGCTGATAGGATCACGAATGATCTGGCTGGAGCGGAAGACTTGAAGAGCCAAGCGCTTGCGGCTGAAGAGGCCTATGAAAAAGCGCTTGCCGATGCCCGTGCCGAGGCTCAGAATATTAATGGCTTAATGCGCGCTGAGATTCAGGGTCAGCTGGACGAAGAATTAGCCAAGGCTGATGCTCAGATTTCTGCTCGGACAAAAGAAGCGGCAGCAGAACTGGCTGAAATTCGCAACTCGGCGAAAGCGAATGTGAAGATTGTCGCCAAGGCAACAGCAAAAGAAATCGTTGCAGCGATGGGCGGCACGGCAGATGCCAAAACCGTAACAGCAGCCGTGACGGCACGGATGAAAGGTTAAGACATGAGATATCTTTCAGTCCTAATATTGACAGTTTTGGCCTCACCGGCGCTTGCCGCCAGTGGACCATTCTTCTCACTCTATAATACCGACTTCGTGGTCACTTTGGCGTTTACTGGCTTTGTGGCTTTGGTTCTGTATTTGGGTGTGCCGAAAATGCTTGGCAAGATTTTGGACGCCCGCGCGGACAGCATTCGCTCAGAGCTGGAAGAAGCCCGTTCTCTGCATGAAGAGGCGAAGGCGCTGCTGGCCTCTTACGAGAAAAAGCAATCTGAAGTCCAAGCTCAAGCCAACCGGATTGTGGAGGCCGCGCGCGTCGAGGCTGCTACGGCGGCTGAGCAGGCCAAGGCTGACATCAAAAAATCTGTTGCGCGCCGCATGGTTGCGGCCGAGGAGCAGATTGCATCCGCAGAAGCCTCAGCGATCAAAGATGTGCGTGACGAAGCGGTAATTGTGGCAGTGGCTGCAGCTCGCGACATCATCGAAAATCAAATGACTGCGGCTGATGGCAACGGTTTGATTGACGATGCCATTGAACAGGTTGGCTCAAAGCTACACTAGCTGGTCATGTAAATTGTGAAAAAAGCCCGAGGTGCGAACCTTGGGCTTTTTTTGTGCCACGCCGCATCTGTGCTGGTGGCAATTTTGGACGAGGTGAGTTCAGGGGCGGTCTAACGCATGAGAAAAGCGCAGCTTGGCGACCTCCTCGTTTTTGTTGGCGCGCTCCTGTTCTTTCAAAACGCCACCGACGAAATCTAAGTGGAGATGCACCGCATGCCTTGCTGCTTCTGGGTTACGCGCTTGGATCGCATCATTGATTGCGCCATGTTGTTGCAGCAGTTGTGACCGGCCGCTCTTTTGTCGAAATGTTGCCTTACGATTATAAAATACCCCGGTCTGTAGGAGCTCATACATGGAGCGCATCATATGCAGCATCACCACATTATGGCCTGCCTCGCAGATCGACATATGAAACTGCGCATCCAATCGCGCCTCCTCTTCGGTAGAGCGTTTGGACTGCGCCGCCTCCATTTTTTCGTAAATGGCGTTGATGACCTTGAGGTCGGTATCAGACCCGATGCGGGCAGCGCGTTCCGCGGCCAGACCCTCTAAATCTTTGCGAAATGCCAGATAGTCGTAAACAGCCTCATCGTGGGTTGAAAATAGTCGCATGAGGGCGGGGGAGAAGGCGGAGCCCAATACCTCTGCCACAAAAATTCCTGCTCCAGCGCGCGCCGTGAGGAGCCCAGCCTGCTGCAACTCACTCAGAGCTTCCCGAAGTGATGGGCGGGATACGGCCAGCTTTTCCGCCAGTTCCCGCTCTGAAGGCAAGCGTTCCCCTGGACGCAAAATACCACGCAGGATCAGTTGTTCGACCTGCCGAACAACGGATTTTGATAATTTTTCGGAATCTATTTTTTGAAACGGCATGAATTCTCCCACAGATTGGCCAAACTATATGACCAGTCTATGAGAACGCAACCGTTATAGAGAGAAGCGGCGTTGGGTCACTTTAGCCAAGGGGTGACAGGCGCCTGGATACGGGCAAGCTTATACGTTTGGCCGGATTACAATTTCGACGCGGCGGTTCTGCGCGCGGCCCATGGCCGAAAGATTGCTGGCCACTGGTTCATTCTCACCCCGGCCGATGGTGCGCAAGCGTGCCGCAGGGACCCCGTTGTTCATCAAAACGTTCGCTACGGCATTCGCGCGGCGTTGTGACAGGGCTTGGTTGTAGCTGGCGCTTCCGGTGTTGTCCGTATGGCCTTCGATCGAGATGGTGGAGTTCGGGTAGGCCTGTAAATTGCCGGCCACAACGCCCAAGTCGCGGCGCAAATCACTGCGCACGGCTGCGCTGTCCAGGGCGAATAGAATGTCCTGTGGCATCGTGACGATGAGCTCGGATCCAGTGTTCGTAACATCGACTTGATCATTGTTGAGATCTCGGCGCAGATCCGCGGCTTGTTGATCCAGAGTTTGACCAATTGCATTCCCGGCCGACGCCCCAACAATAGCGCCTATAATAGCTCCTTTCTTGCGGTCCTCTTTGCTCGACACTTCCATGCCAGCGATGGCGCCAATCATCCCACCCATAATCGTGCCCGCAGTGGTGTTGTCACCCGGATTGCTATTGGCTGCGCTCTGTGGCGTGACGCAGCCGGTAAGCACCAACAATGCGGATCCGGCGAGTGCAGAAGATAAAAGTTTCATGGTGAGCTCCTTAAATTAGGCCAATTTTTTGTAGCGCTTTGTTATGCGGAGATTCCTATCTATGCGCAATTCACGTATTTGTGTAACGGCAAGGCTTCGCTCATGGCTGGTCGGCTCTGAGAAACATCACCAAGAATTTTGGTTTAGTTTCGTTCGAATTTTTCATATAGAGCTGTCATGGCGAAACAACTTCCATATCCGGTAATGCGCGAAATTTTCTCGCGGTTTGAAAACAGCGAACCTGAACCAAAGGGGGAGCTTCATCATGTGAATGCCTATACGCTCGTGGTGGCCGTGGCGCTTTCGGCGCAGGCGACTGACAAGGGCGTTAACAAAGCCACTGAGACTTTGTTTAAAATTGTGGATACGCCGCAAAAGATGCTCGATCTTGGCGAAGAGGGGTTGATCGCCCATATCAAGACCATCGGCCTTTATAAAACCAAAGCTCGCAACGTGATGAAGATGGCGCAGATTTTGGTGGCAGACTTCGGTGGCGAGGTGCCCAATTCGCGCGCTGCCTTGCAAAGCCTGCCGGGGGTTGGACGCAAAACTGCAAATGTCGTGTTGAATATGTGGTGGCAGCAGCCCGCACAGGCGGTGGACACGCATATTTTCAGAGTGGGAAACCGCGCTGGCATTGCGCCGGGCAAAACGGTCGATCAGGTTGAACGGGCGATTGAAGATAATGTGCCTGCAGATTTTCAGTTGCACGCCCATCATTGGCTGATATTGCACGGGAGATATATTTGTGTTGCGCGCAAACCCAAGTGCCGCGCCTGCATTATCAGTGATTTATGCCAATTTGAGGAGAAAACTCAGTGAGCAAAGCCTATCAGGTGGTTGGTATCGGAAATGCCGTATCAGACGTTATTGCGATCAGCAGTGATGAATTTTTGGCCAAAAATGGGGTTGAAAAGGGCATCATGCAGCTGGTCGACCAGCCGCGCGCTGAAGCGCTCTTCGCAGCGATGGAGAGCCGGACAGAAACGCCCGGTGGATCTGTGGCCAACACGATTGCAGGGCTTGGATCTTTGGGTCTTCGTACGGCTTTTATCGGACGGGTTGCCGATGATGACTTGGGTCATTCCTACGCTTTGGCAATGCAAACAGAAGGCACGGATTTTCCAAACCCGCCGGTGCGCAATGCGGTGCTTCCGACGTCGCGGTCAATGATTTTCGTGTCACCTGATGGTGAGCGTTCAATGAACACCTATCTTGGAATTTCATCAGATGTCGGACCAGAAGATGTGCCTGATGAGGTGATCACCGACTGTGAAATACTATTCCTTGAGGGATATCTCTTTGACAAGGAACCCGGCAAGGAGGCGTTTCGCAAGGCCGCATCGCTAGCACGGCAATCTGGTGCGCGCGCTGGAATTTCACTGTCTGATCCCTTTTGTGTGGATCGGCATCGCGATGACTTTCGCGCTTTGGTCTCGGGCCCATTGGATTTTTTCTTATGCAATGAAGAAGAGCTGAAGTCGCTGTATCAAACGGATGACTTGGCAAAAGCGCTCAAAATGGGGGCTGCAGATTGTGATTTGGTGGTGTGCACGCGTTCGGAACAGGGTGTCTCGATATGCCAGGCGGATGCACGTTGGGATGTGACGGTTGTCCCAGTGACCCCGGTGGACGCGACAGGTGCAGGCGATCAATTTGCCGCTGGCTTCCTATATGGGGTGGCCCAAGGGCTTGATCTTGAGACCTGCGGCAAGATCGGTGGTATTGCCGCAGGAGAGGTGATCGGACACATTGGTCCGCGCCCTGCCACGTCGATCGCACAGATGCTCAAAAAGCAGGGTATTGTTTAAACCCGCCTTTGGGCACCGCTCAATTTCGCGTGAATTTCATCAAGATCAATCTCGCCGATAGGCATTTTATTGGCGGGCTCTTCAAAACTATATTTGAACATATCAAAGTCACGTTTAAACATCTCATAAACCAAATGCATCGATAGATTGTCGAAGGCTCCCTCAAGGAAGTCACGCAGCGCCTGTTGCCAACCTTGCGCCAAGATGTGTTGCATGAGCACCACCAAATTATCGATGCGCAATTCCCACAAATTTATTAGATCTACGAAGAGGTGGCACTTATAGAAAATGCCGTGCCATTGGCAGAATTTTTGAGTATCTCTAACCAAAAGGCGCGTGCCATACTGGCATTGGACCATTTGTTTTCGGATTAGGAGCCTGTTGATGGCATATGAGTATGACGATCAAAATATCTTCGCTAAGATTTTACGCGGGGAAATTCCCAACACCACCGTACTAGAGACCGAACACAGCCTAGCGTTTCGCGATATTCAGGCCCAAGCGCCAGAACATGTTTTGGTAATTCCAAAAGGAGCTTACGTCTGTTTTGACCATTTTGCCAATTCCGCCAGTGCAGAGGAGATTGTTGACTTCACCCGTGCAGTTGGTCAGGTTGCAACGGCCTTGAAGGTTGATCCTGGCACCGGAGGCGATGGCTATCGTCTCTTGGCCAATTCAGGACGCAATGGGGTGCAGGAGGTGCCGCATTTGCATGTGCATCTCGTCGCCGGTCGGCCGCTTGGACGGATGTTGCGCGAAGCCTAGCGGGTATCGGCCTATTTGGTGATATCCAAAAAGACGTCTTGCAGGTCGGGCTGTTCGGTTTGGATGTCCAAAATCTTGACGCCTGCAAGGCGCAGCGCATCTAAAATTTCACTGGGAGAAATGGCGCTGCGGCTATAGGTGAAGGCTAAGGTGCCATCGGCCCGCTGGCTTTGTGCCACCCCGGCAGGCAGACTGATATCCACGGGCGATTCACTCTCAACAACCAAGGTTTTTGTGTCAAGTTTTGACAGAAGGTTGGCTGTGGTGTCCAATGCGCGCAGCGCACCCTCGTGAATAATGGCGATTTGATCGCACATTTCTTGGGCTTCTTCGAGGTAATGGGTGGTGAGAATCACAGTCATTCCGTCCGCATTGAGCTGGCGCACATTGTCCCAAAGCATCTGGCGCAGGCCGATATCCACCCCCGCTGTGGGCTCATCGAGCACCAAGATCTGCGGGCTATGTACGAGCGCTTTGCCCAAGAGCAACCGCCGGCGCATGCCACCTGAAAGACTGCGCGCATAGGAATTGGCTTTGTCCTCCAATCCGATCAACCGTAGGATTTCATCGGTTTTGCGCAAGGCTTTGGGCACGCCGTATAAGCCGGCCTGCATATCTAGTGAGGCTCCGGGCGTGAAGAACGGGTCGAGGTTCAATTCTTGCGGCATAACCCCAATCGAGGCGCGCGATTGTCGTGGATTCTCATCTTGATCAAAGCCCCAGATATTGACTGAGCCCGCAGATTTTTTCACCAATCCGGCGAGAATATTGATCAAGGTCGATTTTCCCGCGCCATTGGGTCCCAAGAGCCCGAAGATGGCGCCCCGAGGAATATCCAAATCAATACCTGAGAGCGCCGTCTTGGCCTCAGTTTTTTTGGTTGCGGCATAGGTTTTCTTCAAACCACGCAGCTCAATTGCATTTTGTGACATATTCGGCCTTTCAAAGTGCTTGTGGGTTGTGCGTGTTTTGGTATCTTATCCAGCGACATATGCGCAGCAAGGCCCCACAGCAACCAGAAGGCAAAAAAAATGACAACTCAAGCACCTGAGACAAAAATTGTAGAGGCTTATCGTGTGGCCTGTGACGGTGGTGAGGGCGCCTTGGGGCACCCGCGCGTCTGGTTGCAGATACCTAATGAGCATGGGTGGGTTGAATGCCCCTATTGTGATGCAAAAATGGTGCATAAGGATTTTGAAGGACAGATCTAAACTGTCCTAACTCAGCGGAATTTGCACCTCACCGCACATCAGCTTGTTGTCCACCTGACCACTCTTTTCATCAAGGAAATCTTGGATGTAATGGCCGGACCAAGCGCGGATGCTCACGCCATGATTGGTGATGCCAAATCCTTTGACTGTGCCGCTCACATCGTCGCGATAGTAAAAAATTACCTTACCCCGATGGCCATTGTCGCACTCGAAACCGGCTTGGCCCGTTCCGATAAAATTGCGAGAGACCCACGTGCCCGTGCAGATCGACCCAAAATTGGTTACGCCGGCCAGGGTTCCTTCATCCCGGCCCAAAGCCCGACCTACGAAATATTCACCGCTATTGCCAACACAAGCCAGAAGCGGCGAGCAACTGTCGTGGCTGTCAGGGATATCGACGCAGTTTTCGTCAGGAACCGGCGCCGAGGCGGATGCAAATGTGCAACTCAAGGCCAGTAGCACTGGCAGGTATAAATTTTTCATGCCACAAACAGTCTTAATCAATGACCCAAGGATTACATCATCATGGTATTCGGTAAAGGACATCATTTGCATCTGATCGACGGGTCAGCCTTCATCTTTCGCGCCTATCACGCTTTGCCGCCATTGACGCGCAAATCAGATGGTCTGCCGGTGGGCGCAGTGGCTGGCTTTTGCAACATGCTGCAAAGATATGTGGAAAATAACACTGGCCCCGATGCGCCCACTCATGTCGCCGTGATCTTCGATCATTCTGGCAAGACATTTCGCAATGATATGTATGATCTGTATAAGGCGAACCGATCTGCCACGCCGGAAGATTTGATCCCACAATTTCCGCTCACCCGCGCCGCAACACGGGCTTTCAATGTGG
>Ga0206130_10009091_pt1 | contig 10488 bp, 5 predicted proteins | sample Helgoland_Spring_9_FD_148637 | JGI IMG/M metagenome (GOLD analysis project Ga0206130, IMG submission 148637) | Pelagic subsurface seawater microbial communities from Kabeltonne, Helgoland, North Sea - Helgoland_Spring_Bloom_20160512_1 | ecosystem: Environmental > Aquatic > Marine > Epipelagic ...
AAAGACAAATTAGTCCACCGGACTTAATAGATGATCGCATGTTCGTTCTTTTTGAGACGAAATCAGAAACCAAGATTATTCCGCTCATACGTATACAATAAAATATTGTTATGAAAAATATTTTTCCACTACTATTAGTTTTTTGTTCAAATCTATTGCTCGCTCAGGGTTTAGATGTTCAGATTAGTGTCTTAAGTCAAACTCAGACCAAGACAGTCTTAGCTGTAACTATTGATGAAGCCAATCTAGAGGCATTAGATTGGAATGAACAAAGTCTTATAACACCATTCTTAACAGATGGTACACCAATCCTTAAAAAGGGTTACCCTGAAATGTTTAGACTTTCAGAAAATATCTTATTGCAAGGCAATGAATCTGCTATCGTGAAAATCAAGGATGTTGCATACCTTGAATTAAATGATGTGGATGTTCTTCCTTCTAAAGGTAATTTGTATAGGGATACAGATCCTGCTACAGTAGAGCTGAATTATGGGAAGATTTATAATGAATCAGGCTTATATCCAGAGCAATTGGCTGGTTTGTCTTCATCCTACAGGATGCGAGGTGTATCTGGACAAACCCTTTGGTTGAATCCAGTACAGTATGATGCTGCAAATAAAACACTACGTGTAAGCACATCCTTTACAGTCGAAATTATTGATGAGCAAGCACAGTCGAATATAAAGTCAATATCAAAAGGACAGCAGGAGATACTTGCTAAGCGCTTTTTGAATTACAGTAATCTCGAAGCTCGTTATGATCCTATCTCTGAGGTTGGTTCAATGCTTGTGATAAGTGCTGCTGACTACATGGAAACTGTTGAAGATTTGGTGGATTGGAAGATTCAAAAAGGAATAGAGACTACATTGATTGACGTTGCAGAAATCGGTGATAATCCTGAGGACCTTTTGGCGTATATCCAAGAATATTATGACAACAACAACCTGGCATATGTTTTGCTGGTAGGTGATGAGAACGCAATACCAACGATACAAACCTCAAATAATAATGCTTGTGACCACTGCTATTCTTACTTAGATGGAGATGATCATTATGCGGATATATTTGTTGGTCGATTCAATGGCGAGGGTGTTGAACACATTCGAACTATGGTTGATCGAACTTTGGAGTATGAGATCAATCCTAATACGGAAGTTGATTGGATGAGCAGGGCTATTGGACTTGGGTCAAATGAAGGCCCTGGTGATGATGGCGAATATGATTATGAGCATTTGAATAATCTAAAAATCCAGATGCTTGATTATAATTTTACAGAAATTTTTGAATGTTATCAAGGATCTAATGCACAGGCTTCTCCTACCGTTGGTGAACCTTCAGCAGATTTAGATGGAGGACCTTCCACACAATCGCTGATTGATCATATTGATAATGGTGTATCATTTTTAAATTATACGGGTCATGGCGGTCATACTTCCCTTTCGACGGGAGGATATGATATCAATGCGGTTGATCAACAGACTAATAATGGCCGTTATCCTTACTTAGTTGCAGTTGCATGTTGTGTAGGTGATTTCCAGAATGACTTTGGAGCTGGGCCTTGTCTTGGTGATGCATGGATTCGTGCTACGGACAACAGCACTGGACTTCCTACTGGAGGAATAGGAGGTGTTTTTTCATCAATCTTACAATCTTGGGCTCCTCCAATGGAAGGACAAGATGAAATGACGAATATTCTTACGGAGAATGCGCTTTACCCAACCCGACACACAATCGGTGGGGTATCATTAATGGGAATGGCCTCAATGATTGATGCTTATGAAGGTGGAGGTATAAATATGGCTGATACTTGGAATATTTTTGGAGATCCATCGGTAGTGCTTAGAACAGCAATGCCGCAGCAACTAGTCGCGAATCATGCTCCTTTTGTTTCTATCAATGCAGGGAATATTTCGATTGCTTGCGAAGTAGAAGGTGCAACAATAGCTGCAAGTTATGAGGGCAATATCCTTGGGGTTGGAACTGTTGAAAACGGCTTGCTGAATCTAGAGTTGAATAACATAGCTGGTCCAATTACATTTATGCTTACAGGTACAGCTTATAATCACATCCCTTATCAGGCTGAGGTTTCAGTAACAGTAGATGCAGGGGTATATATGATATCAAGTATTAATTATGTAAACGACGCAAATGGAAATGATAATGGTCTTGCTGATTATTCGGAAGAAGTAAGTGTAGATCTTGATTTTTCAAATGTTGGGCTAGCTGATGCGGATGGTTTGAGTGCTGAAGTAACAACTACTTCAACTGATGTTGTCATGCTAAATGGCAGTATCCCATCTATTCCTAGTTTAATACAGGGTACCAATACCATAGTAACTGATGCCTTTAGTTTTGAAGTAAATGAGTATATAGAAGACGGGGAAGCTGTCCAATTTGAGATTGAGATCACGGATGGCGTAGATGTATGGTATTCTTATGCATCAATAACACTTCATGCTCCAAAATTAGATATTGATGAGTCATATGTAATGAGTGATGATGCAAGTATTCAATCTAATGGTAGGTTTGATGCTGGAGAAACGGTTACTATTTCTATCGAAGTAGAAAATGCAGGAAGTGCAGACCTTTACACAGTTAATCACTTACTCACTGAAGACTCTCCATATATTACAATTGATGAAGCATCAATTGTTTCCAATACGCTTGCTAATGGCGATCTGATTAGTTTAGAGTTTGATGTTAGCGCAGATGCATCTGTTCCACTAAATCACAAGGTTACCTTTGATTTTTCTAGCGAATCAGGATATTACTCAGATGCAATTGCATTTGACCTGAGCGTAAATCTAAATTTAGAAGATTTTGAAGATGAGGACTATATCGCAGAATATATTTCTGACGGATTATATCCTTGGTATACGGATTACACAAATAGCGTTTCAGGAACATCTTCTTTGCGTTCTGGTAATATCGATGACGAGCAGATGTCAGAAATGACAATCAGTATTGACGTTGTCGAGGCTGGAGATCTAATCTTTAACTCAAGGGTTAGTACAGAAGAAGATTATGATTTTTTGACGTTTTATATTAATGATTTTGAAGTAGGTTCTTGGTCTGGCGAAATTCCTTGGTCAAGCTACTCCTTCCCATTAAATGTAGGGCAATACGAGTTACGTTGGTCCTATGTCAAAGATTTTACTGTAAGTTCAGGTGATGATGCAGTTTGGGTAGATGATGTGATATTCCCACTATTGGCAGAACCTGTAAATGTTAGTGAGATTCCAACAAGCTCCCTCTTCCGTGTATATCCTAATCCAGGAAATGGATTGTTCAATTTAAGAATGGATGATAGCTATTTTATAGAGATAAAAGACCTTACAGGAAGACAGATACTTCAGTTTGGTGATTTGGAGCAAGAATCTCAGATTGACTGTTCAGAACTTAAAAAAGGTGTATATATTCTCACCGCTAGGAATAAAGAACTGGAGATAAATAAAAAGATTATAATACAATAGACAGAAAAAAGCCCTTCATTATGAAGGGCTTTCTTATGTAAATAGTTGCTGTTTAGATAACGATAATACACCTCTTTTGTTGATAATATACCTTGGGGGGATTCAGGGGAATCAACAAGGGCTGAGATGATTCTTATTGTTCAATTAGGGTATAATTCAAAGACAACTCTGCATTCTCAGCAAAAAGTACAGAGATAGGACAATTCCTAAATGCATCTTCAACACATTCTTTAAATTTTTCAATACTTATATCTGGAACATTGGCTGTTAATTCAATGTATGATTCTGCGATCATGCCGTCAACCATATCTACAGAGCACTGTGATTCCAATTGTTTTGGAGTAAAACCGAAGTTGCCAAGTACAAAACTCAGCTTCATGTTAAAACATCCTGCATGGGCTGCAGCTATTAATTCTTCGGGGTTAGTATCTGTGCCGTTTTCAAAGCGACTTTTGAAGTTGTATGGGGTATTGTTTAGGACTTTACTTCCCGTAGTTAATTGCCCAGTACCTTCTTTTCCGGTTCCAGACCAGATGGCGGTTGCTTTGCTTTTCATAAACGTGTTCATTTAGTGATAATTGACGCTAACTTGTTTAGTGTCATATATAAGAATGAATTTTATTTGTTTATGGTTCAAAAAGAAAAGAACAATTTTTATATTCTTCTCGATTCCTTTGTTTTTTTAATCGATAAGCTGTTGTTTTTTAATTTGTTAGAATGGATTTTTAGGATTTTCTTCTTTTTATACTTTTTAGTACTTCTACTTTGTCAAAAAATGTTAATAATCAGTATTTGATTGTTTTAGCTTTCTTTTTTGGTCTATACCTTAGTATATTATGGAAGCCTTTTGCCAATACGACCAGCCTTCTTCTTTGAAGGAGTTCTCAATCAGGTTTTAATACCGAAAAAAAAAACAACTAATGAAGAATTTTTTATTTGGACTGACTATTCTGTTCGTCTTTGCATCTTGTAGTCAGGATGATGATTCTGCAGACTCAATTGTAGAAATTCCAACTAACTTAACAACTTCGGTTACTATCAATGAAAAGACCGTAAGTATTACTGCGACTGCAGATGGTGCAGCAAGTTTTAGCTTTCTCTTCATAGAGAATGATGTAGAAACTTTTGTAGTATCTGAAGATGGCACAGCTTCCCATACTTTTGTATTTTCTGGAACGCATCAGGTTAGAACTCGAGCATACAGTTCTGCGAATTCATTCTTTGATTTTGCAGAAAAGTATGATTCTTTTCAAATTGAAGGAGAAGACCCAATAACGGGACCACCTACAACAGGGTATTCAACTCCGTCCAGCTACGCGGGTTATAATTTGGTTTGGAACGATGAATTTGAAGGGAATAGTCTTTCCTCAGATTGGACTCAGGAGATAGGAAATGGCACCTGGGGTTGGGGTAATAATGAACAACAATACTATAGGTCTCAAAACACTTTAGTGCAGGATGGTTATTTGCAAATTACTGCTAGGAAACAAGCTTACGAGGGATATAATTATACTTCTTCAAGAATAAAAACACAAGGAAAGCAGTCCTTTAAATACGGTCGAATAGATATACGTGCGGCTTTGCCTTATGGAAAAGGTATTTGGCCAGCTTTGTGGATGCTAGGTGAGGACTTTTCTTCTGTTGGGTGGCCACAATGTGGAGAGATTGATGTTATGGAGATGGTTGGAGGAGAAGGATTGAATGATAGAACTGTGCATGGGACTATGCACTGGAGCCACAATAATTCACATGCATCCTACAGTGGATCAAATTCATTGCCTAGTGGGCAAAAATTTGCGGAAGAATTTCATGTGTTTTCCATTATTTGGGATGCCTCGCAGATTCGATTCTACAGAGATGACATTCAGTATCACGTAATGAATACAGCAAGTATTTCTGCTTTCCAGGAAGATTTCTTTTTTATTTTCAACGTTGCAGTTGGAGGGAATTGGCCGGGTAGTCCAAACCCGAGCACACTTTTCCCGCAGACTATGATAGTCGATTATGTCCGAGTGTTCCAGGAAGAATAAAAAACAAAAAAGAAGATACGCTACCGTATCTTCTTTTTTTTATCTTGAAACATGCTAAATAAAAAGATACAAGCTCATTTCAATCCAGAGCGATTTCAAGGATGGGGAAAAAGCAAAAATTATTTTGAAGGCTGGTACTTCAAATTGATTGATGATGCTGGTTCGCATGCTCTTGCTTTGATTCCCGGTATAGCTATGGATGAATCGGGCGAAGGCCACTCTTTTATTCAGGTATTGGATGGGAAAAATAGCACAGCTCAATATCATAAGTTCCCACTGGAACTGTTCAAGCCTGCTTCTGATCGATTTTTTGTATCCATAGGATCTAATGAATTTTCGGATGATCACATCAAATTAGATCTTGAAGATTTGAAGGGACAGATACAGATAGAGGGAAAGGCTTCGTGGCCGAACCCTTGGTATGCTCCAGGTATAATGGGGCCTTTTTCTTGGTTGAAGTTTATGGAATGTAATCACGGTATAGTGAGCATGGATCATAGGCTCAAAGGACTGCTTCGATTTAAGGAGCAGGATATTCCATTTCATTCGGGTAGGGGATATATTGAAAAAGATTGGGGTAGTTCATTCCCTTCTGCCTATGTATGGATGCAGAGCAATCATTTTGAAGAGGATTCTATTTCCTTCAAATGTTCTGTAGCTACTATTCCAATGCTTGGTACTGGCTTTACAGGTTTTATTTGTGGCCTATATGTCCGAGGGGCTTTTATCCGTTTTACAAGCTATAATTTTAGTCGGATTAAAAAGCTTATTCAAACAGATTCAGGAATAGAATTGGAACTGATCAATCCCCGTTACCAGCTCACTGTAAAAGCTACAAACGGTAAGACAGCCTTACTTGCTTCTCCTATACAAGGCGCCATGGAAGGCCGTATTTCAGAAAGTATGACAGCATCACTTTTCATTCGCTTGGTTCAGCGGAAAACATCTTCTGTTGTTTTTGAAGGTCATGGAAAGCATGCTGGACTTGAGATAGCAGGTGCTTTTGATGAATTGCTTAAGGCCCATAAAAAAGGGAGAAAGTAATTAACTTTCCCCCCTGGGTTGTTTGAGGCTAACGCCTGACTATATTCGCTACACTTACACACTTTAGACCTGTTAATACAGGGTCTTAATATGGGATGTACTTGGACTATAACTCGAATAATGTTTGCGTTAGAAAGTAACTCTATTGTTACTAAAGAAAATAGTCTTTATTGAGGAATTTGTATAAAATACTAGTAGGTAGGTTGTTATGTATTTTACTTTAATCTAATATAGAATTAAAAGCCTTTTCCTCAAAAATCCTCTATCTCTTTTTGTTAAAATGTTGGTAAATAGTGTTCAATGTGGATATCTTCTGTTGGTAGGGAGAAATAACTAGATTTAATTTAGAGTATTTTAAGTATTTATTATTTTGTAATAAATACAAAATGAACGATCGCATCCCCTTTAAACTTAGGGCAAGCCTATTTGCTCTCATATTCCTTTCCTTTAATCTCAACGCCCAATTCACTGAAACAAGCTTCGAAGAAGGTCCTGTTTACAAAAAGAAAATCGAGAAAACTTTCTTTTCAGATTTCATCGGTGAGAATGCTAATGGCATCTATACGATTCGCTTGGATTCGAAGTACAAGGAGAATCAATCCTATGCTTCAAGAGGCTTCAATAGAGATGCTAAGTATAATAGAAGATCGATGAGTTATGAATCCGATTTATATGTTGCCAAATATAATAAGGATCTAAGTCTAAGTAAGGTTTATCCATTAAACTATGAGGGAAAGCTTGAATCTATCTTTATGTTGGATGAAAAGATTATCGTTATTACTTCAGAAGCGGAGGAGGGAGCAAGTTCAGCAGAATTATTTGGCCATATCCTCGATGAAAATGACTTTACACTAAGAAGAAGAAAAAAACTCACCAATTTACGTCTTAAAACTCCAATGAATATTTTTGGGAAGCCGAGTAAAGGACCTAAAAAAGCAAGGTACCGTCTCAGTATAATGGAGGAGGAGCAAATGTTTGTGATCTATAAGAATGTTCAGGAATCCAAAGCTGGACGTTTATTAACTTTTACCAGAGTTACCAATGAAAATGGGCTGGCTTTTGATACTAACCTTAGAATGGTCAAAGAGGAGCAAGGGTTTATGGAAAGTACGTATTCTTTTTATGCTGTCTATGATGTTAATGATCATCGAAAGAAGTATAACCCAAATGATCCAGTAGAATATGAATTAAAAATAATTGATAATGAAGATTATAGTAAGTTTGAGTCACACACTATTGAGTTAAATCGACACCTTGTGCCGTCTATGACTCAGATTATTGAGGTAGATAATAAACTTATTATATCGAGCTACACCCGAGCAGATGATCCTACATTTGCTTTTGGATATGGAGTGAGTCTTTTTTCTGATGATGAAAAATATGCTTATAGTGGTGTTTTTGTGGCACGCTTTGATCTGGAGAAAAATACATTTGATTATACAGAATATCATCCTTTTAGTAGCTCTTTTTTGACAAAGGTGATGACAGAGAAAGGCCTTAAGAAATTACGTAAAAAAGGACAGGGAATTGCCGATCTTAGGCCGATTGATTTTCTTGGAAAAGAAAATGGCGGTTGTTATATACTTGCGGAAATTCAATACAGAAAGGAGACTACAAAGTCTTATATCAAGGAGAATGGTCCGGATGAACACAATTACTTCTACAAGGATATGATAGCAATCAGTGTATCTGCAGATGGCGAGCTTGAATGGATGCGTTACATTGATAAGAATCAAAAACTTAAGGAAGATAATTGGCATTATGGTTCATTCTGGGGTGTCTATTCAAATGACAACCTCTATTTTGTCTACAATGATATTGAGGAGAATAAGCGCATTGAATCTGGAGAAAAGGCAAAAGAGATGAATGCAACAAGTAAGCGCATCTTAGTGCAAACACAAATTGCTCCTGATGGGAAAGTCAAAAAGACTGTCCTCAGTAAGAATTCTGAGAACTATAAGATCTCTTCTAAAATCAGAACCCAACTGAACAAGGAGAATTCAGTCATCCTTTTTGCAGAAAAAGGAACGAAGCGAAGACTCATTCGAGTTAAGTTTGATTGATAAAAAAGGGGATGCTTGCATCCCCTTTTTTATGTTTAAATATTATTTTTTCATACCTGAAATATTTATTTTAAGCCAGATTTTTGAACAAAAAAACGAAAATGCCCAATCCAACAGATGAAATGGTTCTAGAGCTTTATCTAAAGCTTGAAGAAATCTATTATTCGGATGCCCGAACGATAGAAGATAAAGTCCTACATATTAGAAAAACCTTAGAGGGCTTTTATAAAATAATTGCAGGAAAGGATATCAATTCAAGAACTTCCCTGCTGGAGCTTGAAAAGGAAGTTATTATTTTTGAAGCTGTCCCAAGAGAGGTGATTGGCTTGATGAAAAAGCTTCGCATAAAACTGAATCCATCCGCCCATTTCAATGATTATGAATATTCAGAAGAGGAATATATTAATCTTATCAAATCTATTTATGCAATAATTCGATTTATTGCAAAAGTTGAATTCACCGATCGTTCTAAGCGGATATTCGATACTTTGGTTAAGCCAGAATCTGTTTTTGATGGATTGAATCAAATGCAATTACTTGCTGTTCAAACCACAGATCCATTCGTTTTCGTTAATGCGGGTCCTGGAACAGGAAAAACCCACCTAGTCGCTTACCGGATTCTTCATAAATTAGAGTCTTTAGCCTCGGATAAGAATATCATTGCCTTATCCTTTACGAACTTATCTGCGGGTGAATTAAAGAGCAGGGTAGATGATCTTATTTTAACCTCTCCTTATGTTGATAAACTCAAGCAAATTTATTCAGGTACTATTCACGCATTTTGTTTGGATCAGTTTAGGCTTTTCTATGAGGAATATGCAAATGAATCTTTTAATTTGAGTGTAATTGAAGATGAAGACCTAGAAGATTTAAAGAACATCCTATCCAAGGAAAAATACAACGGTCTTAGTCTTAATCAAGTTTTATCTGAGAAGAAGCTACTTACTTATGACGGTATACTTGATTTTTACTTGCAGTCACTTCAAACAGATAAAAAGTTCTTAGCATTCACAGCAGAAAATATTGAAGAAATCGTTATTGATGAGGCACAGGATCTCGGGGAGACTTATTATAAAATATTTGCCACGCTTCAGAAGGAAAACAAAAGTTTGAGCTTGTTCCTTGTAGGCGATCAGCGACAAAATATTTATACCTTCCGAGGAGGTTCATTGGATCACATGGGGATATTGAAGCAGAGCAATACCAATCTTTTTAATTCAATAAACTTGGAGCTCTGTTATCGTTGTCCACAAACGGTATTGTCTTATATCAATAAACTTCAGTTTACGGATTGTGAAAATCCTGTACTGAGTAATCCAAGACAATCTTTGGATGATTCTAAGCGTATATCTGTTTCGGAGCATCCAAACAAATCATCCGAAGCTGAATTTATTATCAATCGGATACAGGAGCTAAAGGCCAAAAATGTGTCCTATAATTCCACAGCTATTTTGGCCAGCAATACCTTTTATTTTAATGAGTTAGCTGCTGCACTGAATAGGTATAAACTACCTTTCATAGTTCTTGGTGGTAAAAAAAGTGTTGTTGAGGAGGTGAGGACGCTGCTATTAATTCTTCGATATCTTTTCGGTAAGAGTGATTTTGCCATTTTACAGCTTGTCCAATTATTCTTTGAAGAACCCATGAGCTTAGATCTTAATCAAGACGAATTACTTTCCTACATAGATAAATTCTACAATCAAGAATCTGGAGAAGGAAAGGGAACCCATGTTAAACAAAAGGAAAAATATGATTTACTACATTTTGTGATTTCCAAGTCTAAAGATAGTGAGTTGAATTTCCTCAAGGTGTTAAATGAAGTCTTCCAAAAGATCAAAGTAAGTGGAATACTTTCTGATTCAGCAGTAATGGTATGCG
>Ga0206130_10009097_pt1 | contig 10482 bp, 11 predicted proteins | sample Helgoland_Spring_9_FD_148637 | JGI IMG/M metagenome (GOLD analysis project Ga0206130, IMG submission 148637) | Pelagic subsurface seawater microbial communities from Kabeltonne, Helgoland, North Sea - Helgoland_Spring_Bloom_20160512_1 | ecosystem: Environmental > Aquatic > Marine > Epipelagic ...
AGTAGCACAAGACCAAAAGGTGTATGTTCACCGTTTAAAAGGAGAAGAAGGATCAAAAGTTACTTTTGATACTATTTTTTTACTTGATAACAATGGAACGATATCGATTGGCGCCCCAGCTATAAAAGGAGCCGAAGTAACGGCAAAGATTTTAGGTCACTTAAAAGGTGATAAAGTAATCGTTTTCAAAAAGAAAAGAAGAAAAGGTTACATTAAGAAAAATGGACACAGACAAGCTTTAACTGAGATTCAAATTGAATCTATTACTGCATCTGGTGCTAAAAAAACTGCTCCTAAAAAAGCAGAAACAAAAGCAGAAGCTCCAAAGGCAGAAGCTCCAAAAGCGGCAGCAGTAACTAAGGACGTAAGTTCTATGACTGTTGCAGAATTAAAAGCTTTAGCTAAAGAACAAGGTATCTCTGGATATACTTCTTTAAAGAAAGCAGAATTAATCGAAGCTTTAACTAAATAAGAATTTACAAATTTTAAAACCATAACATCATGGCACATAAAAAAGGAGTAGGAAGTTCGAAGAATGGTAGAGAATCAGAATCGAAACGACTAGGAGTAAAAATATTTGGAGGACAAGCTGCAATCGCAGGTAATATTATTGTTCGTCAGAGAGGTACAACACACAATCCAGGAGAAAACGTTTACATGGGTAAAGATCATACTTTACATGCAAAGGTTGATGGACTAGTGGAATTTAGAAAGAAAAAAGACAATAGATCTTATGTTTCTATAACACCATTTGAAGCTTAGTTAAATAAGTTTTAAAAAAGATAAAAAAGCACTAACATTTATTTGTTGGTGCTTTTTCGCGTTTTAGAACATTCCATTTTGTATTTTTACTTTTATGAAATTAGTGTATCATTTTGTAATTTTTTTGGCATCCATACTTTTGCCTTTAATTGCTGTTTTTAGTAAAAAAATAAAACTGTTTGTTAATGGCAGAAAAGATACCTTCTCTAAAATTGCCTCTTTAAAAAATGAAAAAACCATCTGGTTTCATGCTGCCTCTTTAGGTGAGTTTGAACAAGCAAGACCAATAATTGAGGCGTTAAAAAAGCAATACAAACACTATAAAATTCTTGTTACTTTTTTTTCTCCTTCTGGTTACGAGGTTAGAAAAAATTATAACTTAGCAGATGTTGTTTGTTATTTACCGCTTGATTCTAAAGGGAATGCGAAAAAGTTTATAGCAACAGTAAATCCAACTTTAGCAATTTTTATAAAGTATGAATTTTGGCCAAATCTGTTAAATGAACTGAAAAAGAAAGAAATTCAAACCATTTTAGTATCTGGAATTTTAAGGGGAAATCAATTATTTTTTAAGAGCTATGGTGGCTTTATGAAAAACTCTTTAGCCGCTTTTCATTACTTTTTTGTACAAGATGATACTTCTAAAGAATTGTTAAGTAGTATTAATTATACAAATGTAACGGTTGCGGGAGATACCCGATTTGATAGAGTTTCGGAAATTTTAAAACAAGACAATTCGTTAGATTTCATAAACAAATTTAAAGACAATACATATACAATTGTTGCTGGAAGTACCTGGAAAGAAGATGAAGAATTTTTGGTAGACTATATCAATACTAAAGCAACGGAAGATGAGAAATTTATAATTGCACCTCATAATATAAAGCCTGCTGCAATTATAGAACTGAAAAAATCCATCCATAAAAAAACAGTGTTGCATTCTGAAAAAGAGTGTAAAAATCTATCAGATAAACATGTTTTTATTATTGATACTATTGGTATTCTAACCAAGATATATGCAGCTGCAGACCTTGCATATGTTGGTGGAGGTTTAAAAACAGGCTTACACAATATTTTAGAGCCTGCAACTTTCGGAATTCCTGTAGTGATTGGAAATAAATACGACAAATTTAAAGAAGCGGTAGATTTGGTAAAAATAGGCGGGTGTATTTCAGTAAAAAATCAACAAGAATTTACAGAGAACTTGATCAATTTAAAAGAAGATGAAAGCTTTAGAAAATTAACGGGAGTAATTAATAAAAAATATATAAAACAGCATCGTGGTGCAACAGAATTAATTATGAATTATTTAAAAACGCATTTATAAAAATGGATTTTATACTACAACCTTGGCCTTGGTATATTGGTGGTCCGCTGATTGCAATTTCTTTGCTTTTATACTTTTATTTTGGAAAGAATTTCGGAGCTTCAACAAATTTTGAAACATTGTGTACCATGGTAGGTGCAGGAAAAGTTTCAGATTATTTTAAGAAAGATTGGAAAGAACGCGATTTTGCTTTGCTATTTGTCATCGGATTAATTATTGGTGGCTTTATTGCTGCTATTTATTTAATTCCGAATCAAGCCATTGATTTAAATCCAAAAACCGTGCAAGAGTTAGCTGATTTAGGATTTTCAAATGGCGGAAATCAGTATTTCCCCAATGAAATTTTTGGTGTAGAAGCATTTTTATCAATCAAAGGATTCTTAATTCTTTTAGTTTCCGGAGTGCTCATTGGTTTTGGAACACGTTATGCTGGTGGATGTACTTCTGGGCACGCAATTACTGGTTTAAGTAGTTTGCAATTACCTTCTTTATTAGCTGTAATCGGCTTTTTTATCGGAGGTATTATTGCAACTTGGTATTTAATTCCTTTACTATTTTAATTATGAAAAACAGCAGATTTTTAATATTAGGAATTTTTTTCGCAATCGTTTTAAGTAAAACGCAAGCCATTTCTTGGTATCGTTTTTATGAAATGTTTACCTTCCAATCCTTTCACATGTTTGGCGTTATTGGCAGTGCGGTTGTAATTTCAATGGTTTTTATGCAATTGTTTAAAAGCGGAAAAATAAAAGATATTAACGGGAATAAAATTGTACCTAAACCAAAGAAAAAAGGAATTATAAGCACCCTTTTAGGAGGAACCTTATTTGGCTTAGGTTGGGGAATTTCAGGAGCTTGTGCTGCACCTATTTTTATAATTCTAGGCTTCGAGTTAATTCCTGCTCTGATTTTGTTAGTAGGAGCGCTTTTAGGGGCCTTCATATATGGCCTGTGCAGTAAAAAATTACCAAATTAAATGAGCAAATTAGTAGATAATTTTGGACGACAAATGGAGTATGTGCGCTTGGCAGTTACAGACCGTTGTAATTTGCGTTGCCATTACTGTATGCCCGCTCAAGGAATAGATATTGTACCAAGACAAGAGTTACTCACCTTTAAAGAAATGTACCGCTTAATTCGCGTATTAACAGAATTGGGCGTTCATAAAGTGCGTTTAACCGGTGGCGAACCTTTTGTGCGTAAAGATTTTGTAGGCTTTTTAGAAATGTTGTCTCACAACGATTTGTTAGAAGCCATTAATATTACTACTAACGGCGCATTAATTTCGCAACATATTGATCGTATTGAGAAATTAGGAAAAGTAAAAGATATTAATCTAAGTATTGACAGTTTAAGTAGAGAAAAGTTTGCCAAAATTACAAGAAGAGACGCGTTTCCTGAAGTCTATAAAACATTAGAATTGCTGGAAAAAAGTAGTTTAAAGTTAAAACTAAATATAGTAGTACAATCTGGTATTAATACAGATGAGATTGTCGATTTTGTAAGATTTACAAAAGATAAAAATGTAGCAGTACGCTTTATTGAAGAAATGCCTTTTAATGGAAAAGGCCAGCGTAAAATGGAAGAAAATTGGACGTTTAATAGGATTTTAAATGAGATTAAAACCGCGTTTGATGTGAAAGAACTGGTGTCAGAAAAATCATCTACTTCAAGAAATTATTCTATTGAGAACCACTTAGGAACTGTGGGAATTATTCCTGCATTTACGAGAACTATTTGCAACAATTGTAATCGAATTAGAATTACATCTACCGGAACTTTTAAAAACTGTCTATTTGATGATGGTGTTTTTAATTTAAGAGATTTTATGCGAAAGGGTGCATCTAATGAGGATTTAAAAGAACTTTTCTTGTCTTTAGTAAAAGCGAAACCAGAAAATGGTTTTATAGCAGAGGCAAATAGAAAAGATGGTGGTGCTTCTGAGAGTATGAGCACAATTGGAGGGTAAAGAAGTTTAATAGCCAACCCAGTTAATTAATTATTTATTCTAAAAAAATGATATCCGCACAAGAAGCCTTAAAAACCGTTTTAAATTCAGCCCAAGATTTTGGGGTTGAAGAAATTCCGTTTTTAAAATCTGTTGGTAGCATTTTAAAGGAAGAAATTTTTGCAGACAGAGATTTCCCGCCGTTCAATAGAGTTTCTATGGATGGTATTGTCATCGATTATACGTCATTTAAAAACGGACAAAGAGCTTTCAAAATAGAAGGAATTCAGGCTGCAGGAAGCGAGCAAATAAAACTTGTAGATACTAAAAATTGTATTGAAGTGATGACAGGTGCCGTTTTACCAAACAATGCAAATTCCGTCATTAGATATGAAGATTTAACGATTGATAACGGAATTGCAATCATTACTATAGATACTATAAATAAAGGTCAGAACATCCATGCAAAAGGAAAAGATGGTAAGTCTGGAGCGCTGTTAATTCAAAAAAATACAATCATATCAGCAGCAGAAATAGGTGTTTTAGCCACTGTAGGTAAATCGGTTGTAAAGGTTGCAAGACAGCCAAAAGTAATGATCGTTTCTACTGGGGATGAATTGGTTGGTGTCGCTGAAATGCCATTAGCACATCAAATTAGAAGAAGCAATTTATTTACCTTAGTTTCTTTGTTAGAAAGACTAAACATTCCTTCTGAAACTGCCCATATTACAGATGACAAACCTATTTTAAAGGCGAAAATAGCAGCGTATTTAAAAGCATATGATGTGTTGCTTTTTAGCGGCGCAGTAAGTAAAGGTAAATATGATTTTCTGCCAGAAGTTTTTGAAGAATTAGGCGTTGAAAAACGGTTTCACAAAGTAGCACAGAGACCAGGAAAACCTTTTTGGTTTGGATACGCAGCAGCCCTAAGTATGATGCATCAGGGCGGGAGTGAAAATAGGGATAAAAAGACCATTGTCTTTGGTTTTCCAGGAAACCCCATTTCGACATTTGTAAATTGTTTGGCGTATTTTTATCCTTGGTATTATAAATCAGTAGGGTTAGAAGTTAAAGAAGAAACCGCTATTTTAGCGAAGGATGTCAGTTTTAAGCCAAATTTAGCTTATTTCTTGCAAGTGAAACTTGCAAGTAAAAAAGGTCAATTAATGGCGCATCCAATTAAAGGAAATGGTTCTGGAGATTTGGCTAGTTTGGTAAAAACAGATGCGTTTATTCAGTTACCAAGTGATAAAATTGAGTTTAAAAAGGGAGAAGTGTATCCGATACTAAAATATAGATAATGAGTGAATTTAGTCATTTAAACCCTAAAGGAAATCCTAAAATGGTCAATGTTTCTGATAAGAAAATTACCAAAAGAACAGCCATTGCAAAAGCAACGATGTTTTTAGGTTCAGAAATAATTTCCCATTTCAAAAATGAGGAACCAACTACTAAAAAAGGGCCTGTTTTTCAAACGGCAATTATTGCAGGAATTCAAGGGGTAAAAAAGACCTCGGAATTAATACCTATGTGCCATCCACTATTGATTAATGGCGTGGATATTGATATTAAAATTATAGATTCTGAACATATAGAGGTGCTGTGTAAAGTCACTATTGAAGGAAAAACTGGCGTAGAAATGGAAGCACTAACAGGTGCAAATATTACCTGTTTAACTATTTATGACATGTGTAAAAGCATCCATCAAAAAATGGTGATAAAAGAAGTGAAATTGGTAGAAAAAACAGGAGGAAAATCTGATGTTAAAAATGTCTAAACACACAAAACACACAAATTTAGAAAGACGGAATAATGACAATTTCGCATCCAATGAAATTTCAATTTTGGGTACAAATTGCAATAATATCTCTGATTTAGTTTCTAAAGTTTCCAGTAAATTATCCAACTATAAACTCGCTTATTTTGATGCATCGCACGCAAAACAGGTGCAAGAAAATAAGGTATCTGAGTTTGTGTTTCATCACGAAGGCAATGTTCAAATAACTACTACAGGAAAGGTAAATAAGTTTCAGCAACGGTTAGATTTTGCGCAATTTGATTGTGTGCTTATCAACGGAAATCATTATCAAGGGGCAAAACAAATTTTAGTTTTAGATGCAGTAAAAGAGGCTTCCGTTTTAAAAAGACTAGAACAGTTAGATAACATTCAGTTTATAGTTAAACTGAAAGAAGATATCGAATATTTTTCTTTTTTGGAGGAGAAATATCCAGCTATTAAAAGTAAGGCTTGTTATGCAATAGATAATTTGGATGGAATTTCAAATCATATTCGTACGCTTATTCAAGAAAAAAGGGCACCTGTAAAAGGATTGGTTTTAGTGGGTGGAAAAAGCACAAGAATGGGAACAGATAAAGCTGAGCTGAACTATTTTGGAAAACCTCAAAAAGAAATAGCGAGAGAATTGTTAGAAAATAGCAATTTAGAAACGTATTACTCTGTTGAAGATTCCTCAGAGAATAGCGAAGAAATTTCAGATAAGTTTCTAAATTTAGGCCCATTTGGTGGCATTTGTTCGGCGTTTCAGAGAGACCCAAATGCAGCTTGGTTTGTGCTGGCAACAGATGTTCCTTTTGTGAATGATAAAATCATTCAACTGCTGTTAAAACATAGAAACCCGAGTAAAGTTGCCACAGCAATTAAAGGAAGAAACAAGGAGTTTGTAGAACCTTTAATTACAATTTATGAGCCAAAAGCATATCCTATTTTGTTGCAGTATTTAGCGCAAGGATATTCTTGTCCGCGCAAAATTCTCATTAATTCGGATGTGGAGATTGTAGAAATTGAGGATGATTTCATTAGAAATATAAATACGCCCGAAGCATTTGAAGATGCTAAAAAGGAGATTCAAGAATTAAAATGAAGCCAACAAAAAATGAATTTTTTAAACGTCAACTCACCTTACAAGAAATAGGTGAAGTTGGGCAACAAAAATTACAAGATGCTTCCGTTTTGGTAGTGGGTTGTGGCGGTTTGGGAAGTCCGATTGCGGTGTATTTAGCAGCAAGTGGCATTGGAAAATTACATTTGATAGATTTTGACACTGTAGCGGTTTCTAATTTGCACCGTCAAGTTTTTTATAATTTAGAGGACATCGACAAACCAAAAGCAGCAGTTTTAACAACATTTATAAAAAAGAGAGCACCTTTTACTGAAATAAGTTTTACTAACAAAGCAATTACAAAAGAAAACGTTTTTAACCTGATTGATAATGTTGATATTGTTGTAGATGGAACTGATTCTTTACCAACAAAATACTTGTTAAATGACGCTTGTGTGCTAAGAAACAAACCTTTAGTGTACGGTTCTTTATACAAGTTTGACGGTTATGTTGCTACTTTTAATGTGTTGCAAAAAGATGAAAGATATTCAGCGAATTTAAGAGACGTTTTTCCAGAAATAGCTACTGACATTCCTAATTGCGAGGAAGCAGGAACGTTAAACGCTATTGTAGGTGTAATTGCTACACAGCAAGTAAATGAAGTTTTAAAGTTGATTACAGGTATTGGAACGCTGTTAACAAATCAATTATTAATATACAATTCATTGCAAAACACACAATTAAAAATAAAATTAAAATCGATATTTTTAAAAGAAAAAATTATTAAAATTTTCAATGTACAAACATATACAGATGTGCCTTGTATGGTTCAAAAGCAGGATTTTCAAATTTCTGCAGCAGCGCTAAAAGAGAAAATTAAAGCAGCGAACCTAGAAATTATTGCTGTTTTAAATGATTTAAAACTTCCTTTTAATGTGCAACAAACCATTCATATAAACGATTTTGACGTAGACAAAATAAGTATAGATAAAAGTAAAACATACATAATGGTTTGTCAAAAAGGTTTAAATAGTTACAAGGCAGTCGTAAAATTGAAAAACAAATATCCAGATTTAGAGGTGTTCAGTTTAAAAGGCGGAATTTCTAATTACAAATAATTTATATTAATGATAAACTCGTTAGAATTTTACACAAATACAAAAGCCGAATTAGAAAAAAAAGCGATTGTTTTAAAAATAAAATCTGCTCGTTTAAGTACTTTTAGATTTGCTGTTTTTTTAGGAATTAGTTTTTTAATTTATAGCTTTTTTGGAATTTATCCAGTTGTTTTTATCATTGCTTTTTTCGGAATTGCATTATTTTCTTTTTTAGTATTTAAATACATTAAACTAAAAAAAGAAAAAGCAATTATTGATGCCAAAATTAAAATAAATACAACAGAAATTCGAGTTTTAAATGCTGATTTTCACCATTTAGAAACAGGCGCAACTTTTGTAGATCCTGCACATTTTTACAGCAATGATATTGATTTGTTTGGGATAGGTTCTTTTTTTCAATATACCAATAGAACAAGAACTAATGAAGGTAAAATTGCACTTGCAAAACTACTTACCGAAAATAAAACAGATGCTATTTTAGCAAAGCAAGAGGCAATAAACGAGCTTTCTAAAAAAATAAAATGGCGCCAACATTTTTCTGCTTTAGCGAGTTTGGTAACAGTAAAAAACAAAACCAATTTTATTGCAAAATGGATTATAAATTACAAAAGCGTTTTACCCAACTTTTTGTCTAAAATTCAATTCATATTTTCTTTTATTTCTTTGATATTAATTAGTTTTATTACGTTTGGATTACTCTCTTTTAATATTTTAATAATTTGGTTTTTCATCGGACTTTTTATTACAGGGAAATTCATAAAAAAAACGAATCATTTATATTCAGAAACAGATAAAGTTATAGAGACTTTTAAACAATATCATCAATTATTAAATGAAATTGAAATTGAAAATTTTAAATCAAAACATTTAGTTGAAAAGCAAAAAAATATTCAATCTGAAGAAAAAAAGGCTTCTCAAATTTTTAAGGAATTTGCCAAAATACTTGATGCTTTTGACAACAGAAACAACATCATCATTGCAGTTGTAGGAAATGGATTATTTCTATGGGAAATTACAAATGCCTGTAAAGTAGAAAAATGGATAAAAACCTACAAACATACTGTAGAAAAATGGTTTGAAATTGTTGCGTATTTTGATGCTCAAAATTCTTTAGCTAACTTTAAATTTAATCATCCAACTTTTGCATTTCCTCAAATTACACCATCAAAAGAAATTATAAAAGCAACTCATTTAGGGCATCCGTTATTACATGCTGAGAAACGAATAGATAACGATTTCATTATTAATAAGGAAGAATTTTTTATTGTTACTGGTGCAAATATGGCTGGAAAAAGCACATTTTTAAGAACAGTTTCATTATCAATTGTTATGGCTAATTGTGGATTGCCAGTTTGTGCAAAACATTACGAATATCAGCCTACAAAACTAATTACAAGCATGCGCACTACAGATTCATTAACAAAAGATGAGTCTTATTTTTATTCGGAATTAAAGCGTTTAAAGTTTATTGTTGATGAAATAGATGCCGATGTTTTTGGTAAAGAGTATTTTATCATTTTAGATGAAATTTTAAAAGGTACAAATAGTAAAGACAAAGCAATTGGCTCTAAAAAGTTTGTAGAAAAATTGACAAAATCTAAATCAACCGGAATTATAGCAACTCATGATGTAAGCCTATGCGCCTTGGAAGATGATTTTTCTGAGATCAAAAATTATTACTTTGATGCAAAAATCAATAATAACGAATTGTATTTTGATTATATTTTTAAAAAAGGGATTTGCAAAAATATGAATGCATCTTTTCTATTAAAAAAGATGGAGATTATAGACTAAAACATCGTGTTACTTTATTTGGGGTTTTCTTTCCATTCTAAACTTTCTACAAGTTGTAAAATATCCTCTTTAATATATGCTACAGCTGGCAAAATAGAATCATAATTGGGCTTTGCATAAAAATACAAAGAACCTTTTATAAAATTATGCGTGCTATCTGTAACATGAAATTGCAAGTGAGATGCAGCATTTCCTGTAATCTCATACAAGCTACCAAATACCCTTTTCTCTAAATTTACAAAATCTTTGGGTACAATTTGTTCCGCTTTTACAGCGTGTTTAAAAACTAGTTTTTCAGCTTCTACTAATAATTCTTTCAAATTATTATTTACAGGCCTATATGTGATATCTATAGATGCTTTTAAATTTGGATATTGAATCTTTAACCAGTTGTTTTTATCATCAATAATAGTTGTATTTTCTAAAACAGAAAAAGAATAAGGCCTTCTTAAATCTAATTTTTTATAAGATTTTTGGGGATACTCTAAACTCAAATATGCTTTTGGTTTCGGCAAAATATCATCATTGCAAGAAACTATGCAAAATATAACTATCAATATTAAAATTTTACGCATTTCTTGTTGCTTTAACTTGTTTAATACGTTTTTTATCCAAAACTTCTATGGTAAACGTGTAATTTTTAAAATTTATTTTCTCATTTTTTTTAGGGAATTTTCCATAAATTTCTAAAAT
>Ga0206130_10009101_pt1 | contig 10479 bp, 7 predicted proteins | sample Helgoland_Spring_9_FD_148637 | JGI IMG/M metagenome (GOLD analysis project Ga0206130, IMG submission 148637) | Pelagic subsurface seawater microbial communities from Kabeltonne, Helgoland, North Sea - Helgoland_Spring_Bloom_20160512_1 | ecosystem: Environmental > Aquatic > Marine > Epipelagic ...
ACATCACATTCCTTGGCGCACCGCTCATGATCCGGCCAGACGCCACCATCGAACCGGGCGAAGTCTTTCCCCGAGCCCAGGCCGAAGCCGACTTCCGGGCTCGTGCTGCCGTCGCCCTCGGCTACAACATCGACGAAGACGCCCGGCTGCTCACCCCTGCCGAAGTCGACACCGTCGAGTTCTTCAACGTCATGCGCGAGATCGTCGGCGAAGATGACCTGCTGGCCATGATGCGCGTTATGGGTGGATCGATGGCGCGCCTTTCCCGGACCGTCGTCTCGCTTCTACGGCTGCACTTTGAAACCCCGATCATCGAAGAACACGGCAGCCTGGCCGAAGTCGCCCGTTCCTACAGAAGCATCATCGAAGAGATGCTGCCCCGATTCCTTGACGCCGCAGCGTCGGTACTCCGTCGCCATCTAGCCGTGGCAGCTGCTTCACCCACCGCCTGGAATGTCGACGGCAGCCGAGCAGCCACGATGGAACGCCTGACCGTAGGTTTCGTCGACATGGTCGGTTTCACTTCATTTACAGAACAGGCAAATCTCAAAGAGTTCATCGATGCCCTGACGGCCTTCGAGTCACAGGCCCAGAATGTGATCGTGACCAGCGGCGGCACCTTGGTGAAGCTCATCGGCGACGAGGTGATGTTTGTTGCGCCAACACCGGCATCAGGTGTCGAAATCGCCCGCAGACTTGCCAAGCTGCCACTCGGTAGTAGTGGACCAGGCTCGGTTCGGATCGGCCTATCGGCAGGCGAGGTCGTCGCTGTGGGCGGCGACTACTACGGCACCGTGGTCAACATCGCATCACGATCGGTGAGACACGCCGAACCCGACACGATCGTGGCCACGGTCAGTGTCGTGAACGGCGCTCATGCCTCAGCCCGGTTCGAGTCAATCGGTACGCGCGAACTCCGCGGCATCAGCGAACCTGTTGAGCTCTTTCAGTTGATGTAGCGCTGCAGCTGATACGGGTAGGGAGCTCAGCCGAGTTGGCTGATATCTCGGACCGCACCCCGGTCAGCAGATGTGGTGAGTGCCGCGTAAGCCATAAGCGCCTGGGTCACAGAGCGTTCGCGACCACGGGCCTTCCACGCTTCTTTACCGTGAGCATCTTCTTCGGCCCGACGAACGGCGAGTTCTTCATCGCTGAGGTCGACATTGATCGTGCGATTCGGGATGTCGATCAAGATCGTGTCGCCATCGCGGACCAGACCAATCGCTCCACCGGCGGCGGCTTCGGGCGACGCATGTCCGATGGAAAGGCCAGAGGTGCCGCCCGAGAAACGACCATCGGTCAGCAGGGCGCACTCTTTGCCGAGGCCACGGCTCTTGATGTAGGTGGTGGGGTACAACATTTCTTGCATGCCAGGCCCACCCTTGGGACCTTCGTACCGAACGATGATGACATCGCCAGCGTTCACCATGTCCTCGTCGAGAATCCCCTCGACCGCAGCATCCTGGCTTTCGAACACCCGAGCCGGGCCACTAAAGGTCAGGATTGTTTCGTCGACGCCTGCGGTCTTGACGATGCAGCCGTCGACCGCGATATTGCCGTAGAGCACGCCCAGACCACCGTCGGTGGAATAGGCATTCTCGACCGAACGAATACAGCCGTTTTTGCGGTCGTCGTCGAGTGTGTCCCATCGCGTGCTCTGGCTAAAGGCAACCTGGGTGGGAATGCCGGCCGGGCCAGCACGGAAGAATTCCTTGGCTGCAGACGTGCAGGTTGGGCGCATGATGTCCCACTCGTCGAGAGCGGCCTTGAGTGATGCCGAGTGCACGGTCGGAAGGCTGGTGTCGATCAAGCCCCCTCGATCCAGTTCACCAAGAAGCCCAAGGATCCCGCCAGCACGGTGCACGTCTTCGACGTGGTACTGCTCGACCGAAGGAGCAACCTTGCAGACGTTCGGCATACGGCGGCTCAATGCGTCGATGTCAGCCATCTTGAAGTCGAGCTCCGCCTCTTCGGCAGCTGCCAGGATGTGGAGCACGGTGTTGGTGCTTCCGCCCATAGCGATATCAAGAGCCATCGCGTTCTCGAATGCACCACGACCAGCAATGTTGCGGGGCAAAACGCTGTCATCGTCTTTCTCGTAGTACCGCTTGGCAATATCAACAATGGTGCGACCAGCCCGCAGGAAGAGCTCTTCACGGTCGCTGTGTGTTGCCAACACGGTGCCGTTACCGGGCAACGACAGGCCCAAGGCTTCGGTCAGGCAATTCATGGAGTTCGCAGTGAACATGCCGGAGCATGAACCACACGTCGGGCAAGCCGACCGTTCGATCGCTGCAACGTCTTCGTCGCTCACGTTGCTGTCGCCAGCTGACATCATGGCCGAGATCAGGTCGACCTTCACTTCGGCGCCAGCCAGCCGGGTCTTGCCAGCCTCCATAGGGCCACCGCTCACGAACACCACTGGAATGTTCAACCGCAACGCTGCCATGAGCATGCCGGGCGTGATCTTGTCACAGTTCGAAATGCACACCAGCGCATCGGCGCAATGTGCGTTCACCATGTACTCAACCGAATCGGCGATGAGTTCGCGCGACGGCAGGCTATAGAGCATGCCGCCGTGACCCATAGCGATGCCGTCGTCGACAGCGATCGTGTTGAACTCCTTGGCCACGCCGCCATATTCCTCGATTTCCCGGGCGACCAGTTGTCCAAGATCTTTCAGGTGCACGTGCCCGGGTACGAACTGGGTGAACGAGTTCGCAATCGCGATGATCGGCTTTTCGAAATCGTCGTCTTGCATACCGGTCGCCCGCCAGAGGGCGCGAGCACCCGCCATGTTGCGTCCGTGGGTGGTGGTTCTTGATCGATACTCAGGCACAAACAAAATTGTACGGCCTCGGAAGCGGTCTGGGAAAGACGGTTTACTGCCCTGATCCAGAGATGCAGGCCAAGTAGCATAGTTTTTATGGATCAACGATTGCACGGGTGGAAGCTCGCCTTGGCACTTTTCATTCCCGCAGCCATTATCGGAATGGCAGGATTTGTTGCTTATGGCGCCCTCTCCGACGATGGCCCCGAGGTAGCCACCGGCAACCAGGATGTGGTCGTAACCCAGACCGAGGTCCCCACATCCTCACCTGAGACACAGCCGGTGAATCCCTCAACAGTTGCAGTGCCAGCTCCAACTCCAACCGCACTGACAGTGCCAAACCCGGCTCCAGCTCCAGCGGCTGCCGCCGTGCCGACAACAACCACGCCAACTGCGACTGCAGTGCCAACAGTTCCTCCTGGACCGGCACCCACGGCGACTCCCGATCCAACCACTGCGACCGTCTCCTGCAGCGGCGTCCCTGCAACCGCCGACACCGACCAAACGTTCGGACCGCTCGCAGCCGTCACTGTTCCTCCCGAGGCTGCTGCCGGTTTCCAGTTCACATGGAACTTCGGCAACGACACTCTCGCTACCTCGCCGGTCAGCGGCGACATCAGCTACGCCCAGGCTGGCACGTACACCATCAACTTGACCGGAACCAATGCAACAACCGGCGCGACCTTGTCGGCAACATGCGGCACGGTCACCGTCGCCGAGGTCGTGGCAACACTGCAAGTTGCGTGTTCTGTCTCCTCGGTGGATACCCAAGTCGAGTTGACTGCGGCCAGGGCCGGCGATGTCATGCGAGTCACCACCACATGGACCCCAGCCGACGTTCCCCTCCGATTGCAGTACGAGTTCGAGCCGACCGACGCTCTCATCATCATCGGCCCAGCTACAACCGGCGACACACAGACCAACGCGTTCGGCAGCAACGACGGCGTCTTCTCTATCTTCTGGCGATACGTCGAGACCGGCGAGACCGGCCGGCTCAGCTGCCCTGCCTATCCCGGCAGCGAGCCCGCCCCTTCACCGACCGCTATCCCGTGTACCTACGCCACCGCTATCACAGGCTGCCTATCCGGGTCGTGATACACGCAGGAGTCGCTACTGGTCTCAGGTTTTCACCGCCGAAATCGGCTCGCCTACTAGCCGCTGCCCCGCTTGCGCCAACCACGGTGATCAGTTAAGAACCGGCGCCCGACTGAACTTCTTGCCCGGTGCATCAAGTACTTCCCCGACAACATCGATCGGCCTCTAGCAATGGGACCTACCGAATGACCAAAGCTTCAACCCACGGTGACGCTTCAAACCATGTGCTCGGTCCGCTTGAGGATCTTGTTGATGGAGAGTCGAGAGCGTTCGAGGAAATCGGCGAGTACGGCATCGTGGTGTGCAATGTGCAGGGCGAGATCTACGCGCTCGAAGACAACTGCTCACACGCCGACACACCGCTCAGCGAAGGACAACTCCGGGGCTGGCACATCACGTGCCCGCTGCACGGCGCGAGCTTCGACATTCGCGATGGCAGCCATGGCGGACCACCAGCGTGGGAAGGTGTGTGGTGTTACAAGGTGGCACGAGTCGACGGCGAAGTCGTGGTGTCGCTCGAAGCGCCACATTCCACCGACGACGTGTCCAACGGCCTCGGCGGCGTCGACGGCATGTTCGAGACCCGGTAGTGCACCATCTGGCAGATCGGCATCTGACACGAAACGCCTGATCTGTCGCGGCCGCACAACCGGCGTTGGTGATGGGATCGGACATGAGCCCGTCCGATTTCGGGATCCGTTCGAGCACGGATCAAAACGTGTTAGTCAAAGAGCGCGAAGACTTCTTCGAAAGCCTCGAACTGGCCACCCGACGCAGATGACGGCACCAGGATTGGTGTCTTCAGTCCCGTGTCGTACCACGCTTGCAGGCCTTCTCGAACTTCGTCGGCCGAGCCGTACAACGTGACATCACTCAACCATTTGTCGGTCAACAGACCAGGGATAGCCGCCCGGTCTTTCGCCGCGAGCGCAGCCTCGACGGCTTCCATCTCTTCCTGGTAACCGTTCTGCTTCCAGTAGTTGCGATAGTTCGGCAGGGCGACATAGAACTGCAGCGTCTTGCGGTTCACCGCAGCTGCAGCTTCCCGATCATCGGAGATACACGTCGGGATCATGTTCCCCATCCAGAAATCGTCGCCGACATCGGGCATGCGCTCAAGTGAGCCTGGCATGGCCGAGCGGGCAGCGTTGGCGAACACCATGCCCTCGCCGATCTCGGTTGCGGTCGAGATCATCTTGTCTCGCATCGTGGCTAGCGTGATGGGTGGAAGCGTGATCCTGGGTTGGGCCCGCATGGTCTCCACGAACTCGCGAATATCGCCCAGTGGTTTGCCCGGGTTCACGCCCAACTGCTTGTTTGCCGGCGCATGGCTCACACCGATACCGAATCGGAACCGACCCTCGCTGATCTCGTTGATGTACGACGCAGTGGCGGCATAGTCGAGGACGTTGCGGGCATAGATATTCACGATCGAGGTACCGAACTCGATGGTCGAGGTTTCGTGGGCCATCGATAGGCACAACCCGAGCGCATCGCCCAGGCTCGGACAATAGATACCGGAGAAGCCGCGGCTCTCGATCTCCTTTGCCAGTTCGATGGTGCGGGCTCGACGGCTCGGCACTGCGGCCAGTGAGAGAGCAGGAAGTTGTGACATGTTGGTTCCCCTTGGTGAAGATCAGATGGCGCCAGACTCGCGCATAGCACTGATCTGATCCCAGTCGTATCCGAGCTCGACGAGCATGAGTTCGGTGTCGGCACCTAGTTCAGGGGCAAACTTGCCGGGCACGACCGGTGTATCCGACATCTGGATTGGTGAGCCAACCATACGCACCGTGCCCCATTCGGGATGCTCAACCTCTTGCAGATACCCATTGATCCAGTTGTGTTCGTCGGCGGCTGCTGCCTCATAGTCGTTCACTGGCGCCCACCGGCACCCGATCGATTCGAGGATCACGCCCCACTCCTGGCTGGACTTCGTGCGGAACGTCGGAGCCAGTATTTCGAACAACGCCTTGCGGTCCGGACCGGTAAGAACACGAGGCTGGAATCGCGGATCGTCGGTGAGTCCGGGCATGCCGACTACGGCACCGAAGGCTTCTCGTTTATCGGGAGTAACTCCGACCAAGGCAATCCACCCATCAAAGGTTTCGAGGATGCCATAGAACGAATGCAGCAACGGATGCCCATAGTTCGATGGCCTCTGCTGCACACCACTCAAAAAGAACGCGGTGTACTCGGCGCATTGCGCATACAGCTGACTTCCTACGAGCGACACGTCGACCCGTTGGCCTCGGCCCGTGCGTTCCCGAGCCATCAGTGCACCGAGCACACCAATAGCCATGTTCTGACAGCCGATGTGATCGGCGATGGTCGCACCAACGGGTGTGGGGCCGGTCTCGTCGGTACCGGTCGTGCTGATCAGCCCGCCAGCTGCTTGCCCGGCAAGATCAGCGCCTTCTCTCGCAGCCGCAGGGCCCGCTGGCCCAAAGGTCGTGCCCATGCCGTAGATGATCCGAGGGTTACGTTTGACAGCGTCTTCATAGCCCACACCCCACTCGTCGAGTGTGCCTGCCTTGAAGTTGGAGATCACCACATCCGCCGTCTCGACCAACTTCAAGAAGACTTCGGCGCCTTCGGGGATGCGCAGGTCCATAGTCACGCTGCGTTTACCCCGGTTGTTTCCAATGAAGTACGGCGCACGTTCATCCTGAGGTCCGATGGGGATCCACCGACCCTGGTCACCCATACCGGGCAGCTCGACCTTGATCACGTCCGCACCCATATCCGCCAGCGTTTGTGCCGCTTGCGGACCCTGAATCAGCAAACCAGCGTCGAGGACGCGGACTCCATCAAGTGCTCCCATGGCTTTCCCCCTAGCCGGTACGTGTGAGCGAGTCTCGCATATCCTCGTCACATGACTAACAAGACACACGAGTGTTTCCGAGTAGAGGTAATCGACAAGGTTGGGATGGTCACGATGATCCGCCCCGAACGCAGCAACTCGATGATCCCGTCGTTCTGGACCGAACTTCCTACAATCGTCGATGAACTCTCCAATGGCGGCAACGTGCGGGCCGTGGTGCTCGCGGCCGAAGGCCGGAACTTCTGCTCGGGCATGGACCTCGAGGTCTTTGGCAATAGTGAAGCCATCGGTGGGGAAGCCATCGGCGGAGCAGGTGACGGGGCGAAGACCAAGGGCTACCGCAGCCGACGAAATGAACGTTTTCGCAGCACCGCGCTGAAACTGCAAGACACCTTCACCGCCCTGGAACGGGCTCGTATGCCGGTGTTGTCTGCGATCCAAGGCGCGTGTGTCGGCGGCGGCATCGACATGGTGTCGGCCACCGACATGCGGTACACCACCGAGAACGCCTGGTTCAGCATCCATGAGATCAACATTGGCATGACCGCCGACGTGGGCACCTTGCAGCGCATGCCCAAGCTCGTTCCCGAGGGCATCGTGCGGGAACTGGCCTATACCGGGCGCCGTTGGAGCGCCCAAGAAGCCAAGGCCGCTGGTTTCGTGAACGAGGTCTACCCGGACCACGAGACCCTGCTCGATGCGGTCATGAACGTGGCAGGCGAGATCGCTTCCAAAAGCCCCATGGCCGTGTGGGGTACCAAACAGACCATGCATTACACCCGCGACCACTCGGTGGCCGACGGCTTGGAATTCATCGCCAACTGGAACGCCGCCATGTTCGACACCGATGACATGGCCGAGGCATTCACCGCCTCCATCGAAAAACGGGGCGCCAAGTTTCCTGACTTGTGGCCTCTAAGCGACGGGCTCTAGGCCGTGGGGTGGTTCAGCAACAAACAGAGTCCAAGCGAACCACCGTCGCCGGTTGACCAAACGACCGGTATCGACTTCACAAAATACGGACTCGACCAGCTTGGCAACGACATTCGATCAATCGTTGACGCACCAGGGGCCATTGGCCAGGCGCTCAGGGTTCTGCCGATACTTCCTGTTGTCATCGCAATTGCGACCTGGATCGTCTTTGGCGGCCGGATGAGCACCGTGGCCTTTATCCCGTTCGCACTCGTGGCCTTCATGCTGTCGTTCTTCGGTTCGGTGGTGATTGCCGGATTCTTTGTAACCCGGAAACGTCTAGATCTCGTCGCCGATGCCTCGAACCGACTCGTCGACGTCGCAGGCGAAATGCATGCCGACATCATTCTGGTCAAGGACGGACACTCGGGCACATCGGTGCAAGGTGTCGCCATTGGTTTGCTCGAGAACGCACTCTTCCAGCGGTATTCGGCACCTTGAACGCAACTGCCGAAACAGCGATGGGGCCGCTCGGTAGATTCTCATCGAGTCTCACCCAGGAGCCACTGAACATGGTGCAGAAGTCGGTAATCAACGCGATCAAGTCGCTTCATGACCGGGAGGTCGGCCAAATGACCGACGGCATCGGGGAAGATTTGGCCGCAACCTCCGCGGTGAAAGCGCTTACCGACGACTATCGCCAGGCCCGAGACAAGACCGAAGGCATTGTGGCCTCGGTGTCGCGCACCGCACTCAGGTCGACGTTGGGGCTGGCTGCGATCGCCACCATCCCGCTCGTCATCTGGCTCATTCTTGGCTGGGTACTCAGTTAGCAGGAGAGCACGAGAGCAGGAGATATTGAGCGAATTCCTTGGGCTGATCTATTTGCCTGCCCGTCACAAGCGCCACTCACCCAAGCACCAATCTTGGAGCGGGCGAGCTGGACGGAGCCCGCAGATCGAGATCTGCTGCAGCTTTTGTGCGCAACCTTCCGTGGCAAACCATAGATCATCGCCGGGTCGATCACACAGGGCATGTCCGGCAGGGCGATCGCTCTGCCCCCAATGGGAGCTTCCGATATCACCGCTATTGCACCCCGGCTTGGCGTGCGCAAACGCTCCGACGACGATCCGATGGAGCGATGCCTGTTGGCCAGCTGGTAGCTCCAATCGTGGTGCCGATTCGTTCGTTCTTACAAAGCCCGTTCTAACAAAGCCATTGAGCCTTACGGCTCGCCGATCTGCAGCCTCTGTTCGACGAGGCGCCTTCGGGCCCCGTCGCGTGGGGAGGCGTCGCCACTGGTCAAAATGTCTCATGCCCGACACGGCCGACGTCCAATCTGGCCCATTCGAACCAGGCTTCTACGCTCGAATTCGAGCCAGGCATTATCGCCGACCCACCACGTGTCCGACTGGTGACATTCGGCGCGGTATCAATGTTTTGTTGGCATTGCAATCGCAGCTCTGGGCCAGTCGTGGCCCCTTCTCGAGGCCGCGTGAGCACGAAACATGGCCCCTACCCCACCGGCCCCGCGTTTAAGTCATATTAGCCATTGTCGCCAAATGCCTCAAATAGGTGATTGCGGCTGTCGACAGGAACGGAGCCACCAATCAGGCGCACTTCGTGTTGATGGTGGATCTCTGCAGAACTAGTCAAGGGAGGCCTCAGATGCAACGCTCATTCTGGTCAACAATCAGAGGAAAGTTACTTGCACGAACGCTTTTTGTCGTGCTGGTTCCTGTGCTCGTGATTGCTGGCGTAGCAATCGCATCGTTGCAATCACTGTCGAACACTGCAGACGACTCGTTGACAGACGCTCGCTCGACCCTCAGCGAGGAAGTAGTCGGCAGCCGGGTCGCTAGCGTCGCTGATCAAATTGCCCGAGAACTGGCGATCTTCCTCGACGAACGTGTCGCTGACACTGAGCTGTGGGCGACCGACGTCGGCCTCGCAACCGCGGCCAAAGGTGCTGCCGGCCGTGCCGCTGCCATGGGCCTGCAAGACCAAACGATCGAACAGATCGAAGCCCGTTTCCAAGATGAGCCTCGGCTCAACGACGTGCACGTCGAGCGAGATCTCCTCAAATTTGTGGCTAGTACGCCCGCTTTCAAGGAGATCTTCCTTACGGACGTCAACGGCTACAACGTGGACTACTCGAACCGAACCTCGGACTTTGTCCAGAGCGATGAAGGGTGGTGGGAGCGTGCAATGACTACTGGCCTCGATATTTCCGAACCCGAGTTCGACGCATCAGCTGAGGTATTCGCTGTCAACATCGCCATCCGCCTTGAGGACGAAGGCAAACCAGTCGGCGTCCTGAAAGCTGCACTCGACATGAACGTCGTGCAGATCATCACCGACCGCTTCGCTGATGGCATCGACGGCTACGACATCGCGATCGTCGACAACGCTGGCCGCTTTCTCGCAGAAACCAGCTCTGGTCACAGCGACGATCACATAATGAACCTGAACTTCTTGGCAAGCGACTCTGCAGTCTCGACGCCGCTGGTTCGAGAAGTCTTCGCCCCGAACGCATCCGAGCTACATGCAGACGGCTTCTCGCTCTCCGACGACGGAGTCGCTGGGTTCGCACATGTTGACCAGGCATTGTCCTCCCTACGGAGCGAACGCGGCACCCAACTGAACGGCTTTGGCTGGACCGTCATCGTCGAACAGCCAGCTGCCATCGCCTTCTCTGCCCTTACCCCGCTTGAGGGTCTCGCCGGTGAGGTCTCGTCGACATCGTCGAGACTGACGGCGCTTCTGGTGTTGGTGGCGCTCGCAGGTTCCCTGGCTGCGGCGTACATGGCACTGGTCT
>Ga0206130_10009111_pt1 | contig 10470 bp, 10 predicted proteins | sample Helgoland_Spring_9_FD_148637 | JGI IMG/M metagenome (GOLD analysis project Ga0206130, IMG submission 148637) | Pelagic subsurface seawater microbial communities from Kabeltonne, Helgoland, North Sea - Helgoland_Spring_Bloom_20160512_1 | ecosystem: Environmental > Aquatic > Marine > Epipelagic ...
ATTCAAGATCACAGATGGATTTTATAAAGAGTTTGGAAAAGAGCGAGTAAGGAATACTCCTTTGTGTGAGAGTGCCGTAATTGGTGCTGCCCTTGGTCTAAGTTTAAAGGGTGGTAAAGCAATGGTTGAAATGCAATTTGCTGATTTCGTAACCTGCGGATTCAACCAGATCACAAATAATCTTGCTAAACTCCACTATCGCTGGGGACAAAAAGCAGATGTTGTAATACGTATGCCTACCGGTGGTGGTGTAGGAGCAGGTCCTTTCCATTCACAAAGTAATGAAGCATGGTTCTTCCATACACCAGGACTTAAGATCGCTTATCCATCAACACCAGAAGATGCGAAGGGTCTATTGATGACCTCTTTTGAAGATCCAAATCCTGTTATGTTCTTTGAACATAAGGCACTATACAGATCTATAAGTTCGGAGGTTCCTGATGAACCTTACACTATTGAGTTTGGAAAAGCTCGTTGGGTTACAGAAGGAGAAGATCTAAGTATAATCACATATGGTATGGGTGTACATTGGGCAGAAAAAATATGTGCTGAAATGAATATCCAAGCAGATATTATTGACTTAAGAACACTGCTTCCATTGGACTACGATGCCATTGAACAATCTGTGAAAAAGACAAATAAAGTTCTAATTTTGCATGAGGATACCTTATTAGGAGGAATCGGTGGGGAATTATCTGCTCACATTTCTGAACACCTTTTTGAGCATCTAGATGCTCCGGTAATGCGTGTTGCGAGTTTAGATACACCTTTCCCATTTGCGAAAGCATTGGAAGAGCAGTTTCTTCCAATAGAACGCCTAAAAGAACAATTAAAGAAATTAATGAGCTATTAAGCAGCTCCCATTATTATAAAAAGTAGATATGAATTTAAAAGATCTCATTGCAGTAAGTGGAATATCTGGAGTTTTTAAAATTGCAGGTAACAGGAATAATGGTTTGATCATTGAGGACTTAGATACCGGTAAGAAAAAGTTTGCGCCATCAAGAAGGCATCAATTTACGCCTCTTGAGTCAATCGCAATTTATACAGATGATGATTCAACAGAATTATCAAAGGTTTTCTCAAATATGATGGATCAACTAGAAGATAATCCTCCAGTAAATCCAAATTCAAAGCCTGAAGAACTCAGAGAATATTTTGCAGATGTACTGCCTGACTTTGATAGAGACCAGGTAAGTTCTGGAGATATCAAAAAAGTGATCAAGTGGTTTATTTTCCTAAACGAAAGAAACTTACTATCACAAGAAGAAGAAGTTGAAGAAACGAAAGAAGCAGAATAAAAAAAAGCGATTCCATCAGGAATCGCTTTTGCTTTTTTTATTGGAAGTTACCAATGCGTTGTAAGCAGATAATGCAAAAAATATTTCTTCAGGGCTCACCTCGATATTTACTCGAACGACACCTATTTCTTCTAGTAAAGTCATCAATATAGACCCTCTTTGATTTTTCTTGTCCTTAACGATATAAGCAAATATATCTTCCCAGAATGGCTTTGGAACCTCAATTGGCTTATATACAGAAAACAGGTAGTCATTAATTTCCTCCATCTCCTCCATACTTAGCATGCCCTTTTCGTGTGCGATTATATTTGCAAACACCATACCTAAGGCTACTGCATCACCGTGTTTTAGATGCACAAAATCATCGGACTCCATGCCTAAGCTCTCAATCGCATGACCAAAGGTATGGCCAAAATTCAATGCCTTCCGAATACCTTGTTCATAAGGATCTTCCTCCACAAAACTTTTCTTGATACGCACTGAATGCAGAATATTCTCTAAGTCTATATTATCTCTCCAATCATAAGCGGCGCTATACTTCTCCCAGCTATCGACATCCGCAATCAAAAGATGTTTAAGCATCTCTGCATAACCAGATCGTAATTCACCTGCTGGCAGTGTATTTAAAAAACTACCGTGTATCATTACAAGATCTGGATCATTGAACATCCCGATCATATTTTTATAGCCCTCAAAATCCACTCCAAGTTTGGAGCCTACAGAGGCATCAACCATTGACAATAAAGTAGTAGGAATCTGGACAAAATCAATGCCACGCATATAAGTCGAGGCACAAAAGCCACCCATATCTCCTATCACGCCTCCTCCGAGGTTGAAACAGAGTGATTTACGATCCAAATTATAATGCATCATATCCTTCCAAATAGAGTTGCAGGTATTTAAAGTCTTATGCTTTTCTCCAGAAGGTATTTCAATGACCTCAAAATCAATCGATGGCAGTAATTTTTTGAATGCGGGCAAACAAAACTTATTTGTATTCTCGTCAACAAGAACAGCACAGGTGGTCCAAGGTCCACCTTGGATCAATTCCTCTAATTTTTCCCAGGCTTCATATCCTGAAAGAATAGTCGAATCTATAAGTTCTATTAATTCCATAGAATTAGTTACAATTCATGCAATAAGTTTGTTGACCAAGCTTCCGCGCGACCTGCAAACTTAGATTTAGTGGCTTTCCAAACTTTCCCAAACAATTCAGAGTTCCTGTAATTATTCAGGTCCTGTTCAGAATCCCACACGCTATAGGTAAAGAAGATAAAGGGCTTATCAACATCTTGCAAGAGTTTCAATGAATTACAGCCTTCAAAGGCTCTTATTTTATCCTTTATCTCTACAAAAAGAGCTTTAAAGGATTCTATTTCCTCAACTCTGAATTCCATTCGCACAATGCGCTGTATCATACTTTTTCTTTTACTACTGCTAGTTCTATCTGTATCAGGTCATCAATGTTGAGCCCTAAAAGTGTACTAGCACTTCCCATATTCACGGATAATTCCAATAAATTTGAAGAATTGAAATGACAAAGAGGTTCTCCAAGTCCGACATCATTATAGCTCAAACTTAAACCTTTGATTGGATCATTTTGCTTAAAGTAAATAACTACTTCTTTCCCTTCAAAGACAGATTCAAATAGTAGTTTGTGAACATTCACTACCACATTGCCATAATTGTCTATAAAAATGACTGTTCCACGAATCCGATCGGAATCTATAACTGGCTGGAAACTTAAACCTTGATTAACAGATCGCGCAGACTTTCCGTGTTTACTCCAAGTTTTATCAGAAAAAAGATCCTCCACGATCCCTTTTATACAACTTATAAGAGGCGATCTATCTTTCATATTCAATTCATAACGGCGAATCTGCGTAGGCAAGATCTCAAAGATCAGTGTGATTATACCGTTGTCGGGAAGAATAAAATAGTGGCCCTTATCTTTTACTAATAGCATAGAAGGTTTATGCCCATAAAAATCATTGACTGAAACAACATGAATGCTATTCTTGGGGTAGTGGGTAAAGAAGTTTTTTACCGTGTAAGCAGCCCGAACTATATCAAAAGCTGGAATCTGATGATTAATATCAACAGGAAGCAATTGCATTTCAGAAGCAGAAAGGACAGCTCCCTTAATAGCACCTATATAGTGGCTATTCAATCCAGCATCACTCGTCAAAGTTAGAATTCTCATTATTTATGCCTCTCTTTGGTATTATTAATGTTCTCTTAAAGTATTGTCCATTATCTTTGTGTTTATGAGCAACTGTTTTTAAATTATCGTTGTTATATAAACACAACTATAGTTTTCAAGCGAACTAAAGAAATATAAGTTTTTAGAATCATATTTCTTATTTATTTAAATTATTAATCTAGATTTTAAGGTATTGAGCGAAATTAACTTAACTATATCAGACATTGACTTCCTAGAACTTTATGGGGAAAATAATGCCTATCTGAATATAATCCGTACAGCATCTCCAAATATCTCAATTACAGCTAGGGGAAATAACCTAAAACTAGTAGGAGAAAAGAAGGAGACTCAAAAACTAAAGGCAAAATTTGAGATAATGGTTCGGATGCTTAAAGAAAAGCATGAATTAACTGGTCAAATTGTCGAGGACTTGCTAAATGACAACAATCCTTTTGAGCATAAATTAAGTGCTGCAGATAAAAACAATATGACTATTGTCCATGGCAAAAAAGGGACTCCTATAAAGGCCAAGACAGTCAACCAGAAAAAACTAGTCATGGCTTCTGAGAGCAATGACATCGTTTTTGCTGTAGGACCAGCAGGAACAGGTAAAACGTATACAGCAGTTGCGCTAGCCGTCAGAGCACTCAAAAATAGAGTGATCAAAAAAATTATACTTACCCGACCAGCAGTGGAGGCAGGTGAAAACCTTGGATTCCTGCCTGGTGACTTAAAAGATAAAGTCGATCCTTTCCTTAGACCACTCTACGACGCCCTTTACGATATGTTGCCCGCTGATAAGATCGAACACTTCATCGGTAATAGAACTATTGAAATAGCTCCCCTTGCATTTATGCGCGGACGCACACTCAATGATGCTTTTATTATTCTTGATGAAGCGCAGAACTGTACCGGTATGCAAATAAAAATGTTCTTGACTCGACTTGGGCCAAGTGCAAAGTGTATCATAACCGGTGACCTTTCACAGATCGATTTACCTCGATCCGTAACATCAGGCCTAAAAATGGCAATCGATGTCCTAGACGGAGTGAAAGGTATTTCTCTGATTAAGCTAAGTGCAGAAGACGTTGTCAGACACCGCCTAGTCAAGGAGATTATCATCGCATATGACAAAGCTGATCAAGAAAGACAAGTTCGTCAAGAGCAAAAAAAGCTTGATCGTCAAAACAAATCAGAAGATGATGGGGTTAAGAAAAGCGAAACTATCCCAAGTGTCTGATTTTTAACCAAGCTCTTAATAATATGCGATCTACTATTTATTCTATACTGATATTACTACTAATATCAGCCTGCAATTCTGTGGATGAAAATAAGCAATCACAGGGAATGAGCAAGTTTGCATCATCCCAATCTTTTCAAAATGCACATGAACTTCCCGGAAACTTAAGCTATCAGGGAAAAGGGAATTATATCAAGATTCCAAGTCCAAGCGGAAAAGATGTAAATGCATTTTTCTTGGAAGCTGAACAGGAAAGCAAAGATTACATACTGATCATACACGAATGGTGGGGACTCAACGACTACGCATTGCGTGAAGCCGAAGAATTCTTTAATCAATTCGAACACATAAACGTGCTTGCCTTAGATATGTACGATGGCAATGTTGCTACAAATCGAGCAGAAGCATCTGAATTTATGCAAGCAGTAAAAACGGAAAGAGCAACAGAAATTGTACGCGCTGTAATTGATTATACTGGAGAGGAGGCAAATATTGCAACACTTGGCTGGTGTTTTGGCGGTGGCTGGTCACTAAAAACAGCCATCGAAGCTGGAGAAAAAGCAAGTGCCTGTGTTATTTATTATGGAAGCCCTGTTGAACAAGCTATTGAGTTGGCACCTCTAAAAGCTCCAATCCTTGGCATCTTCGCTGAGAACGACAAATGGATCAACCACGAAATGATCGATAAATTCAAGGTATTAACTTCAGCAACGAATAAATCTTTTGATGAACATTGGTTCGATGCAGACCATGCTTTTGCAAACCCTTCAGGAGGAAGATATAACGAAGAAGCCGCCCAAGATGCATACAAGCTAGTCGTTTCCTTTCTTGAAAAGAATTGGTATTCAGAAAATTAATCACACTTACTATAAGCAAGTCTGTGAATATTAACTATTTTTGCAGCTAATTAAATAAAGCTAAAACAGCAAAACAATGAATTTAGACTTTCTAAAAGAATTGGGCCTAGAAGAAAAGAATGCCGGTACATGGACTGGTCTTAAATCTTCAAATTCAGGCAGCTATATTGATTCTTACTCACCCGTTGATGGAAAATACATTGGCTCTGTTAGTGAAACAACCAAAGAAGAATATGAACATGTTGTTGCAACTGCTCAGTCAGCATACAAAACATGGAGAACTGTTCCTGCACCTAAGCGTGGAGAAATCGTACGTCTGTACGGAGAAGCATTAAGAAAACACAAAACTGCCCTAGGTAGTCTTGTTTCTTATGAGATGGGAAAAAGCCTTCAAGAAGGTTTCGGTGAAGTACAAGAAATGATTGATATCTGTGATTTTGCAGTAGGTCTTTCTCGCCAACTTTACGGATTGACAATGCACTCGGAGCGTCCAATGCACCGTATGTATGAGCAATGGCACCCAATGGGTATCGTTGGTATCATATCTGCATTCAATTTTCCAGTAGCCGTTTGGTCATGGAACTCTATGATCGCTTTGATCTGTGGAAATGTAAACATTTGGAAAGGTTCTGAGAAGACTCCGATGTGTACTATCGCATGTCAGAATATCTTCCAAAATATACTTCGTGAGAACAACCTACCAGAAGGTATTTCTTGTGTAGTAAATGGAGACTACAAAGTAGGTGAATTCATGACTAAAGATAAGCGTGTTCCTCTTGTATCAGCAACAGGATCAACAAGAATGGGTAAAATTGTTGCTCAGGAAGTTGCAGCTCGTCTTGGAAGAAGCTTACTTGAGTTAGGAGGAAACAACGCAATCATTATTACTGAAAATGCTGATTTGAACCTTGTTGTTCCTGGTGCCGTATTTGGTGCTGTTGGTACATGTGGTCAGCGTTGTACATCAACACGTCGTTTGATCATTCACGAAAGTGTTTATGATGCAGTTAAAGAACGTGTAGCAGGTGCATATCCTCAGCTTAAGATCGGTAATCCATTGGATGAGTCCAATCACGTTGGACCACTTATCGATAAAGATTCTGTGAACGCATACCTTAGTTCTATAGAAAAAGTAAAGGCAGAAGGTGGCTCTATCTTAGTTGAAGGAGGCGTACTTGAAGGTGAAGGATATGAGTCTGGATGCTATGTTAAGCCTTGTATCGCAGAGGTTGAGAATCACTTCGAGATCGTTCAGCATGAAACATTTGCTCCGATACTTTACTTAATAAAATATAAAGATCTTGATGAAGCAATCGCATTACAGAATGATGTTCCTCAGGGATTATCTTCAGCGATTATGACAAAAGACATGCGAGAAGCAGAGCTTTTCCTTTCTTGTCAAGGATCTGATTGTGGTATTGCAAATGTAAACATTGGTACTTCTGGTGCTGAGATTGGTGGTGCATTTGGTGGTGAAAAAGAAACAGGAGGTGGCCGTGAGTCCGGATCTGATTCTTGGAAAGCATACATGCGTCGTCAGACAAATACAATAAATTACAGTACAGGTCTTCCCCTTGCACAGGGCATCAAATTTGATCTGTAAAATAAATACTAAAAAAGGGAGTCTTCGGACTTCCTTTTTTTTGTCTCCTATGTAACCTCTCGAGCCTCTTATCTTCTTTTTTGATTCCCAACTTGCATTAACTAATGGTATAATGACTTAAATTAAACCATATATATATAAGTTCACTAGATGCAAATGAGGATTATACTAACATATTTATTGCTAAGCCTGTCTTTAGGTTTATTTGGACAGCAAAAAGGAAAAATTCAAAATTTGGTTCCAAACCCAAGCTTTGAACAATTCTCTAGTCCTCCTATTGGTTGGTTCTACAGAGGCAGTGACTTTACCTCCCTCATGCGTTTTTGGGATTCACCAACCAACGCATCCCCTGACGCATACGGACAAAAAATCCGGGTTCCTGCACATTGGAAAACAAATGGATTCCACCTCCAAAAGGCAAACAAAGGTGAATCAATGATAGGCCTTACCATGTTTGGTTGCGAAAAAGGAAAACCACATTGCAGAGAATATGTTCAGGTTAGGCTGAATGAAGAACTAGTAGTTGGACAAAACTATTATGTAGAATTCTACGTATCCAAACTTAAAAATAGTCTTGCCTGTAATAATTTCGGTCTTGCTTTTTCGGTTAACCTCATTGACTTAGAAATAGAAAAAGAAATAGAGATCAGTCCCTTATTCAACTCCGTAAGTGTAGTTGATAATGAGGCAGAAGAATGGGTTAAAATCAAAGGAGGATTTCAAGCAGACTCCGCCTATAACTTTCTAGTCGTAGGTAATTTCTATAAAGATATTGATACAGAGTTTGAGTATACAGATGCTGAGTTAAACTACGCATACTATTATTTCGATGATTTCCTCATCAAAAAAATTCCGCCTATACTTGAAGTACCTGAAGAAAAAGAGGATCTACGAAAGCAAATCCTAACCGAAGGTAAAATAATCAAACTAAAAAATATCTATTTCGATTTTGACAAATGGGATCTGCATCCACGTTCCTTCATTGAACTAAGTAAGCTGATCACTATATTGAAAAAGAATCCGTCTATGAACATTCAAATTCATGGACATACCGATAGTATTGGTAGTGATAATTATAATATTTATCTTTCACGAAAACGAGCAAGGTCTGTTATCAATTACTTAGTCGAGCAAGGTATTGATGCATCAAGACTCAGCCACAAAGCATACGGATCTTCAGAACCTGTAGAGTCAAATAAAGACTCCAGCGGCAGAGCACTGAACAGACGAGTGGAATTTAAGATTATGAATATCAACTAATGAAGCTTAAGCAAAAGAATAGCTTAGAACTACGATTTTCCAAAGATAAGATAGAGGCTGGATGTGATGAAGCTGGCCGAGGATGTTTAGCAGGTCCTGTATTCGCTGCTGCGGTTATCCTTCCAGAAGATTTTAACCACCCCTTGTTGAATGACTCCAAACAACTCAGTGAGAAAAAGAGAAATCTCCTAAGGCCATATATCGAGGAACATGCCTTGGAGTGGGCTGTTGGAATTTGCACACCCGAAGAGATCGATTCCATTAATATTCTCAATGCCTCTTTCTTAGCTATGCATAAGGCAGTTGATAAATTAGGACAAATCCCCGAACTCCTGCTAATAGATGGCAACAGATTCAAACCCTATAAAGAAATTCCTTTTGAATGTATCATAAAGGGAGATGGAAAATTCATGTCAATTGCTGCTGCATCTGTACTCGCCAAAACACATAGAGATGAATATATGCAGCAGATACATCTCGACCATCCGCATTATGCCTGGAATAGCAATGCAGGTTATCCCACAAAAGCACATCGTGAGGCAATCAAAGAACATGGTCCCTGTGCGCATCACAGGAAAAGTTTTACACTACTAAAGCCAGAACAAAGCGAATTATTCAATTAAGGTTTCACGAAAGGATTGTTCATCTTTTCATAGCCCACTCTTGTTTTTGGACCATGTCCTGGATAAACAATTACAGCATCTGGTAAACTATAAATCTGCGTTCGAATACTATCTGCAAGCGTATCGAAATCACCGCCAGGAAGATCTGTGCGGCCTATGCTTTGATAGAAAAGTACATCACCGGCAATTAAAAAATTATCTTCTGAGCAATAGAATGAAAGACTTGCAGGTGAGTGGCCAGGGGTGAATAGTGCTCTTAATTTAGTTTGGCCGAATTCAATAAGTTCTCCCGTTTCAATAAATCGACTCGGCTGAGGCGAGTGATTCGTATATCCAACACCATACATGTCCGCCACGACAGGCCCCTGATTCAAAACCTGCAACTCCTCTTGATGAATCTCTAGCCCTAAATCAAACTCATTGGCGATGAAAGCGTTTCCCAATATGTGGTCGATATGACAATGTGTATTGATAAGACGCACAGGACGGAGTTTTTTCTCCTCAATGAATGTTAATAACTTAGCTTCTTCCTGCTTGTTGCTGCAACCAGGATCAAAAATTAAACATTCACCCGTTTCATCATAAACAAGGTATGTGTTTTCCTGAAAAGGATTAAATGTAAAGCTTTCAACTTTTGCCATGACTAAACTTGATTTTCCTTTTGTCGAACGTAAATAGATGCAAAATCCCTTATATTATGACAAATACATTTGATTGATCAGTTGGATTCCACATCAGTTAAAATTAAATTAAGCATAAAGGTAAGCAAAACACCGCCGTTATTAAATAAACAAGTGTATCGCAGCTCGTAATAAAGCAAATATGAAAAATATCTACATCTACATAGTTTTCCTTTTTTTCTTTCCTCAGGTCTTAAGCGCTCAGGTAGCAAGTGTGGAGTTTGGGAAAAATAGAGTTCAATTCCATAACGAATTTGAAAATTGGCTTCAATATGAGAGCACGAACTTTGTAGGATTCTGGTATGGTACAGGCAAAAATATTGGCCAAAGTGCGATAATGATTGCTGAAGATATTTATGCTGAAATTGAAGAGCTTACAGAACACCGTATCAATGAAAAAATTGAAATCATTGTGTACAAAGATATTACTGACCTAAATCAAAGTAATATTGGTGAAGAAGAGCTGCTCAATACTTTTGACCAAAAAACTTTAGTACTTGGTAAAAAGATATTTGTACACTTCAATGGAGATCATCAAAACTTAAGGTCTCAAATACGAGAAGGAACAGCAAGAGTCTTTCTCAATTCACTGTTACTTGGCAATAGTCTTCAAGAAATGGTGCAAGCCAGCATCTTACTCAATCTTCCCGACTGGGTGACAGATGGCTTAGTTAAATATATTGCAGACGGATGGACCAGTAAA
>Ga0206130_10009115_pt1 | contig 10469 bp, 14 predicted proteins | sample Helgoland_Spring_9_FD_148637 | JGI IMG/M metagenome (GOLD analysis project Ga0206130, IMG submission 148637) | Pelagic subsurface seawater microbial communities from Kabeltonne, Helgoland, North Sea - Helgoland_Spring_Bloom_20160512_1 | ecosystem: Environmental > Aquatic > Marine > Epipelagic ...
TATCAACTCTTACACTTACAGCGCCATAAACACCAGAACCAACATTACCATCAAAATTCGCCAATGGGGTTGAAAGACTAACTGTACCAGCTACGTGTAATTTGCTATTAGGACTAGTCGTTCCAATACCAACGTTGCCTGAGCCATTAATAACCATTTTTTGAGTAGCATTAGTCCAGAACTCCATGTTGTTTGTAGACATCTCGTATCTAACTCTACCTTTAGTTTGAACTGAGGCGTTACCAAACCAAAGCTCAGCTTCATTAGCTGCTGTTAAAGTAACAAAATTCCTATTGCTGACTGTGCTTTCAAATATAGCTGATGTTCCACTCGCAGGAGACCAAGTGCGAAGCGTTCCGTTTGCCACGTGAAGCTTGGCTTGAGGACTAGCCGTTCCGATACCAACGTTGCCGCCAGAAAGTATTGTCATTCTCTGCGAATTATTAGTCCAAAGGGCTAATGTTGAAGCTTTATAATTAAGAAGATTAACTTGACCATTAGACCCGTTGTTTATTATCTGAAACCCGTTGGAATTAGTATCTGATAAATTTGACATTTTAAGTCTTGTAGACCCAGTTGAGTCGTTTCTAACATGAACATAAGTGTTACTATCTGTTGACGCTACTTCAAGTTTTGAGTCTGGACTAGTTGTTCCAATCCCGACGTTGCCACTTTGATTAATACGCATTCTTTCACTTCCAGCTGTACTTAAATATAAAAAGCCGTCATCTAAGGTCAAAGTAGAGGAAAAAGCTGAGGTATATCCATGGTTTAATTGAAGATAACTTATAGCTGGGTTACTCCAAGATTCTATTGTAGAGACTTCAGATCCAGAGGAGTCCAAAAATCTAATTTTACTACCTGGATAAGTATTAGTTGACTTTATGTCAATTCCAGGATAAGGATCAAAACTGCTAGATTCTAAAGTAAGTAAAGCAGTTGGATTAGTCGTTCCAATACCGACGTTGCCGTTTGGTACTATTATATTACTATAGGTTGCATTTCCAATAGTTAAACTTCTATTAGAAGCAGCAGTACTAGCTGATTGTAAAAGAATTGTATTATTTCGGTTATCTCTGACCATATACTCAGAGTCTATACCTACAGATCCACCTGTGACCTGAAGTTTATTTGTAGGACTAGTCGTCCCGATTCCGACGTTGCCTGAGCTTCCAATTATACTTATTCTATTTGTTCCAGAGGTATTATTAGGTATACCTCCTGAATTTACTTGAAACGTTCCGTTTGAATTAAATAATGCAAATCCTTCAGATGCTGTGTTTGTAGTGAAAAACAATCTTCCACTTTGACTAGCATTACTAGCAGACTGAGATATATCAACACCATTAACACCCGTTGAGCTTACCTCTAAGACTGTAGAAGGAGTCGTTGTTCCAATACCCATCCGCTCGTTAGTCTCATCTAAGTAAACAACGTCTGAAACTATTGTATTTCCATCGCCAACCCATATTTTACCAGTTGGCAGGTTAGGTACATCATTTTGCCTCATTATAGAAGCCACTGTTAATGATCCTGCATTTCCACCAGAAACCTTACCAACAAGACCTAAGTTTTGTATTGCATTACCTTCACCTGTTGGCTTAGTAAGCGTAAGACCTCCTCCTGATTTTAAGTATATAGTATCTCCAGTTGTTGGTGTTAATCCATCTATAGGGTCAGTTGTTATATTTAAAAGCTCACCTGTTATAACTACGTGGCCAAAAGCGTTGTTTATTAAATCTGTCTCAAGTAAGCCAATAGCAGGTAAATAACCTGTAGATATTAAAGCATCTGCTTCTGCTATTTCAATAACGTCTGTAGCACCAACATTACCTGTTTGATAAACTGGTGTACCCTTAGTTATAGTTGCTCCTGAAGTATTTTTACAAGCTATAAGTACTCTAGTAGCGCCTGCGGCTACAACATCAGCTTGGTCTATCCAATTTGTAATAGTACCAGTAGAAGATAGTAATTGACCAGCTGTACCTATGTCATCACTTCCATCTCTAAGCCCAGCTTGTACTTCTATGTCACTTTTAAACTTCATGTATTAAATTTTATTATTAACCTATTTTTTGTACTAATACTCTGATATCATTTGTATCTGGCGCTGCAGCAAAATCAATAGTGACTAATCCGCCTGCTCCTCTAGTAACATCAGCGTAAACTGTTTCACCAGAAGATACATCAACCAATTGTATCATAAAAGAACTTGAATCAGTTCCCATGCCGTGATTTATATTTGGCGCTACAGCTCCGCTGTCTTCTAATCTTATAGAAGTTGCAGTCGCATCACCTATTGTTCCGGAAAAAGAATTAGCTGAATTTAATTGTACAAATCCATTTGGGCTAACTGTAAAATCGGCGTTATCGTATCGTGATATACCAATAACAGCGGCTCCAACTCCAGTATCAGTTCCAGCAGTCGCTATTCCAATATTGTTTTGAACAGTCGTCCAATCAGTTAACGCTCCAGTTCCAGATGTTAAATCATCTTCTGCTATAAGAACATCACCTACTTCAACAACTTCACCATAAAAAGTACCTGCTACGGTAACGGTATAAGTCCAGCCTTTGTTTACTGCTATTTGAGTAGTACCATCTCTATCATCTAATGCAGGTGTATTTGTATCAGCATTATATCCACCTTGGTATATTAAACCTCCAGCAACTGCGTTGTCTATGTATGTTTTAACTTCTGTTAAAGCTGTAACTGGAATAGTGCCAAAAGTTGTTTTCTTAACTATATCAGTATTTAGCGCAGGATTTACATTTTCTGTATAATCATTAAAAGGTATTGTATCATCGGCGGCTGCTGTTGCGCTTCCTTGATTGACTATATAGTTATTTTCAATACCAGCTCCGCCATCTACTTTTAAACCTACAGTAAGGGTTTTACTCGTAGTTGCTTGTCCTGTTAGATTAGAAGTTAAATCTCCACTTGCGGCTATTTTAATAGTGTCGCCTGATGCTATCGCACCGGTTACAACAGGGTTTGCATTATCGCTTAAAGTGAACTGATAAGTGTCTTGTGATACTTTACTCCACTCGTAAGTTGGGGGCGTAGTAGCAGGTATTACTTCTATACCTACTCTAAGCTCGTTATCTGTCGTGTTGTAATACAATTGACCCTCTCTGGGCGTCCCAGCAGCAGCGTCGTTTACTTCGTTTTGAATTCTTGGGTTTAAAAGTTGATTTTTATTGTAATCAACGTTGTTTAAAAAATTAATTGCCATTAGTTTGTTTTTGTTAGTTTATGAAAGCTTGTCCTGAGAACGCTGCTGAAAAGTTTATTGTTAAGCTGTTTAAGTCGTTAAATACAACTTCGCCATACATTTCTATATTGTTTGTATTAACGGAGGTTACTGAGGGAAATTTGTTTAAGTTATGTTGAACCGTCCATGTAGCAGACGCCACAGGTTGTGGATGCACATAGTTCTTATCTTTTTCATCTTCTTTAGCTTTAGGGTAAGTTATTAAACCGTAAGTTTTTTCAGAAAACAAAGAACCGTTTGATTCTATTAATGTAAAATTGGCGTTATAAAAATCTGTTTCAGTAACATCTTGTGTTAACGAATCAAGCTTGTATACGCCAAAATTATTTAAGTCATCTACTTGAGCTAACATAATTGGTTCGTCAACTAATGTAAGTAGGTAATTTGAAGCTAAAGTATTAGCTAAAGAATCTTTGCTTATTCTAAAACTAGTCAAGTCACTAAAAGCAGTGTTATCTCCGCCTCCAGATATAAGGCTTACTGTGCCTGGTCTTCTTCCTCCTGTTAAATTAGTTTGAAATTTAAAGTTGTTCTGATTAACAATACCTATGGAGCCATTGTCGTTAAACAGGTCTGCTATTGATTGTGCCGTAAAGTTTTTTGTAGCATTACCGCTATTAGAATCAGTACCAATCCATTTGTCTAGTAGTGTTACTACTGCGTCTATTGCATACGTGCTAATTCTAGCCATTTATTTAATCTTTTTTTGTTATAGCTTTACCTTTTTCCCAAGATCTTCCTACAAAGTAAGCTCCATAAACGGTAACTAATAGTGTTTGAAAAATTGGTATATATTCTTCAGCTATAATAAATTCACCAACATTACCATCGAAAAACGCACATATAGTAAATATAAAAGTTAAGTATATAAGAACCATAGGGCGAATATTTTTAGACAAAAAGCTATCAGACTCCATATCTGCTTTCCATCTAGCCGTAACTTGTTCTTGTGCTTCTTTATCAGCTTTTTCAAGAATTTCCGTAATAAGACGTTGGGCTTCTAGCTTTTCTTCTTTAGTGGTTGTTAAGTTATCTAAAACCTCGCCAACTTCTTTTATGACGGAACCCGTAAGCCATTGCCAAATCTTTTTCATTTATATGGAAACATTTTATTTAACTTATCTTTTCTTTTGCCGCACCCACAGTCAGGGTTTACTTTTTCAACTACTTTTTTAATACCAGTTGCTTTTGTAAATTTTTCTATTGAATCGCCTAATCCTTTTGATTTCATTATATTATATTTTAAGAATGTCTACTACAGCACCATCTCTTTCTAGCGGCTTTACCTCTTTTGCCAGTCCAGCTTTTAGATCTAGAGCAAAATGCTTTTTGTCTTTTATAAGCAGCTGTACCAACTTTAACGTCACATTTTGTTACTGCAGTTTTTAGCTTACTACCTGGGTTTTCTTTTCTGTATTTTTTAACACCAGTTTCAGTCATACCAGCACCTTCCTCTGTTGTTCTAAAGTTTCTACCTTTACCTTTAGTGGTTTTTCTGACTTTTGTAAACGGTGAGTTTATCTGCTCGTATGCCATAATTTATCTTCTTGATCCGTAGCCTTTCAGTTTGAAAGCTCCTGGTTTGTTTGTCATTTTACCAACACCACCTTTTTTTATTTTATTAGCAAAAGCTGATATCGATGAATCTAACCCTTCAAATAAGGCACCGGTATTTAGCGTAATTGGCTTATAAGATGTTGCAGCCATTTCACTAAAGCTTGATGTAGGAGTAGTTGCAGTTTGAGGGTTAGAAGAACCGCCATTAATTCCTAACTCTTTTTTAAAATTAGATTTAAACTCTTCTTCTGTCTGCGTTCCTTTTGGAGCTTTAACTGGTCCAGCATCTTGAGCGGCTTTTAAATTTTCTCCACGATCATAATCCATAGTCTGCGTAAGGTATCTATTACGCATGCCAGATGCTTGCTGTCCTATATTTTCACTTCTAGAAACAGTATTTGCTAACTCGTCTTCATAAGCTGTTAAAACTTCTTGGCTAATCTTACCGTCATTGAATTTTTTTTGCATTCTTTTAAGTTGCTTAGAAGCTTTTTTAACATTTCTTGCAGCTATCTTTCCAGCACGTGTATTACCTCTAAGTTCTTGAGGCCCCATTAAATCAATCTTTGAAGCCGCTTTAGCATCTTGCATTACAGGTTTCGATTCGAATTTAGCATTTCCAGGCGTGTTTGTCGTTGTTTGCCCGGGGCCTCCAGACACACCAGTTTTAGCAAACATATCAGCTTCAAATGCTTGGGGATTATTTTTGCGCTGCTTCTCTCTGTCTATTACATAATCATCAAAATTTGCGTATTTACCACCTGTTCTTACGCCTTCTATATCTTGGTCGTAAGCTTCTCTGTACGAAAGTCTTTTTTTTGTTTCAGTACCACCTTCATTTCCGGTTCCTGTTGTGTTTTGTAGGTTGTTTTGTGCGTCAGCAGTTTGTGCTGTTTCAGTAGTCTGCTTAGCAACAGAAGATTTATGTTGAGCTATTTTTACTCTTTTAGTTATTGGTGTATACATATTATTAGTTTTAATCGTTTGGTCCTTTTCTACCTACTCCTCCAGTAAAGTCTTCTGAGAGTTCTGTAGCTCTATCTATTCCTTTACCGATTTCTGCACCGGCATCTATAAACTTGTTGCTTTTGTACATGCTTTTTAAATCACCTACCAAAGCAGCCATGTACTTGTTAGGTGAATCACAGTTAGCAGCGACTGATTCTTTAGCTTTCTGCGTGATTGGTTTTGTTTTGTTCATTATTGTTAGTTGTTAGTTGTTATGAGTAAGCTTCGTCTTCCCACTCAAAGTTGCCACCCTCGACATCTTTTTGACCGGAGTCCATAGCTATTAAATTACCTTGATTTCTCTTATACACTCTAGAAGGCGACTTAGTATCTTTTTTCCAAGTTACCATATTATCGTCGTAATGTAATCTACCTTGCTTCATTTGGCAGTGGTGCACGTTTTCATGTTCAACCGCCTCCTTCTTTTGAGCAGGTGACAAACTCTTGTCTATAAAAGTAGTACCGTCATTATTAGCCTCAGCCATAATGTCACCTTTTAAGTTCTTTTCAAAAACAGGTCTACCCCATTCAGAAAGCTCTTCATTGTACCCGAATATTTCGCCTTTAGTTTTAAGTTTAAATGCCATTATTTTCCGTAGTAACCTTTTTTATAGTTTTCAGCAGGAACATCCTTACCTTCTTTAGCTGTTTGTTTTGCAGGAGCTGCAGCACCTTTAGCGCTACCAGCACATCCGCAGTCTTCCGTAGAAGCTTTTTGCTTTTTCTTTGGTTCATTAACAACTCTTCCATCAGGCGCCACAATAGGTCCTCCTGAACCATCAGCGTTTAATGCAACCTCTTGATTAGTTGGTGTGGTTAAGTTTTTGAATGCAGCTTGTACTCTAGCTGTAATTGGGTTGTTAGCTTTCATAGTTATCTTTCTTTGTCTTTTATCATATCATCAATAGCCTTATTAAAGACTTTGTCTGTATATGTTTTGTTTTTGTAAAATACGCTTACATGTGAAGTGGGTAGATCCTCTTCTGCTAGCAGTATTCTATATATTCTACTTATTAATCTTTTGCATTTTGATGACGTTTTGTAAACGCTGTATTTGATGGTAGTTCTATTGCGCTCACGCCAAACATCTATCCATCCAGCTTTACGTAATCTTTCCCATCTAGCTTTATCCCATGAATAAGTGTAAACACCATCTATAAAATCATTACGTGTAAAATGCACTTTACAATCTAAATATATCAGTAATTCTAGATCAGCATCTTTTAAATCATAAGTTTTACAGGCCCATCTTCTGACAAGCCTGTAATACTTTAATAAATTTAATTCTCGCAAATCATTTGCTTCTATCCTCATTCTACAACAACAATGTCTGACACTTTGATTACATAGTAAAGATGATCTTTATGCTCTATACCGCTTCCAGCGTGTTTGTCATATCTTACAATATCACCTTCTTTTACAATAGGAACTTGATCTCCTACACTTATAACTTTACCTTTTAAGTACCTAATGTCACTGTCTTGCTTCTCCGTTAACTCTAAGCCACCTACTTTCTTCGGGGCTTCTTTTATTTTGTCAATGATCACGTAGAAATTAATTGCTTGCATCGTCTAATCTTTTATTACTGATTATACAATCTGCAGACACAATTGTGTTAACTACACTCACAGCATTTTTCAATGCCGCTTTTGTAACCAAAACCGGATCTATGATCCCAGCTTTAACCATGTTCACTGGCTTGCCCGTTACAACATCTATTCCCCATCCTTTTTTATTGAGATCTTTAATGTCAAGACCAGCATTTTCTAAAATGGTTTTATAAGGTGCTCTAATAGCTTCTAGCAATAAGGCTTCTCCTTCATTCTTAGGTTTAATATTATTTGATGCATTTAACAAAGCAACACCACCGCCTGAAACAATACCTTCTTTCAACGCAGCTTTAGTAGCGTAAATTGCATCTTCTACTCTGTCTTTCTTTTCTTTTAACTCTACTTTAGAATCAGCACCAACTCTGATGATACCTACAGTACCAGCTAGAGTAGCTAATCTTTGTTCTAGCTTCATTTTAAAGAATCCATTCTTTTCATCTTTAATCTGATCTTTAACAGTTTTTATTCTTTCCTGAAGCGAATCCCCTAAATCGTGTACCTGCAATACTGTTGATTTATTATCAGTAACAGCTTTTACAGCTTCACCTAAAACAGAAGGCTCAATTAGATCTAAATCATCACCTAACTCTTCATTGATAAGCTTAGCGCCTGTTAAGAAAGCTAAATCCTCCATTGAATCTAATCTTGTTGGTCCAAATCCAGGTGGATCCACGATGTTCACTTTAATATTACCTTTAACTTTATTAGCTATTAAGGTAGCGTAAGGCTGCTGGTCCATATCAGCAACTATAAGTAATGATCTTTTTTCTTTTATAATGAATTCTAAGACACTTTGTATTTTTCTAATGTTTGGTATTGTAGATCCGATTATAAGCACATACGGGTTGTCTAAGGTACACGTAAGTTTGTCTTTGTCTGTTGCTAAATGCTGCGACTTTAATCCTGAATCAATTTGGGCGCCATCAACAAACTCTACATAAGTTTCGTTTGTATCAGACTCTTCCATTAGAACAACTCCATCGCTGCCAACTTTTTCGTAAGCTTCACCAATTTTGGCTCCAAGCTCTTTGTCGTTGTTGCAGCTAATTGTAGCAACGCTTGTAAGCATTTTCCCTTCAACTTGTATACTGGTTTTATCAAGATAAACCATAACTTTTTCGCTACATTGTTCAATGCCTCTTTTAATGCTTCTAGCCGTTTCTTCATGCTTTGTTTGTGTTATTGTTTTCAATAGCGAGTGAGCTAAGACGGTAGCTGTTGTTGTACCGTCTCCTGCTTCTCTCACTGTATTACTAGCAGCTTCCTTTATAAGGGTTGCTCCTATATTCTCGACCGGATCCATTAAGACTACGCTTTCCGCAACGGTTACACCATCTTTTGTAATTACCGGTCTGCCCATAGCGTCTTCGTAAATTACGCATTTTCCAGAGGCACCTAGTGTGCTCTTTACTGCGCTTGTTAATTTTTCGACGCCTGTCATTATTTTACTATTGGCTTCTGAGCCAAATGTCAGATCTTTTACAATCTGACTAGGGTTGTTAAATTCCATTAAATTAAATTTTATTTGTTACTGTTTATTTGAATGTTTTTACTACTTTAGGTCCGTCTATAAATTCAATCTTTTTTAGATAGTGCTCTATTGTTTTATCAATTGATGTTTCTGCCGCTTCTATTGTTTCGCGCCTTGTTACATCACACCACTCTCCGTCTTTACGTAAATCACTGTGCTCTGTTTGGTAAAAGCCATTTATAAGCTGGACAATTCTCCAGTTTTCTTTGTTAGCTATGTGTTTCCATAGTTTAACTTGGCTTTTGCCTGGTTGTGGGTGACTACTCCACGATTCAGTCTGGTAAAATAGTGTCATTTGGTTTTGGTTTTGGTTATTATTAATATCTATATAGTTACGTACTTAGCTTTTTATTTAATCTGGGTTACTCATCTTTAATGAATCTAATAAAAGTAGATATATTTTCAGCAGCAAGCCCACTCACTTGTCGTAAGTGGCCATTGGTATAAAACTGTACTTCTATCCCTGTCTTGTCGTTAGTATTACTCGCCCAATAAACCTCTCTTTTTCCTTTGTTTGTCCAAACTACTGTTGAGTTAAGCATTTCGACGTAAGCGTATCCATAGCCGTGAGCATTAAATCCAGAGGTTCCAAGCCCAGTTGTATTTGTCAATAAGCTAGTGTCCCATACACCAGGATCGGCTCCTAATGGGTTGTCGTTATCACCATAACACTGTACTAAATTAGAAAGGTCAGCTGAGGATGGAAGCTTGAAACCAACTGGTGGTTGTATAATACTCTTCGCCCAATAATTGTAAATTAATCCATAACTAGCTTTGCTATTATCAAATTCAAAATAGCAAGCCGCTGGTATTTGGTTTACATAAGCATCAACCCAATCGTTTGCAGTGTTTGCGAAGTCTATATTTCCACCTCCTACTTTAGCTAATGTGGATGAGTTTTCTTTTTTCCATATCGCGGCACATACTTGTACTTCACCGGGCCCTACAGATGTAGGCCAAACAATTTCACCTCCATTGTATATTCTCTGAACATCCGATGAATTAAAATAAACTCCACTTGGCGTTATACCATTTATTTTTAAATCTCCCATTATCCTACTATTACTATTAGCCAAGTTGGCTGATTAGATCCTGCGCCACCGTCATATTCAGCCTGTGTCATTGCTACAATCTGCTCTATCTTAGGCGTTGTGTCGTTCCAGATATCTTTGTCGTTTCCAACAACGTCTTTAGCGTTTATAGTTACATTTCCAATACCTGTTGCAGGATCAATCCCTATATTATCTCCCGCGGTGACCTGTGTTACACCTCCAGCTGGTCCTATTGGCCCAGTGTCTCCTTTTATACCTTGCTCTCCTCGTAGTCCTTGCGCGCCTACTGGTCCTTGTAGTCCTGTTGGACCTATTACACCTTGTGGTCCTATTGGACCGATTGGACCTTGCTCTCCTTGAAGCCCGGTTTGTCCTATTAGCCCTTGTTCCCCTTGAATACCCTGAGTTCCTTGATCTCCTTTTAATCCTTGAGGTC
>Ga0206130_10009117_pt1 | contig 10469 bp, 8 predicted proteins | sample Helgoland_Spring_9_FD_148637 | JGI IMG/M metagenome (GOLD analysis project Ga0206130, IMG submission 148637) | Pelagic subsurface seawater microbial communities from Kabeltonne, Helgoland, North Sea - Helgoland_Spring_Bloom_20160512_1 | ecosystem: Environmental > Aquatic > Marine > Epipelagic ...
TGAGGGCAGCAACAAGCGCGCTGCTGTGCTTGATCTGCAAAAACGGCTTGATCTGGTTTACGCAGGCACGCCACGCAATGCGCCCGAGGACCGCGCATTCGCAGCTGTGTGTGAAGAGTTTGATATGCCGCGTGCTTTACCCGAAGCTTTGCTCGAGGGACTTGCATGGGACGCGATGGAGCAGCGCTATGAAACGCTCTCTGATGTTCGCGGATACTCTGCGCGCGTTGCATCGGCCGTTGGTGCAATGATGTGCGTTTTGATGCGCGTGCGCGATGCGGACGCTTTGGCGCGGGCCTGTGATTTGGGCGTTGCGATGCAGCTCACGAATATTGCGCGCGACGTGGGTGAAGATGCGCGGGCAGGGCGGATTTATTTGCCGCTGGATTGGCTTGCAGATGCGGGCATGGAGCCTGCGGAGTTCATGGCCAATCCGAGTGCATCGCCTGAAGTGAAGCGCATGGTGAAACGCCTGCTTGCTGAGGCGCGTCGTCTATACATACGCTCTGAGACGGGGATCGGGTCGCTGCCGTTGAATGCGCGCACAGGTATCTTTGCCGCGCGCTTTATCTACGGAGCGATTGGCACGCAGCTCACACGTTTGGGACACGATTCGATTAATCATCGCGCGCGCACGACCAACGCGCATAAGTTGGGTTTGATCAGTGTCTCTGCCGTGCGTTCTGCAGCGAGTGTTATCTTGCCAAAATCGCCAGTTCTGTTTGCATCCCCGCTGGACGAAGTGCGCTTTTTGGTTGACGCAGTCGCCACGAATTCGCCGCGCGCAAGCGAGTGGGGGACGGGACGCACTGGCGCGCTTTTGTCGGTGCTCTCAGAGCTGAAAGCGCGCGAGGTCAACGCCAAATCCACAATCGGGGTGGCGGCGGAGTAAGCGCTGATCTATATTGCGGCGATGGAATATATACTCTTCGCACTCTTTCTAGGCACATGTTTTGGCGCAGGCGCGACGGGTGGGTTGTTCCCCCCAGGCGCGTGGTATGTCAGTCTGAACAAGCCGTCATGGACACCGCCAAACTGGGTTTTTCCAGTCATGTGGACAACGATTTATGTGCTGATCTCTTTCGCAGCCGCGCGCGTCGCGGTGATGGAGGGGAGCCATTTTGCGATGGCCTTCTGGGCCGCTCAGATCGCGTTTAACACACTTTGGACTCCGATGTTTTTCGGCCTGCGCCGCTTAAAAGGGGCGCTGGTTGTGATGGCGTTTTTGTGGCTCTCGGTGCTGGGATGTTTCATCACCCACTGGCAGATTGATTTCTGGGCAGGCATGGCGATGGTGCCATATCTCGCGTGGGTGAGCGTTGCGGCGATGTTGAATTACTCCGTGGCGAACTTGAACCCTGATGTAGAAGCGTTGGACCTGTCCAAGCTTTAAAACGTCCAGTTCTTGCGACGCGGCACGCGCACAGCGAGCATGGGTTTAATCAGGTTTGAGCCGTAACGGTTCAGATCAAGCGCCTCATGCACGCCCTCTACGCGTTCACCATCAATCGTGGTTTGCACAACAGAGCGGGAATAAAACGGCGCGTCGAGCATGGTTTTGACTTGTTTGGGCGTGGTTCCGACATCTGCGCGCGTATCGCGTTTCAAGGCCCAAAGTGTGCGTTTGAACGGTGTCTTTGGTGGCCCTGAAACGGCGCGCGCGGAGCCGTCTTCATCAAAGTTTATTGCTGCATCGAGCACAGAACCATCGCGACGGTTGGCGTCGTAAAAGCAGGTGGAGCCATTGGCGGTCGGGTAGCGCGCCCATGTCCATGTGGAGAAGTCGCTCTCTAACGGGCGGGTTCCGAAGTTACTGTCGAAATAGCCGTGTCCGTCGAATTGCCATCCCTTTGCTTCAAGGTTTACAGAGATACGCGCTGTAGGTGCGAAGGGGCGCCACACATGCGCGCCATCAGGGGTGAGCGGCATCTCAACCGAGGTAAGGCCAGAAGGTTGAAGGCGGATCTGGCCGCGCATGCGAGAGATGATGGGGAGCGAAGAAATCTCATTGATGTCGATGATCAGCGCGCCGTTGTCCCAGCGCATCGAAGAGGGGCCAACCTGCAAGCAATCCTTGCTACGGCGCAGAGCACTATTGCCTCGATCTGTCATCGCGAAGCGTCCGCCTTTGCCGTAAGTGGCGACGTTGATGCAGCAATTGTTGCTTGGATCACCGCGTCCTGACCATGCGTACCACGGAGAAAACACAGAGCCGATAAAGCCGATCACAGACACCGCGCGCGTGCCATCATCGCTAACCCCGTCTACGTACCACCACGCGTAACCGCCCGACGGAACATCTATATTGAAATTAGGTCGTTCAAGATCGCCGCGGCCGCGTGCTGACCGGAGAGGGTTGCCATCGGCACCCCCGCCCCCGGATGTGTGCCGCCCCCCACGAGGTAGAGCCCCTTGAGCTTGCTCCGGGCTGGCGGGCGTTTGAACGCTGCCATCATCCCATGTGGGGTACGCCCGTAAAGCGATCCGTGGCTCGCTGGAAAGAGCTGCGCGAAGTCCTTGGTCATCGTGAGTGTGCTGGCTTTGGGCCTTGGTGAAAAGCTGAGACCGAAGTGACTGAGCTGCTGTAGGATCAAGGTTTGACATTGCTCTTTTTCTTTCTCGCTTGGGGGCGTTTTTTCGTCAGTTGGGGGGCTGTTGAGAATGATTTCAAAGCGTTCAGGGCCAATGGGTGTCGAGCCGCCAAAGCGATCTTGGGCGCATATATAGAGCGTCGGATCACTTTGTTGCTGACCTTTGGCGAGGGGGGCGTATTCGGTTTTCGGATCTTGCGCGAAGAAGACGTTATGTGCGGCGAGCGGCACACCCTCTGGGATCGCGGCGAAGGACATCACATTCGCGGATAAACTGCGTGGGTTTGTGGCGCTGGCATCCACAGCAGTTTCAGGTGCGGGGCCGAGCAGACCTGAGCGAAGCGCGTTTGGATCGCCATTGAACAGCACAGCATCAACCATGTGCCGCGCATCATCGGTTTGCACTGCACAGATGCGGCCATCTTGGGTTTCGATACGAGTCACATGGGCGTTGTAAATGAACTCCGCCCCGAAACCGCGCGCGGCTTTTTCGATGTTTTGTGCGAGCTGGTGCATGCCGCCTTTGACATGCCAGACACCTTGGCTTTCGGCTTGCCAGATCAAGCTTAACAGCGAGGGGGAGTGCGCGGGCAGGCCGCCGACATAAGTGGCGTAACGTGCGAAAAGTTGCGCCAAACGCGGGTCGCTGAAGCTTTGGCTGAGACTGCTCGCGAGCGTGCTGAGGGGTTTCATCGCACGCAGGAGTTTGGGGGATTTGGCGACAGTTAGAGCAAGGTCGCCAAGCGAAGGTTCCGATGTGCGAATCATCGGGTTATCGAAGGCGTCATAGAGAATTTTGGTTTGAGCGCAGAAAGCGCTGAACTCTTTTGCGGCATTTGAATCAAACGCGCGCGCAATGTTTTCAACGCTTTGATAAGGGTCAGACATCAGGTCGAGCACAGTGCCGTCGCGCCAGAAATGCCGCGCGAGGGTCTCTTCGGTTTGTAAGGTCACGTGTTCGTCTAAATGTAGCCCAACATCGGTGAAAAGTGCCTCAAACACAGGTTTCATTGTCAATACGGTAGGGCCCGCATCAACCGGACCTGCATCTGTGGGCAGTGTGCGCATCTTGCCGCCGGGTCCTGCATGACGTTCCAGAACCGTAACGCGACATCCCCCGTGCGAGAGGCGCAAAGCAGCGGCCAAACCACCGATACCAGCACCAATAATCGCAACATGCGGGGCTGAAGTCGTCATTTAATAGGCTCCTTTGTGTTGCTTTAGATTGACAGGCCGTTCGAATGTGTCCAGTTTAGTTTACATATTAGTCGTCATCAAGAAAATACAGCCCTGAGTTATTGGACTGTCAAAGGAGAGCTGGATGGATTTTTCCAAACGCATAGAAGACGCCATGTCACGAGCGATCACGGCGGGACAAGCGGCACCCTCTCCAGACAAGCTCGCGCGGGCGTTGCACTATTCAGTCAGCCCTGGCGGCGCGCGGATTCGCCCTAGCATTCTGCTGAGTGTTGCGGCGGCGTGCGGTGATGATGCACCCAAGATTGCAGATGCAGCGGCTGTCGCGCTTGAGCTGATCCACTGTGCGTCGCTGGTGCATGACGATCTACCCTGCTTTGATGACGCGGACACGCGACGCGGCAAAGCGACGACACATATCGAATTTAGCGAACCGCTTGCGGTGCTGACGGGCGATAGCCTGATCGTCATGGCCTTCTCTGTTCTTACAGAAGTTGCTGGCCTTGATCCCATGCGCGCGATTGCGTTGATGAAGGTGCTCGCAGAGCGCACAGGCATGCCAAATGGCATCTGTGCAGGGCAGGGCTGGGAGAGCGAGAGCAAGATTGATCTTGCCGCCTATCACCGTTCAAAAACTGGCGCTTTGTTCATTGCAGCCACGCAAATGGGTGCGATTGCAGCGGGCCAAGAGGGCGATCAATGGGAAGAGTTGGGCGCGCGCATTGGCGAAGCGTTCCAAGTTGCCGATGATCTGCGCGATGCGCTTTATGATGAAGAAGCTTTGGGCAAGCCAGTGGGTCAGGATGATCTGCACGGCCGCCCGAATGCGGTGACCGAGCTGGGTGTTTACGGCGCGATTGATCGGATGAAAGACATTCTAAGTGGCGCGATTGCGTCGATTCCCAAATGTCCGGGCGAAGCAGGTCTGGCCAAACTGGTAAACATGCAGGCGGAAGTTTTGACCCCGCTCAAATGGCGCGCGAGCCAAGCTAGCAAAATTCCAGGTGAATAAGTGACCGACGCGCGTATGGATATGCCGAACGCTTTGGCGAGCAAGCCCAAGGGTGGCTTTTTCGCGCGGCTGATTTCATCGCGCAAGTTTCAAACATGGGCCGCTGGTTTCCCTTTGACGCGCGGTATTGTGCGTCGCGAGGGCGAAGCGTTGTTTGATCTGCTGGCAGGCTTTTGTCATTCGCAAGTTTTGATGGCTTTGGTGCAGTTTGATATCCCACGCCGCCTGCTTGATCAGCCAATGACAGTTGCGCAGCTCGCGCATGTCTGTCGTGTTCCTGACGAGCGTATGGTGATCCTTATGCGCGCGGCTGTGGCTATTCAGTTGATCAAACAAAAACGCGGTGGTCGGTACGGGCTGGCCCAAAGGGGCGCTGCGCTTGTTGGCGTTCCTGGTCTTGAAGCGATGATCAAGCACCATGAAATTCTTTACCGCGATTTGTCGGATCCTGTCGCCTTCTTTCGTGGTGAGACCGAGACGGAACTCGCCTCTTTCTGGCCCTACGTTTTCGGTGGCGGGATGGAGCCTGATGTGGCGGCGACCTATTCAGATCTGATGGCGCAAAGCCAAGAGCTGGTGGCACAAGATACGCTGCGCGCGCTCGATTTTTCCGACATTAAAACGCTGCGTGATGTGGGTGGTGGCTCTGGTGCGTTCCTCGAAGCTGTTGGGCGTGCTTATCCGAAACTCGACCTCGTGCTTTTCGATCTCCCAGAGGTCGCGCCCAGTTCTGTTGCTCGTTTTGAAGCGGCTGGCTTTGGTGCGCGCTCGCGATTCGAATGTGGTTCGTTCAAAACTGACCCGATTCCCACGGGCGCAGATGCGATCAGCCTCATTCGAGTTCTTTACGACCACAGCGATACTACTGTGCGTCAGCTTTTGGCGAAATGTTATGACGCCCTGCCCAGTGGTGGGCGGCTGATCATTTCCGAACCTATGTCTGGTGGCGACAAGCCTGAACGCGCAGGTGACGTCTATTTCGCGCTTTATACGTTGGCGATGCAGACCGGCAAGGCGCGCTCTGCTGCGGAGATTTCAGCGCTGTGTGAAGAGGCTGGGTTCAAGGTCGTTGGTACGCCCAAGCCTATGCGCGCATTCGTAACCGGCTGTCTGCACGCACGTAAAGAATAGCTGACAACTAAGTGTCAATTATAGTTGACAGTATGAGTTGTCAGATTTACGTTACACATGAGAGGTAATGTCGCACCTGAGTCTTTCAAGACCAGTTTCGCCGCCAAGGCCAAGGGGGGTCACCATGGAAACAACTGCTGTTTTACTTAAAGGCCCAAAAGATCTGGCTTTGGATATTTTGAAGATCACGCCACCCAATGACGGTGACTTGGTTGTCCAGATCAATCATTCTGGTATTTCGACAGGGACAGAGAAATTGTTCTGGTCCGGTGATATGCCTCCCTTTCCTGGAATGGGGTTTCCACTTGTGCCCGGCTATGAAGCCAGTGGTGAAGTGATGAGCGCGCCTAAGGGCAGCATTTATAAAGCGGGCGACACTGTCTTTGTCCCTGGCGCGAATTGCTACGAAGGTGCCTTTGGTCTCTTTGGTGGAGCCGCGCGTACGCTGGTCAGCGCAGAGGATCGCGTCACTAAGATTGACGCAGGTTTCGGCGCTGAGGGTGCATTGCTCGCATTGGCTGCAACTGCGCGTCACGCGATGGCAGGGCAGGGTAAAGCGGTTCCTGATCTTATTGTGGGCCACGGTGTTCTTGGTCGTTTGCTTGCACGTCTCACAATCGCTGCTGGTGCACCTGCGCCGACAGTTTGGGAAATTGATCCAGCACGCCGCACAGGCGCTGTTGGATATGACGTGATCGCACCAGAAGACGACATCCGTCGCAACTACAAATCCATTTACGACGCATCCGGGTCGACCGCCGTTCTTGGCGATCTGATCGGACGGATCGCGCGCGGCGGAGAGATCGTTCTCGCCGGATTTTACACAGATGCCATCAGCTTCGCTTTCCCGCCTGCCTTCATGAAAGAAGCGCGTTTCCGGGTCGCGGCTGAATGGAACCGAGATGATTTGATTGCCACACGCGCGCTGGTCGAAAGCGGCGCGCTGAGCCTTGGTGGTCTTATTACGCACAGCGCGCATTCAGCCGATGCGCCAGCTGCATATGAAACGGCGTTCAGTGATCCTGAGTGCCTCAAGATGATGCTTAATTGGAGGGACGCGACGTGAAAGACGAAGTGCCAAATCTCAAAGACTTTGACCAACGCCTGCGTGACGAAGCCGCACAAGAGCCAACGCTAGAGGTGCCGCAAGGCGAACCCACGAGCAAAACTCAGATCATTGCGATCTACGGTAAAGGCGGCATCGGTAAATCTTTCACGCTTGCGAACCTCAGCCACATGATGGCCGAGCAGGGCAAACGCGTTTTGCTTATTGGCTGTGACCCGAAATCTGACACGACGTCCTTGTTGTTCGGCGGCAAAGCCTGCCCAACGATCATTGAAACGTCCGGCGCCAAAAAGGTCGCTGGCGAAGAGGTCAAGATCGGTGATGTCTGTTTCAAACGCGGCGGTGTGTTCGCGATGGAGCTTGGCGGGCCTGAGGTTGGTCGTGGTTGTGGCGGTCGCGGGATTATCCACGGTTTTGAGTTGCTCGAAAAATTGGGCTTCCACGATTGGGACTTTGACTACGTTCTGCTCGACTTCCTTGGCGACGTGGTCTGTGGCGGTTTCGGCCTGCCGATCGCACGTGACATGGCGCAAAAGGTTATCCTTGTGGCGTCCAATGATTTGCAGTCGCTTTATGTGGCCAACAACGTTTGCTCTGCGGTTGAGTATTTCCGCAAGCTAGGCGGTAACGTCGGTGTTGCGGGTCTTGTGATTAACAAAGATGACGGCTCTGGCGAGGCGCAAGCCTTTGCAGAAGCGGTCAAAATTCCAGTTCTCGCGGCAATTCCGCAGGACGATGATTTGCGCAAGAAATCTGCGAACTACCAGATTGTTGGCACGAAAGAATCCCAGTGGGGTGGCTTGTTCGCTGAACTTGGCGAAGCGGTCGGCATTGCGCCGCCTGTACGCCCTGCGCCTTTGGATCAAGACGGTCTGCTTGGCCTGTTTGATGCCAAAGATACGGGCGGCGATTACCAGTTGGTCCCTGCGACTGACGAGGATATGCGCGGCAAGTTTTCCAAGCCCAAGGTTAGCCTTGAAGTGGTGTATGACGATGCTTGAGCATCGCTTTGACATACTCCTAATCCAGGAGGGCGCATTATGACGGATGGCTACGAAGTCGGATATGATGCCGACGGAAACGTGCAAGTTGTCGCTGCGAGCGCTCCTGAAAAAGCGCCCGAAGATTTGCAGATGTTTGATATGTCATCGCCGATGACATTTGAGCTGCCCTCTGCTCCCGAAAAAGCCCCTGAGGCTGTCAAAGAGATAGCACTAGAAGGCGGATGTTCTGCTGGAACAGACAAGATGGAAGCGGCTGCACGCGCGGCTGGTAAATCTGAAATTCTGGACCAATACGCGGCTGATTATCCCCAAGGCCCACATGACAAACCCCAAAGCATGTGCCCTGCATTCGGATCCTTGCGCGTTGGTTTGCGCATGAAACGCACAGCGACGATCCTAAGCGGATCAGCTTGCTGCGTTTATGGTCTGTCGTTTGTGTCCCATTTCTACGGTGCGCGACGTTCGGTTGGCTACGTTCCGTTCAATTCGGAAACTTTGGTCACGGGCAAGTTGTTTGAGGACATTCGCGAAGCGGTGCATGACATTGCTGACCCTGAAAAGCTCGACTCGGTCATTGTGACGAACCTTTGTGTTCCGACTGCCTCTGGTGTGCCCCTGCGGTTACTTCCAAAGCAGATCAACGGCGTGCGCATTGTTGGTATTGATGTTCCCGGTTTCGGCATTCCAACCCACGCAGAGGCAAAAGATGTCCTTGCTGGCGCGATGCTGAACTATGCCCGTCAAGAGATTGAAGCAGGCCCAGTGCCAATGCCAGCAAGTGGTAAATCCGATCGCCCGACTGTTTCTCTGCTCGGTGAAATGTTCCCGGCTGACCCGATGGTTATCGGTCAAATGCTCGCACCCCTTGGTCTTGCGGCTGGTCCGGTTGTTCCGTGTCGTGAGTGGCGCGAGCTATATGCGGCGCTTGATTGCGGTGCAGTGGCTGCGATCCATCCGTTTTACACGGCGTCTGTGCGTGAATTCCAAGCGGCGGGGCGCCCTGTGATTGGCTCTGCGCCTGTTGGTCTGGATGGCACGCGTACGTGGCTCGCAAGCATTGGTGAGGCGTTTAATTTGCCTGTCGATCAAATCGCGGCGACGCAAAATCAATTCCTGCCAATGATCAAAGACGCGCTTGCCGCGAGCCCGATCAAAGGCACGATCACGCTTTCTGGTTACGAGGGTAGTGAACTTTTGGTCGCGCGTTTGTTGATCGAAAGTGGCGCTGACGTTCCATATGTAGGCACCGCTTGCCCCAAGACACCATGGTCCGCGGATGATGCGGCTTGGTTGGAAGCTAAAGGCGTTAAGGTTAAGTACCGCGCGTCGCTGGAAGATGATTGCGCCGCGATGGAAGCGATCCGTCCTGATCTTGCCATTGGTACAACGCCTGTTGTGCAAAAGGGTAAAGAACTGGGCATTCCGTCGCTCTACTTCACCAACTTAATTTCTGCGCGTCCGTTGATGGGTGCTGCTGGGGCTGGCTCGCTCGCTCAAGTGGTTAATGCAGCGATTGGTAACAAAGATCGTATGGCGCATATGCGCGAGTTCTTTGAGGGCGTTGGTCACGGCGACACAGCTGGTGTTTGGGAAAAGTCCCCGAACTTGCAGCCGAATTTCCGCGCCACGAACCAGAAAAAACTAGAACGCGCTGCGAAAGCCGCCAAAGCAGCGGAGATGATCTAATGTTAGTACAAGATCACGACCGCGCGGGCGGATACTGGGGTGCGGTTTATGCATTCTGTGCCGTCAAAGGATTGCAATGTGTGATCGACGGCCCTGTGGGCTGCGAGAACCTGCCAGTCACATCCGTGCTTCACTACACTGACGCGCTTCCGCCGCATGAGTTGCCGATTGTGGTAACGGGTCTGGCCGAAGAAGAGATGGGCAGCGGTACGGAAGAGTCGATGAAACGCGCTTGGAAAGTGCTGGATCCAGCGCTTCCTGCGGTTGTTGTCACTGGCTCTATCGCCGAGATGATCGGTGGTGGCGTGACGCCGCAAGGCACGAATATCCAACGCTTTTTGCCGCGCACGATTGATGAAGATCAATGGGAAGCCGCAGATCGCGCGATGACTTGGATTTTCACGGAATTTGGCATGACCAAGGGCCGTATGCCCCCTGAAAAGAAGCGTGAAGAAGACGCAAAGCCACGCGTCAACATTCTCGGACCAATGTATGGCACGTTCAATATGCCATCCGATCTGGCCGAAATCCGTCGTCTTGTCGAAGGTATCGGCGCTGAAGTTAACATGGTCATGCCGCTTGGTGCCCATGTGGCGGAAATGCGTGGATTGGTGAATGCGGATGTGAACATCTGTATGTATCGCGAATTCGGTCGCGGCCTTTGCGAAGTGCTGGGCAAACCTTACTTGCAGGCACCGATCGGCATCGATTCAACGACGAAATTCCTGCGCACCTTGGGTGAGCATCTGGACCTTGATCCAGAACCGTTCATCGAGCAGGAA
>Ga0206130_10009126_pt1 | contig 10460 bp, 9 predicted proteins | sample Helgoland_Spring_9_FD_148637 | JGI IMG/M metagenome (GOLD analysis project Ga0206130, IMG submission 148637) | Pelagic subsurface seawater microbial communities from Kabeltonne, Helgoland, North Sea - Helgoland_Spring_Bloom_20160512_1 | ecosystem: Environmental > Aquatic > Marine > Epipelagic ...
TGTCCAAAGACCAAGCGCTTCAATATCCAAAAATATCACCATCAGAAACTGATCATAAAGAGCGCGCTCTTTGGTGCCCGGCTTTGGCACAAGATAGAGACCTGCGGCGTCCTGATATTTCTCAGCCAGATAATTGAGGATAGCCGCGCTTTCATAAATTTGGGCATCCCCGTCAATAATAACAGGCACTTTGCCTAAAGGATTCAGCGAATAGATTTTGTCTGACCAAGGCCAAACTTGCTCCAGTTCCCACGGCAGGCCAAGTTCTTCACAAATCCAAACCACCCGAAAAGCCCGAATGCGCATATCCCCGTAAATTTTAACCGGCGGGGTGTTCCTGAGCAGCATCTTCGTCTCCTTTAATCTCACATTCTCAAAAAACTAGCGAAATAGCGTAGATGTGTCATCTCTCATTATCTAACCCTATACTGAAATGGTCTAGCCAATATAACAGAGGTGGATTATGCAGTTTCCTGCTCTGCCCACGTCGGATTTGAAGATGTGTCAATTCATTACACATCAATAAAAGTGCGCATTTTGCATAAAAGAGGTAGACTATCGTTTGACAGCCAAAATCAACTTTGTGCGCAGGTATTTTCTTAAAACGGAGACTAGCAGCCTCCAAACCCTGACTGAACTCTGAGGCGACCATCGGTACGGAAATTTTGACATCTTCACCCACAAGATTCGTCGTCTTTTTAGTTTGCGAGGTTGAAATTATAATCACAAATTCTGCAAATTTCTTTTGCGATCAAAGACAATTTTTTTATATGGATAGAATTGATAAATGAACAACCAACACAGCTCGATCATTGAAATACGACCGCCGCAAACAGAAGAAGGGCAAGTGCTCTGTGATTTGATATGGGGCACTGGAGTGTTAGCCAGACCGGACAGACGCGGCCATCAAACAGAATTGCTGAATAGAAAATGCTGATAACACTTGCCGTATCTGGGTACCGTTCTTTGAGGAATATTTCGCTCCCACTCGAACGGTTGAACGTCATCACCGGCCCCAACGGCAGCGGTAAATCAAGCCTATACCGGGCAATCCAACTGCTTGTTTCTGCGAGCCAAGGCTCAGTTACAAATGCTTTGGCAATAGAAGGAGGGTTATCCTCAACCCTTTGGGCAGGCCCTGAAAGGATTTCTTCAGCCGTCAAGCGGGGAGATTACCCCTTGCAGGGAACGGTACGTAAAGACCCAATCAGTCTTCGACTTGGGTTTGCCAGTGATGACTTTGGCTATGCGATCGACTTAGGGCTTCCAGCACCGGGTCGCTCTTTATTTAATCGAGATCCCGAAATAAAGGCAGAAGCGATTTGGGTGGGCGAACACCTGAAGCGGTCAAATGCGCTTGCAACCCGAACCGGTCCGCATGTCGCCGGCTTGGATATCAACGGAAACCGAACCACGCTGGCGTCAAATCTAGCTCCGTTCGACAGTATGATAACCCATGCTGCAAGTCCAAAAGAAGCCCCTGAAATCTATGATCTACGCGATCAAATTCGATCTTGGCAGTTCTATGATCAGCTGCGAACGGATCGTGATGCAGGCAGCAGATGGCCACAAGTCGGCACCCGCACCCTGAGACTGGCCGAAGACGGAACCAATATTGCCGCTGCTATGCAAACGATTATTGAGTTGGGGGACGTCAACGCTCTGGCCGACGCGATTGATGATGCCTTTCCGGAAAGCAGGATTGAAATTTACGAAACGGATGGTTTTTTTGAATTGCGGCTGCATCAAAAAGGGTTGCTTCGACCACTCCGTGCAGCTGAGCTTTCGGACGGCACCCTGCGGTTTTTACTTCTGACAGCCGCGCTCCTGACGCCGCGACCTGCCTCACTTTTGATTCTTAATGAGCCAGAAACAAGCCTTCATGTCGACCTGATTCCCGCATTGGCTCGGTTGATTGTACGGGCTGCTGAAGAAAGCCAAGTCATTGTTGTCAGCCACGCAAGTTCACTTATTGAAGCACTCACAGATGCAGGCGCACAGAAATTGGCGTTAATTAAAGAGTTCGGGGAAACACGCATCGAGGGCGTGGATCCACCCAAGTTTGTTTGGCCAAAACGATAAAACAAGCGCCTGTCACAGAGGAACAAACATCCGGGCTGAAAATTATTGCGCATCAATACGTAACCCTTGACGAACCTGAGTTCGGCAACTCCGTTATATCGGCTTCGACGGTGGCTTCTGGTTTTGGGAAATCCATTTGCCCGTTTCAGGGCGTTGCTCGCTTTGTCCATCGAGACCTGCCCGTTAGGAACGACAGCCCCTTTACTACATCGCCATCCCACTCGTTCAATGGAATTGAAAACATCGGCGTCGACCCAAAATGTCTGGGCAACGGCCACGATGAAGCGGATATTCTCGAATGTGTAAGCTCTCAATTATAACAGCGTCACGCATGCGCTGATGAAATACCTGCCTCCACCCCGCCCTCTGTGAAAACGGGGGGGGATCAGAGCCGCTGAAGTAACAATGGACCACTCCAAGATTAAACGGTAACGTCGAGTGTGACACATCCAACGGGGGGCTGCCCAGCAATGACGCGGTTTAAATTTTCCGCCAATACTGGATATTTATGGAAAAATCTCTCCTTTCCTGACCGGATCAGAATGGCGAAGCGATATGGCTTTACCTCGCTTGAATTTCACGATGAAGTGCGTTCTGAGGACCGCAAGAACCTGAAAGACCTGTTGTTCGATATCGATTTGCCGATCAATAGCATGAATGTGCGCATGGGAGAGACATTCGGGTGCGCGGCAATCCCTGAATTGGCAGACCGAGCCCGCGAAGATATCGCCGAAGCCGGGGATATTGCCGAAGATATCGGGGCAAGTGCATTACACATACTGGCGGGGATCACTGCAGATCCCGGCGCTTTGGATACCTTTTTAGACACTCTAAGATATGCGTTAGAACGCGTTCCGCTCACCATACTCATAGAGCCCGTTTGTCACGAACAACTGGCCGGGTATTTCTTGCGTAGCATAGATCAGGCTGCCTGCGTTATCGACAAAATAAACCATCCGCGTTTGAAGATTATGTTCGATTGTTATCATGTGTTCCGCGAAAGCGGTGACCTAGAGAGTAATTTTGCAGCGCATGCCGACAAGATTGGACATGTACAAATCGCCGCTGCCGAGGCTCGTGCCGAGCCATTTCCCGGCGCGCTGGATTATTCACGTTTATTACCGAAGTTCCAACAACTTGGGTATACCGGCGCCTTTGGGTGCGAATATCGTCCCGCTGGCAAAACCGAAGATGGTTTGGGCTGGAGAAACAGTATCATCGCAAAAAAATAGTGAAATGGGCAGAGCGGGCGGAAAATCAACCGTTCAATCAGACTGATGGTGCAGTCAAACCAGCGCCATATTCGCGTCTGCATCGCAGCCAAATGATGACCCGCTAGATCGACGACAGCGCATCTCGACAATTATTCCAGCAATACTGCAAGGAAGAAAAATCACGGTTTCCACCACTGTGGAAAGGCTGTGGCCTTTTGTCGGCGCCGCACCCATGATCATAGGCATCAATACGTGCGGCCCACAAGGATTATACCAGATTTGCGCGGGTTTTCAATGAGATGGCATTCACAAGAGCGGAGATGGAGACCAGTCTAAGCTGGGGGCCGTCCGCCCTGACCACTTACATTCCCAGCGCCTCTTTGTACATTTCCAGCACGGCCTCTTCCTCGGCGATATCGTCTTTGTCACGCTTGCGCAGTGCGATTACCTTGCGGATCACTTTTGTGTCGTACCCGCGCGATTTCGCCTCAGACATCACCTCTTTCTGTTGATCAGAAATATCTTTCTTTTCCGCCTCCAAACGCTCAAATCGTTCGATAAACTGGCGCAACTCATTTGCGGTTACGCGATAATTGGCGTCGTTCTCGTCGGTCATTGATCTCTCCTTTTCACTTGGACCGACCGATACAAGCACCGGCCCTGCGCCGCAAGCCGCCAATCGAGATCTTTCACAGGCACGTCTTGCCATAGACACGCGGGTCCAATACCCTTGGTTCGTCTAGAAAGCGAAGAAGGCTCGAGATGTACGTTCTAATATGGGGTGGCGCCGCAGTGACGCTTTTCAGTCTTGTGGGTATGTTATGGTGTATTGCCAAGGTCAGAAATGCCCGCAATGCAAATTTACCAGACGACGAGCTCAGGCTGGTTATGGCGCAGATTTTGCCGAGAAATCTGGCCGCATTATTGCTATCCGCGATCGGGTTAATGATGGTGGTTGTGGGAATTTTACTAAGCTAAGGTGCATTTTCAGGGCGAACTTCTTCAGGGCAAACTGCCACGATTCCCGCATGCCTGATTACACCTTCCACCTTCAGACTTTTTTGAGCCGGACACAGGCCTGATCCTGTAATTTTTAGAAACGATGTTTTATGATTTGCATTCCAGACAGGATAAATTTCTGATAGTGTCACAAAAAAAATGCCTTTCTCCCTTGCATGACTTTTGCGCCTGCTTAGATTATTCCGAAAGGAGACACGCAATGCACGCACCGACAAAGTCTTTCTTCGACATTACAACGAACACCGCCTCCTACGTGGTGAGAGACCCATCAGGGACATCTTGCGCCATCATCGACAGCGTTTTGGATTTTGACTATGCTTCAGGCCAGACAGACACCAAAGCCGCCGATCAGATCATCGCCTGGGTGAAATCCGAGGGGCTTGATGTAAAGTGGATCCTTGAGACCCACGCCCATGCCGACCATCTGTCTGCTGCGCCTTATCTACAAGAGCGACTGGGTGGACAAATTGGTATCAGCGAACAGATCAAGGTGGTTCAGGATACCTTTGGCAAAGTGTTCAACGAGGGCACAGAATTTGAACGTGACGGCAGCCAGTTCGACCGTCTGTTCAATGAAGGTGACAGTTTTCATATTGGGCAATTGCGGGGGGATGTTATGTACACACCCGGTCATACCCCGGCCTGCGTTACTTATGTGCTTGGCGATGCGGCATTTGTCGGAGATACTTTATTCATGCCAGATTTTGGCACCGCGCGCTGCGACTTTCCGGGTGGTTCTTCCGCGACGCTATATCAATCGATCCAGAAAATACTATCACTGCCGGACGAAACCCGCATTTTTGTGTGCCATGATTACAAGGCTCCCGGACGCGACGTCTTTGCGTGGGAAACCACTGTGGGTGAACAAAAAGCGCGCAACGTGCATGTCGGCGCCGGCAAAGACCAAGACAGTTTTGTGCAGATGCGTGACGCCCGAGACGCCCAACTTTCGATGCCCAAGCTTATAATCCCGTCACTGCAAGTCAACATGCGGGCAGGCAACATGCCGCAAGCCGACGAAAACGGCGACGTCTATCTCAAGGTACCGATCAATAAAATGTAAGCTGCCGTCTGGTGCCCGAGCCCGCACCGAAACCGATCTGCGGCACTGGACAGAAATGTCATTGCGCTTTAACGTCACGCTATGAACATTCATAAAATAACCGAGAAGTTCTTTGTAAGTGCCCAGATTGAGGCCGCTGATGCTCATGCGGTTGTTGACGCAGGCATCGTGCGGGTCATTTGCAACAGACCAGATCAAGAAGTGCCCGCCGCGCTGCAGGCAGACGCCATTGGGGCTGCAGTTCGCGCCGCCGGTATAGACTTTGCAGTTTTGCCGATCACCCATCAATCAATGACGCAGAGCGTTGTTGCCGAGCAGTCGGAGCTAATAAATTCTGCCGACGGGCCCGTATTAGCCTATTGCGCCTCAGGTACGCGATCAACCGTGATCTGGGCGCTGGGACAGATTGGCACCCTGCCAGTGGACAAAATTCTAAACCAAGCAGCGCAGGCCGGATATGATCTGTCGGGTCTGCGACCGACTTTACAGGGGCTTTCGACGAACGATTGACGATCAGCCAGCTTCGGATAGCCGCTCCACCGAAGGCTGCAAGGCGTCATCACCAACAGCTTCATCAACAGACAAAGCGTTGGCAGAACCCGGCAAAGCGGCAATTTCGCCGTCGTTACTCATCTGTGCATCTGATCCTTCAAAAACTGCGGTATGTTCCCGTAAAATTTTCGCATCCTCAAATTCCGTGTCGACACCTCTGCTGTTCTCCTGATCTTGGGTTGCGGAGGGCCAAAGCAGTCGGATCGCACGCATCCCCTGCGATTGACCAAGATGTGCGGGAAACTGAAAACCTGTATTATCAGCGCAGACAATAACTTGTTCCATTATGGCCTGTGGCAGAGGCAGAAGGTCACCGACGGTTAATTTTTCAGCACGCGCAAGAGGCATTGTGATCTGGGTCAGAAAAACATTTAATTCGGCAGCAACGTCCAACCAAAGCGTCGCAGTTTTACCGACCTCCATCATATTTGTCGAGGGCATGAGTTCTGCCGGTGTCCCACGCTCAGGGAACGCCATCACCAAGCTGCCAGACTTGGCATTATCGGCTAAATCCAATTTGACCGTAAAGACCTGAAAATACTCAGCTGGCAAAGCAGCCCCCAGATCCAGATAGTCCTCGACGCGCTCATGATATTTAAAATCGCAAATCCACCAATTTTCCATTGCAGGCTTGAGAGACCGCGACAAATCAGCCAATAGAAAATCAACCATTGGCGCGACAAGCGCAGCATCCGTCTGTGTCGGCTCCCGTGGCTCTGCGGGGCGGTTGGACACCTGCCCAATGGTCAACATCTCAATAAACGCCGCAAGGCCCTGTGGATCTAAGGCCACCAGTCCGCGGCAAGAATCCGGCCCGTCGATCAATAATAAAAGATGACTATTCACCAGCCCAGAAACCAAATCTTCAGCGGTTTGTAACTGGTGCACCAAATCCTTGACAGTAACGGGCATACCGAAAATTTGATCAATCGCCTGTACCAGCGCCAAGCTTAAAGTTTTGCCAGGCGTCATGCTTTTAGCATCCTGCGCTTGTCGCACCAATGCAGCTTTACGACGCAAAATTGGGTCAGGTTTTTCTTCGCTCATAGGTTCACTGATGCCTTGCGGTAGTTAATCACCAAGATAGCCGCAACCAGGTTACCAAATACTTTATTTAAACGCCTATTAATCTGTTGATGACAGGTCGGTTCGCGCAACACCGCCAACAACACTTTCTGGCAGTCGGATACGGAAAGCGGCCCCGTTTTGGCCGGGTAAATAGGTAATATCGCCCTGCAACCGCTGCAAAATCTCACGACTTATTGCCAGACCCAAACCTGCCCCGCCAGACTCGTGACCTCCAATCCGAGAGAATTTTTCAAAAATTAGGTTTTGATCTTCGTTAGAAATACCACTGCCGTTATCGATAAAGTCTATTGTCAATTGCTGCGCCGACTGCCGAACAGTGATCTGTAATTTCGGCTCGGCTGCATCACAATATTTATGAGCATTGACGATTAAATTCAGAAATACTTGATTCAAGCGATCAAGATCCGTGCACAACCAGATCCGCTCGTCGGCAATGTTGCGCTGAATTTGCATCACTGCGGCATCCCGACCAACCCGCGCCATAGCAACTGAATGATCCAGTAAATCCCTCAGAGAACCTGTGCTTACATTCAAGCTGACCTGCCTGTTTTCCAAAACGCTTAAATCCAGCAAATCATCCAATAAACGGGTCAGGCGTATGGTTTCTTCTTGAATGATTGAGGCGTATCTTACCTGTTCCTGCGGGCTGAGCACCTCTACACCCCGCAGAATTTCCGAAAACGCACGAATTGAACTCATCGGGGTGCGCAATTCATGACTGATCTGCGACAGGAATGCATCTTTTTGCACAGAGAGTTGCGTCAACTTGGTATTCGCATCCCGCAGTTGCAGCGCTGTTCGCGCCAGTTCTTGTGATTTTTTTTCCAATTCGGTGGAATACACCTTCATCTGCGCCGTCTTATCAAGCAAGAGGGTATGACCACAATTATTGTTGAACAAAACGCCGTGCGTGCCCTTAAACTGGCCGACCGCGCCGTAATCCTTGACACAGGCCAGATTGTCTTTGACGGCAGCGCTCAGGACGTATTGGACAATGAGGCGCTGCGGGCAGAATATCTGGCGATATAACCGCGCCGATAGCGGCGCTATTTGACTTGAATTTAAAGGAGCACCTCCTTTGGTGTCGCCTTGCATTTATCGACGTAAATATCTAGCCTAGCCAAATTCACCCATAAACAGAAGGCACATCATGTCTGAAAAACGTTTCCCGCCCTCCAGTGCATTTGCCGCCAACGCGCATATCAATGCCACAAAATATGCAGAAATGTACGCCACATCCATCGCCGACCCCGATGCATTCTGGCACGAACATGGCAAGCGGATTGACTGGATCAAGCCTTTTTCAATCACCAAAAATGTCAGTTATGCCCATCCTGATGTCTCGATCAAATGGTTTGAAGACGGGGTGCTGAACGTCTCGGCCAATTGTATCGACCGCCATCTGGAAACCCGCGGCGAACAGACCGCAATCATTTGGGAAGGCGACAACCCCGAAGACAGCAAACACGTCACCTATCGCGAAATGCACACGCAGGTCTGTAAAATGGCCAACGTCTATAAAAACCTTGGCGTCAGCAAAGGCGACCGCGTCGTGCTTTACATGCCGATGATTCCCGAGGCCGCCTATGCCATGCTGGCTTGTGCCCGAATAGGTGCCGTGCATTCGATTGTCTTTGCAGGCTTTTCACCCGAAGCACTGGCTGCGCGCGTCGATGGCTGTAAAGCCTCCCTTGTGGTGACGGCCGACGAAGCCCCCCGAGGCGGGCGCAACACTGCGTTGAAATCAAATGTCGACAAAGCCCTGGCCATCTGCGGCGATGTTGCGACGCTGGTTGTCGAACGCACCGGCGCCGATGTCGGAATGAAACAGGGACGTGATCATTCGTTTAACGCCGCAATGGCCGACGCCTCGTCCGATTGTGCACCCGAGCCGATGAACGCCGAAGATCCGCTGTTCATCCTGTATACTTCGGGATCAACCGGCGCGCCAAAAGGCGTGGTGCACACGACAGGCGGGTATCTTGTCTGGGCCTCAATGACCCATGAAATGGTGTTTGATTACCACGACGGCGACGTCTATTGGTGCACAGCTGATGTGGGTTGGGTGACCGGCCACAGCTATATTGTCTACGGACCGTTGGCCAATGGGGCACAAACGCTGATGTTTGAAGGCGTGCCGACCTATCCAGACGCGTCCAGGTTCTGGCAAGTGTGCGAAAAGCACAAGGTCAATCAATTCTATACTGCCCCAACAGCCATCCGGGCGCTGATGGGACAGGGAAACGAGTTTGTCGATAAATGCGATTTAAGCAGCCTGAAGCTTTTGGGAACCGTTGGTGAACCGATCAATCCAGAGGCTTGGAATTGGTATAATGACGTGGTCGGAAAAGGTAATTGCCCGATCGTCGACACCTGGTGGCAGACCGAAACCGGCGGTCACCTTCTGACCCCGTTGCCCGGTGCTACCACCACAAAGCCAGGCTCTGCGACAAATCCGTTTTTCGGCGTGCAGCCGGTGATCCTCGATCCGACGACAGGGGCAGAGCTGACCAGTACCGAGGCCGAAGGTGTGCTGTGTATCAAAGACAGTTGGCCCGGTCAGATGCGCACTGTTTACGGCGATCACGACCGGTTTGTGAAAACCTATTTCTCGGATTTTAAAGGCTATTATTTCTCCGGCGATGGCTGTAGACGTGATGCGGATGGCTATTACTGGATCACCGGCCGAGTTGATGATGTTCTCAACGTCTCGGGCCACCGCATGGGCACCGCCGAGGTCGAAAGTGCGCTTGTGGCACATCCCAAAGTCTCTGAAGCGGCGGTTGTTGGTTACCCCCATGACATTAAGGGTCAGGGCATTTACTGCTATGTGACGCTGATGGCCGGGGAAGTCCCCAGCGAAGAGCTGCGGTTGGAGTTGCGCAGTTGGGTACGTAAAGAAATTGGCCCGATTGCGTCACCCGATCTGATTCAGTGGGCCCCCGGGCTGCCCAAAACCCGGTCAGGCAAGATCATGCGACGCATCCTGCGTAAAATAGCCGAAAACGACTATGGCGCACTAGGTGACACCTCGACGCTGGCCGACCCGTCGGTGGTCAATGAGCTAATCGACAATCGCGCCAACCGCTAGGTTTTATCCAACCCTGAAACCAGAGCGCGCTCGTTCAGGCGCGCTCTGAGAGCAGTTTTAAGCACTTTGCCGTAATTATTCTTGGGCAGTTCCGCAATCTCTATATAGGTTTTGGGCCGCTTAAACCGCGCGATATGCGCAAGGCAATGCGCCGCAAGCGCCGCATCATCCACGCCATAGCCAGGATTTGCGACGACAAACGCCACCACTACTTCGCCCCATTCGGCGTCTGCACACCCGACCACCGAGACCTCGGACACAGAAGGATGTGTCAGCAACACCTCTTCCACCTCGCGCGGATAAATATTGCTGCCCCCCGAAATAATCATATCCTTGGACCTGTCTTTCA
>Ga0206130_10009135_pt1 | contig 10449 bp, 8 predicted proteins | sample Helgoland_Spring_9_FD_148637 | JGI IMG/M metagenome (GOLD analysis project Ga0206130, IMG submission 148637) | Pelagic subsurface seawater microbial communities from Kabeltonne, Helgoland, North Sea - Helgoland_Spring_Bloom_20160512_1 | ecosystem: Environmental > Aquatic > Marine > Epipelagic ...
CCAATTGCACCGAACTCAGGTACGCGGCGCGGGCAATTGCATGCAACCAGCGCTCCGTTTGACGCGCCGCTGCGTCGGATCCATAGCGCAAGCCCAGCATCAACAACGCATCGGCAAGTCCTGTAACGCCAAGCCCAATCCTACGCTTGGCAGCCGCTTCGCGCGCCTGTGCCTCAAGCGGAAACTTCGACGCATCCACGACATTGTCCATCATCCGAACGGACGTGCCCACAAGATCAGCCAACAGTGCCTCATCCAGAGCAGCAGCTTTCTCAAATGGATGTGAAACCAACCGCGCAAGGTTGATCGACCCCAGCAAACAGGCCCCATAAGGTGGCAACGGCTGCTCACCACAGGGGTTAGTCGCCGCAATCGTCTCGCAGTAGTTCAGATTGTTGGCGGCGTTTATCCGATCAATAAAGATCACGCCGGGTTCGGCGTAATCATAAGTTGCTTTCATGATGCTATCCCAAAGCGCACGTGCCTGCACGGTCCTGTAGACTTGGCCTTCAAACACTAGGTCCCAAGGTCCATCGGCCTTGACCGCTTCCATAAACGGGTCGGTGATCAAGACGCTGACGTTAAACATCCGCAAGCGCGCTGCATCAGATTTTGCAGTAATGAAATCTTCGATGTCGGGATGATCACAACGCATCGTTGCCATCATCGCGCCGCGACGCGACCCTGCCGACATGATCGTTCGGCACATCGAATCCCAAACATCCATGAAAGACAGCGGGCCCGATGCATCTGCCGCCACGCCCTTGACGCCTGCACCCTTTGGCCGAATGGTCGAAAAATCATAACCAATGCCACCGCCCTGTTGCATGGTCAGAGCGGCCTCCTTCAGCATCTCAAAGATACCGCCCATGCTGTCAGGGATTGTGCCCATGACGAAACAATTGAACAAGGTAACCGACCGGGCTGTGCCCGCACCGGCTGTAATGCGCCCGGCAGGCAGAAACTTGAAATCCTCGAGGGCGGAGTAAAACTTGTCTTCCCACTCCGCGGGGTTTTCTTCGACGCGGGCAAGATCCTGCGCAATCCTACGCCAGCTGTCTTCAACCGTTGCATCGATGGCGGTACCATCGGCCTGTTTGAACCTGTATTTCATGTCCCAGATTTGTTCGGCAATCGGCGCGGCAAAGCGTGTCATTCAAGGCCCCCTTGATGAGGGCCGAATCCGGCGGCCCATTGGCAGGAAATAAAGGTAGCTCAAACAACATCAAATCGCCACAACAATCCCTATACATTGCACATTCAGTCATACGCGCTACAATATTGAGTGTGGCTTGGGGACGACTCTGTGGATAACTACATCAACCTGATCAAACTTTCTGTTGGCAGCGAAACCATCGAAGACCTCGCCGCCTGGCAGGCCACCAAACGTGCGCAAACGACTGACGGACTGCCCCGTCACATCACCCGCATGTGGCCAAAGCGCGAGGCGGAAATTCTGAATGGCGGTTCAATTTTTTGGGTGATCAAGGGCGTTTTAACATGCCGCCAACGCATTGTGCGGCTTGACGAATACACAGGCCAGGACGGCATCCGCCGCTGCGCCATAGTCTCAGATCCACAATTGGTGCGCGTGCAATCTGCCCTGAAGCGCCCGTTTCAAGGCTGGCGATACCTCAAACCCGGTGACACGCCGCCCGATCTACCCGAAGGGCGCGCTAACGAAGACCCATTACCTGTCGAGCTGAACCGCGCCTTGGCCGAAATCGGCGTGCTTTAAAACACTATGCGAAAAACTTAAAATACCTAAAACTGCCTGAAGGCAAAGCTTTCAATGCGTTAGATTCCGCTCTGTGTGTCAAATATTTGGTTACACACTATGAGCACCACCAGAGACCTTGCGCGTCTTTTTAACGGTGATGGCAATATCACTTGGCCATGACCGCCCTTTCCTATGTGAACAAAAATGCTGACTGTGTCAGGCCAGCTTGCTCAAAAGGCCATCCAGAGCACCGATATCATCATCCCTTATTTCAGCCAAACGGCTGCGCCATAAGGTTGCCTGACTGGCTAAAATCAACCCATCCGACAGTATCTTGAGGTGGTTTGCGCTAAGCGTCGCACCGCTTGACGTAATATCAGCAATCGCCTCGGCTGTTCCGTTGGCAACCGTGCCTTCGGTCGCACCCTGACTGTCAACGATTGCATAGTCAGCGACACCTGCATCACGTAGGAATTCACGCACAAGCCTGTGATACTTGGTCGCAATTCGCAACCGAAACCCATGCCGTTCACGGAAAATCGCGGCTGCGGCATCAAGATCATCGGTCAGGTCCACATCGATCCAGCCACACGGCACGGCCAAAATCAGATCTGCATGGCCAAAACCCATCTCTTCAACAGCTTCAACCTGACTGTCCCACAAGGGCAATTTTTCATGGATCAAGTCTGTTCCAGTAACACCCAGATGAATTCGGCCAGCCGCCAACTCGCGCGGAATCTCTCCGGCCGACAGCAGCACCAGCGAAACACCATTAACCCCCGAAACGGATCCCGCATATTCGCGATCAGATCCAGAACGGCTGAGCGTCACTCCGCGATCCGCAAACCAGTCAAAGGTCTTTTCCATCAGTCGACCCTTGGACGGAACCCCGAGTTTAACAGTCATGCGTCACGCTCCAATTCCACGAGCAGCCCGGGGCGCAGCACGCCTCCAACCGCTGGAATTTCACGCCCCTGTCCCAAACGGCGGGTCAGCGCGTCGTAGCGCCCGCCCGATGCAACAGCTGGCAGATCAGGCCGAGCCTCTGCATAGAACCCGAAGACAAAGCCGTCATAGTACTCCATCGACGTGCGGCCAAAGCTTGCCTCAAAGACAAGCCTTTCTAAATCAATATGGCGCCGTTCCAACGCCTCTATCCGTGCCTCTAACCGGGCGACTGCAGACGAAATAGAGGGTAGTTGGGAGGTCAGTTCATGCAGTTGTTCGACGGCCTTGGGCAAGGTCACGCGCATGGTCAAAAGTGCCTCAAGCCCGTCCATTTCCGAAGCGCTGATCGGAGGGCTTGCTGCGTCAGTGCGCAAGGCGTTGATCCGTTCCTCGATCTCAGCGGCACTGCGCAGACCGGTCAATGGCGCGTCGACAGTCGCGGATCCGGCCAGCAATGCAGCACGGCTCTGTGGTATCGCGACGCGTCCTGCAAACCTATCAAGCAGTGCCCGAAACCGGCGCGGTCGCCAGATGTGGCGACGCAAAGCTGCTTTGCGACGTTCGGTGGTTTGCAACCCATCCACAGCGGCAGTCAGGATGCCGATATCACCAGTTGCTGCGCGCAGGTTCAGGTGGGCGACTGCGTTAGACATAAGTGCGAACACCTCGGCATCCGCACTAGCCGGGTCTGCCCGGTCAAATATCTCGTAGCCTGTTTGCAGATACTCATTGGCACGGTCCGCATGGTCTTCCTGCCGCCGAAACACGGTGCCTGCATATGTATAGCGCGCAGGTTCCGCGCCCTGCGCCATGTGCATCTGCACAACCGGCACAGTGAAATCAGGGCGCAGCATCTGTTCGCCTCGCAATGCGTCACTCGTCACATAAGCGCGGCTTCGAATATCTTCGCCATAGAGATCCAGCAAAAGCTCGGCCGATTGCAGAACCGGAGGTTCGACAATCACGGCCCCTTGCGCGGCAAAGCCATCGCGCAGGGCCATCGCCCGGCTGCGTGCGGCACTCATTGACCCAAAATCTCTTGAACCTTTGCCACCATCTCACCCCGAGGCACTTCGAATTGGCTTGGGTTTTCGACCCATTCGTCGTGGGTGGCCGTTTCCGCGATCTTGGCACCTAGGATCAAATCCTTGATCTGGACCACACCGCGCTCTCGTTCATCCCCGCCTTCAATAATCGCAACCGGACTGCCGCGTTTGTCGGCGTATTTCAACTGGTTGCCAAAGTTCTTGGGATTGCCCAGATACACCTCGGCCCGGATGCCCGCATTTCGCAGTTCGGCAACCATCGCCTGATAGTCGGCCATGCGGTCACGGTCCATCACCGTCACGACGACTGGGCCGGGCGCTTCTGAACCGGTGCGACCGGTGGCGCGCAAAGCGGCCAGCAAACGGTCAACCCCGATAGAAATGCCTGTCGCGGGCACTTCCTGACCGGTGAAGCGCTTGACCAGATCATCATATCGGCCACCGCCAGCAACAGATCCAAAGTTGCGTGGGCGACCTTTTTCATCCGTGACCTCAAAGGTCAGTTCCGCCTCATAGACCGGACCTGTATAATAACCAAGGCCACGCACCACCGAAGGGTCAATGACAACACGGTCAGCGCCATATCCTGCGGCCTGCAACAAGTCGGCAATCGTCTGAAGCTCGTTCACGCCGGTCGTTCCGACCTGTGAGCCCGCGACAAGCTCGCGCAAGCGGGTGACCGTCGCAGCACCGTCGGCACGTTTTGCATCCATGAATCCCATAACGACTTCGGCTTGTGTCTCGTTCAGCCCGGCCCCTTCGGTGAAATCGCCACTTTCATCTTTGCGCCCCGCACCCAGTAAGGCTCTCACACCGTCTGGCCCAAGCCGGTCAAGCTTGTCGATGGCGCGCAGAACGATGCCGCGTTCAGCTTGCTTGCTTTCACCGGCAAGACCTGCAACCTCCATCACTCCGTTCAGCACCTTGCGGTTGTTGATACGGATCACATAATCGCCACGTTCAATGCCAACAGCTTCAAGTGTATCAGAAAGCATGGCACAGATCTCAGCGTCAGCGGCCATGCTGGCTGTGCCGACAGTGTCTGCGTCGCATTGATAAAACTGGCGAAACCGCCCCGGCCCCGGCTTTTCGTTGCGCCAAACCGGCCCCATCGTGTAGCGACGATAGGGGTTGGGCAAATCATTGCGGTGCTGCGCATAGACGCGCGCCAGCGGAGCGGTCATGTCATACCGCAACGCCAGCCAGTCGCCATCCTCTTCCTGCCAAGCGAAAACGCCCTCGTTCGGGCGATCCACATCTGGCAGAAATTTGCCCAATGCCTCGACGGTTTCTACCGCGCTCGTTTCCAGCGCATCAAAGCCATACCGATGGTACACCCCAGCAATCACCTGCAACATTTCGGCGCGTTCTGTGACATCCTTGCCGAAATAATCGGCAAATCCCTTGGGCGTCTGGGCCTTTGGGCGCGGGTTTTTTTTGGGTTTGGCCATCGTGCGGCTCCGATTGATCTACGCGGGCGGGATAGCCTACGCCGCGAAGGGGGGCAAGGCGCACATCCGCCTTGCACCGCGCGCACACTTGCCCCACATCAGTAAGCAGGAGAGACAGATGCAAGAACTTGAAGAACAAATCGCCCATTTGACCAGAACCGTCGAAGACATGTCAGATGTTGTTGCGCGTCAAGAGCGAGAAATCGTTGTGCTCACACGCAGGGTACAGATGCTTATGCAGCGCGAGGGCGCACGCGAGGCCGAAGGCGGCGGCGGTGTAATCACCGGCGACGAACGACCGCCCCATTATTGAACTTCGGCGCGCAATTTTGAAATATATGGCAGCCTTATACGAAAGAGGTGCTCGTGATGTTTCTGGTATTTCGCCAGAAGCTTTAGGTGCTGCGTATTTTTCAGGCGTTCTATCAAACGCTAAAAAGGATCTCTGCACAAAATTGTTCGCCCAGCGGCGGGCCGGGCAGCGCCCGACCTGCCCCACAAAAGGGCGCTTTTAAGATTTGGCAAAATATTGAACCGTATGCGGTTTTGGTAAGCGCCATGCACAGAGAGCTGCTGGTATGGTGACCAGCTTGCGCGGCTCAGCCCTTGCCCTTCCAAGGCACAAGAAGCCGTTCGGCCCAACGCATAAGCAAGTCAATGCTAAATCCGATAATGCCAATCAGGATTATTCCCATGATCACGATATCCGTGTTTTGGAATTTTGAAGCAACCATGATCATCATGCCTGCCCCCTTTTCAGCAGCGACCAGCTCGGCGGCGACAACCGTGCCCCAACACACCCCCATCGCAACTCGTGCACCCGTAAAGATCTCGGGTAAGGAATTGGGCACAATGACATACCGCATGATCTGCGTTTTGCTGGCCCCAAGTGAATAGGCTGCATGGACCTTGGAAATCTTGACGCCACTCACACCAGACCGGGCCGCAATTGCCATGATCCAAAGCGCCGCAAGAAACAGCAGGATAATCTTACCCGTCTCGCCAATCCCCGCCCAGATGATAACAAGCGGGATCAATGCCAGGGGCGGCACCGGGCGCATGAATTCCACGATCGGATCAAACCATCCACGAAACCAGTTGCTCAGCCCCATCGCATAGCCCAGCGGAATGCCCACGAGCGCGCCAAAGAAAAAACCAACGACGACCCGGAACAGCGAATAGCCCAGATGCTCCCACAAGGTAGAGCCGCGGAATCCATCGCTCGCGATCTCACCGATGCGCACAACCACGGCCTCTGGCGAGGGCAACCAGATCGGCTCCATCTGCCAGCCCTTACTGGGTTGAATGTTCGGCGTGCCTTTATCGGTGATGGTCACAGTGCCCCAGCCGACATCAACGCTGTCACGCGGCGCAACCTTTTCACCGTTGATCTCGATCAATATGGCGCCTTCGCCCCGTCCAAGTTCATCGTTTCGATCAACACGCAAAAGCCCAGAGCGCCACATACCGATGGCAACACTGTCGTTCTTGGCCCATCCCTGTCCGGGATCCACCTCGGGGGCGTCTGCGCGGGTGTCTATCGGATGCACCAGCACAGTGACAGTAGCAGTATCCCGGTCATCTCCGGCCTGTGCGGTGTATTCAAAGGTGCCCGTCCCCTCAAAAGGGCCCGGCGCATGCAGGAACCCCGGCAACAGGGACGATCCGGTGAACATCCCCCAGAGCACGAAAATGGTCAAAATCGAAATGAACGAAGCTGCCCTGTTCGGTGTTACGGCGCTTTCATCGCCAAAGGTCACGGTTTTGAGCGAGCCATAATCGGAAATCGCCCTGCGCTGCGCTATGGCTTTGACAACGAAAAAAGCGACCACAAAGATCGCAACGTAGATCAGAAAGGGAATCATGTTGCTGCCTCCGTCCGGCCCATAATTTCTTCTTCCATGTCCCAGATCATGCCCAGAATTTCCTCTCGGCGCTGTGCGAACTCGGGGTGTTTTTTCACCTCGCGCAGATCAGCATCAACGCCCATCTCGGCAAAGGGCAACCGGTATTCCTTGTGGATGCGGCCGGGACGCGGGGCCATGACCAACAAACGCTCGCCCAACAACAATGCCTCTTCAACAGAATGTGTGATTAAAATAATGGTCTTGCCTGTTTCTTTCCACAACTTCAGGACAAGCGATTGCATCTTTTCGCGGGTCAGCGCATCAAGCGCGCCCAACGGCTCGTCCATCAAGATAACATCCGGGTCATTGGCCAGACAGCGCGCAAGGGCAACCCGCTGCTGCATACCCCCCGACAGTTCATAAACGGCCTTTTCCTTGAAGTCCTGCAAGCCAACAACATCCAGCAAATGGTCGACAATCTCGGCCTTGTCGCGCTTGGGCATGCCTTTCATTGACGGCCCAAACCCCACATTTTCGCGCACGCTCATCCATTCAAACAGCGCGCCTTGTTGAAAGACCATGCCGCGTTCGGCATCGGGGCCGTCAATCTCGTGACCGTTCAAAATCATTTTGCCATCGGTCGGGGCCAAAAAGCCTGCCACGATGTTCAGTAATGTCGTCTTGCCGCAACCCGAAGGGCCTAGCACGCTCATCAGCTCGCCCGCCTTGAGGTCAAGCGAGACGTCTTTCAACGCCTGCACTGCGCCGCCATCGGGCAGATCAAAGCGCATCGAAATACCTTGAATAGAAAGTCCGGACATCGGTTCCCACCTGTCACTTGCGCCGTACTGGCGCTTGTGGGCAGGTTTCACCCTACCTCAATATCAAAAAAAAAGGGCCCGCGCACGACAAGCACACGGGCCCGATCAGATCTCGCTACTTGATCGCGTTCAAAGCGTCTGTGTTGACGGTGCCTTCGTAGCTGTCCAGTGCACTGTCGATTGAACCCGCGTTGACGAACACGTCCGCCACACCCTTCATAAAGGTCGCCGCTGTTCCACCGAGCCATGCGCCGCTCAGCTGCTCTTCAACTGTGGGGAACTTGAACGTCGCCAGCGTGGATGCTGTGGCATCTTCATCCATACCGGCATCCTTGGCTATGACGGGCAACATTTTCGCGTGGTTTGCTTCGTCTGCCCACATTGCGTTGGATGCGGCTGTCACGGCCAGGAACTGGCTCAGCATCTCGCCTTCTTCAGCGATAAAGTTAGCAGGCGCAGTTGTGGCGTCGAACACCAGAATGCCCAGCTCTTCTTTTTCTGCGCCGGTCAGAAGCACATTACCGCTTTCTTTCATGCGGCGCAGCGCGCCACCCCAGCCACAGGCCATGTCAACAGAGCCTTGCGCCAGTGCGGCGGCACCTTCGGCAGGGGCCATGTCGACCACATCAAGCGATGCAAGGTCTACGCCAAAGTGGTTCATCTGACTTAGGAAGCCATAGTGGGCTGCGGTGCCCAGCGGCACGGCGACTTTCTTGCCAGCCAACTCGCCTGCAGAATTTTTGTCGATCTCCAAAGCGGACGCAACAACACAGTTGTCGTTTTCGGAATAGGAAACCGCCACGTCGACGATTTGGATATCTTGACCAGCAGAAGCAGCAACCACGAAGGGCGGCACACCCTGCGACACAGAGATTTGAACATCGCCCGACGCCATCGCTGCGGACATCGCAGTGCCAGTGTCAAAGCTCACCCAGTTAATCTTGGTGCCCATGGCTTCTTCGTACATGCCGGTTTCTTTGGCGTACTGAAAGGGCATGGGCCACTCAAGGAAGTAGGCAACGGTAATTTCACCGTGGCCCGCTGCGAAAGCGCCTTGGGCACCCGCCAGCATGGCTGTGGCCGCGACGGCACCCATAAGCTTGGATTTAAATGTCATTTTTGGTTCTCCCGTTTGTCGCACAGTCATGAATGCTGTGCGTATATGATTAGTTCGGACAGTTTCCCGTCTCTGATGGCCGCGCGCTTTGCGGCGCTGACGCAATCGGAGCCGATAAAACGCGCGGGATCAATCATTATTCCGAAAAACTCGCAATATTATACGCAAGAAAAACCCATCTTTTAGATTTTAAAAACAGAAACAAACCTATGAAAACAGAGCATTTCAGACGATTTTTTACCTTTAATTGTTGAATTTTTCCTCCAAACTGGCTTTACTTACTCATTAAATCTGGCCCTATTATGCTGCGTTGGAATCTCAGCAAAGATGCATGCAGGTAGGCAAAACGGGCCATGTGTATTGTGCCCACAGTTCATCGAAAGGTTCACGACATGGACGGAACGTTCTCTGAAAACGATATCAGCCGCGTTGTCGAGGCAGACCGCGCAAACGTCTGGCATCACTTGATACAGCACCAGCCATTTTTCAGCGGTGCCGATCCTAAAATTATCATTGAAGGCAAGGGCCTGCGGGTCTGGGACCAAAAAGGCATCGAACACATTGACGCCGTTTCTGGTGGTGTTTGGACGGTTAATGTTGGCTACGGGCGCGAAACGATTGGCGATGCTGTGCGCGACGCAATCGTCAAGATGAACTTCTTTGGTGGTACCGTCGGGTCCGTTCCCGGTGCCCTTTTTGCGGAAAAGCTGTTGACCAAGATGCCCGGCCTTGACCGCATTTATTATGCCAACTCCGGGTCTGAAGCGAACGAGAAAGCGTTCAAAATAGTGCGCCAGATCGCGCACAAGCGCTATGGCGGCAAGAAACATAAGATTCTTTATCGCGACCGCGACTATCACGGCACCACGATTGCCTGTTTGTCCGCAGGCGGCCAGGACGAGCGCAACGCGCAGTACGGCCCCTACACGCCGGGCTTTGTCCGCGTGCCCCACTGCCTTGAATATCGCAAGCACGAACAAGACGGCGCGCCGGTAGACAACTATGGCGAATGGGCGGCCAATCAAATTGAAGAAATCATCCTTCGCGAAGGCCCAGACACCGTAGGCGCGCTGTGCCTTGAGCCCGTTACCGCAGGCGGCGGCGTTATTGTTCCGCCAGAAGGCTACTGGCCCCGTGTTCAGGAGATCTGCAAAAAATACGACATCCTTTTACATATTGACGAGGTCGTCTGCGGCGTGGGGCGCACAGGCACGTGGTTTGGTTATCAACACTACGGGATTATGCCCGACATGGTGACAATGGCCAAGGGTGTTGCCTCTGGTTATGCGGCCATCTCGTGCCTAGCCACCACCGATGAAGTCTTTGACATGTTTAAGGACGACACCAGCGATCCGATGAATTATTTCCGGGATATATCGACCTTTGGCGGATGCACGGCGGGGCCTGCCGCTGCGCTGGAAAACATGCGGATTATCGAAGACGAAGATTTGCTAGCCAACACCACCGCCATGGGCGCCTATATGCTCGACAAGCTGGCC
>Ga0206130_10009141_pt1 | contig 10445 bp, 8 predicted proteins | sample Helgoland_Spring_9_FD_148637 | JGI IMG/M metagenome (GOLD analysis project Ga0206130, IMG submission 148637) | Pelagic subsurface seawater microbial communities from Kabeltonne, Helgoland, North Sea - Helgoland_Spring_Bloom_20160512_1 | ecosystem: Environmental > Aquatic > Marine > Epipelagic ...
ACCAAAAACGTACATAGGTCGAACAATGGTGACACCCTTGGCATCGATAGGCACGAGGATCTGCGACTGACGCAAATGCTTTGGCGCATCGGGATTGGTGACAACCATGGTGATCATGATCTTGCAACGAGAATCACCAGCACCAGAAATATAGTGCTTGGAGCCATTGATCAACCACTCATCGCCATCCAGCACGGCGCTAGTCGCAATATTAGTCGCATCTGAAGAAGCGACATCTGGCTCTGTCATCGCAAAAGCTGAGCGAATCTTGCCTTCAAGTAGTGGCTCGAGCCATTCTTTCTTCTGGGCTTCCGTTCCGTAGCGTTCCAAGACTTCCATATTGCCGGTATCGGGTGCCGCGCAGTTAAACACTTCCGACGCGATAGGGTTTCTCGCCATCACCTCGGCCAAATGAGCGTATTCAAGGTTCGTGACGCCAGCACCACCTTGGCTTTCCGGCAGAAAGAAGTTCCATAGACCAGCGCTCTTGGCTTCTGCCTTCAGACCATCCATGATTTCTGTTTGCCGAGCGCTGAGCGCCCATCGGTTCCCATCTGCACCAGTTTGGCCCAAAAACTCCTCTGTCAGCGGATCAACCTTTGATCGGACAAAAACGTCAATTTTGTCACGCACTGGTACCAAACGTTCGGGTATGTCTAAATCCATCATCAGTATGTTCCTCGTCTTAGGCTTCTGGTTATTCATTCTGTCGGTGAGGCCCATGTAGCGCCTGCTCCTTCAGCATGTGTTCTTGCTGTCTTATCTGATGTCTTATTCAAGGTCACGGAGCAATTGATCCTCTCCCTTCCCACGACAGCACTGGCATTTATACTACATTTAAGCGGTCCTGATTACCTACCTAAATCGCAAGAGCTTATAGGGTGATATGAGATGGACTGATAACCGTCAAACTATCGCGCGTTGAATTCAGCGCCATACCCACCTCCGCCCCTACTCTGACAAGACTCTCCCAGCAGCGCTGTTGCCCAGAAAAATCAAGAAGGCGATGACGCCCGCTACGGCCGCCGCCAGGTACGCGAGCCCGTAGGTGCCGGTTAGCGCAAACAGATAACCCATGGTCACAGGGCCCGTGGCTATCCCCAACATGGTGAGCAGGTTCGACACCGCATAGATACGGCTATATTGGAGCAGGCCATAACGCTCAGCGATCAATAAAGGTTGGAGCATCAGCAGGTTACCCACCGTGATACCGAATATGGCCAAACCAATTAGCAAACCCACTGGCGACGCAAAGTAGCCCATGCAAGCCAGCGACAGGCCCTGGAGCAGCATCATGGCGGTAGTGAATCGTGTCGCGTCCATTTTGTCTACCAGCAGCCCCCCGGCAAGCCTGCCGATAATACTGAACAGTGGTAATACGCCAAGCGCCAGGGCAGCATCTCGACCACTCATTTGTTCACTGACAAGCCCGTACTGATGAGCGATGCCGCCAACCTGAGCCATCATGACGAACAAATAGGCCAGGTTCAGACGCCAGAAATAGCTGTCTCGCAGAGCATGATGCAAATTGACCCCCTGGCTGTTGATATTCATCGCGCTTTGTCGATCTGTACCCTCCGCATCCAGGCCCAGGTCCGCGGGTCTCGACCGCAAAATCACCAGACTCAGTGGCAGCACGCCAACAAGGTACACCAACCCGAGTATGGGGCTTGCCACGACCATACCTTGACTCTCGATCAACGTAGCACTGGCCGGCGTGACGATAATGCCACCCACCGACAACCCCGTCGAAGCAACGGACAAAGCGCGGGCGCGACTCTTATGAAACCAGCGGGCGACCAGGGTCGTAGCTGGCAGCAATCCTGAGGCGCAGAAGCCGACACCGAATAGTGCATAGAGCATATACAGCTGCACCTGATTGTTGACTTCGCTTAAGGCGCCAAGGCACAGACTCGCAATAACAGTCCCCGCTCCCATGATGAGACGGACGTCATATCTCTCCAGCAGAGCAGCGATATAGAGCCCCGCTAGGCCACTGGCAAAGAAGAAAATGGAGACGGCCGTAGATGCCACTGTGATAGGAAAACCCTTCTCCGTCGTCAGCGCTTGGAGCACCACTGAGTGATTATAGAATCCAAGACCTGATGAAAACATCAGGACAAAAAACAAGGTCGCAACTATTTTCCAGCCATAAAACATGAGCGTGTCTCAGTAAAACATTGTTGTCGGCGCAGACTAAGCCAAGCTAATAGTGGCTAGTCCAGGCTATCGGGCTCTATAAAACACCAACCCACCGTGGGGTTTTGGGCTTTGATGCTTGCTTCTAACAGGTTGATATGCGCCACAGCCTCCTCAATGCTGATGCCAGGGGTCATCTCGATCTTCGCTGCAAGCATGACCTTGGGCCCAAATTGCAGGGTAATGGTATTCAGCAAGCGATGAATGTTTGGATCAGAATCGATCGCCTTAATAATCGAGGCTTGCAGGTCAGGTTCGGCTGATTTGCCCACCAGCAGAGACTGGACCCGTACGGCAATAAAAATCGCAACGATAATCAAAACCACGCCGATACAGATCGAGCCTAGCGCGTCATACACGGGGTTGCCTGTTATCAAAGTCATGGTGAGAAAACCCAATGCCAGCAACAAGCCGATAAGCGCCGCGGCGTCCTCACCCAGAACTACAACAATTTCCGCATTACGGGTATGTTTCAACCAGTAACCGAAGGACCGCTCGCCTCGCATCAAGTTGGCCTCCCGCAGCGCACCAGCCAGACTGAGCGACTCAAGCACGATCGCGCCTGCCAGGACCAGCATGGCCACGCTGAGATCATTCAAGGGTATCTCTGAGCTGAGCTTATGCCAGCCTTCATAGATTGAAAATATTCCACCGATGCTGAACAACATCAGCGCCACGATAAAACTCCAGAAATAGCTTAACTTGCCATATCCCATGGGATGGTCTGCATCCGCTGGTTTTTCAGCACTTTTCAGGCCGATATAGAGCAAAACCTGATTGCCGGCGTCAGCCATAGAGTGAATGGCTTCGGCCATCATGCTCCCCGACGACGTGTGTAGCGCCGCCGCCAGCTTCGCGATGGCGATACCCGTGTTAGCCATAAACGCATACAGAATGGCCTTTTCTGGAGAACCGCCTGTGCTTGCCATCTTCAAGTTCCTTGTTCGTTATTGCGGCTGTGAAAATTTGCCACAGACTACCGCAACGTCAACTGAGGATCTGGCGTCTTGGGGAAGGGCCAGGTCCCCGCGAAGTGTCTGGCTAGCGCATCTATTTCCGCATCATACGTTAATATTCCTTAGGTTGTGTACCATTGCCGTCAACACTCGCAATCGGCATAATTGCGGCTTCGACACGACCACCTATTCAATCAATAGCGCCGGCCTCACTGGCTGAGCGAAGCCGAAGCGATGCTTCCCTGGAACTCGGTATCATCTATCAACAGCCATTAACGCTCAGCCTCTCAGCTGACCTAGGCGAGGTTTCGGCGATCTATCAGCGACCAGCGGCCCCCGTGGCGCTACTGGTACTGGCCCACGGCGCCGGCGCGGGCATGCAACACGAGCATATGCAATCGCTAGCTGACGCCTTTGCTGAAGCCCGAATTGCCAGCCTGCGGTTTAATTTCCCGTTTATGGAGTCAAGTCGCAAACCGCCCAACCCTATGGGTATCTGTCTGGTAAGCCTTGAGGCGGCAGTCAATCTGGGCGCAAGTTTGGCCGCAGGGCTACCCCTGTACATTGGTGGGCACTCATTTGGTGGGCGCATGGCATCCCACTATGTGGAGCAATCCCAGGATGCTCGGTGTTCGGGTCTTATCTATTGTTCCTTTCCGTTGCACCCCAGCGGCAAGCCTGGTGTGTCGCGGGCCGAACATCTGACGCGAATCCAGATACCGCAATTGTTTTTGAGTGGAACTCGCGACTCACTGGCAGAACCCGATCTGCTAAGGGGTGTCACTGAGGCAATACCAATGGCGTCTTTATCGTGGCTGGCGACCGCCGACCATAGCTTCAAGCAACTTAAAGGCAGAAAGCGTCAGCGAGATTCAGGCGTACCTGCCACCATCAGCGCCTACACAAGCGCTGCCACTGCAACCCTTGACTGGCTCAGGCATCACCCCAACCCCAGCTGACAGTCAGCTATTCGAGCGCTGCAGCCATCGACCGAGCCAGGTTTGAGGTAAGCTGGCGCCGGTCAAAATGTACCCCAGCGCGACCTCGTTCTGTAAGTTCCATTGCATTTGTGCCCGGCTGGCGGCGCTGCCTGCAAATAACAATCGGTCATTCAGCGCCAAGCTGGCATGACCGGACGGCATACAAAACGCACCTTGTGAATTGCTATGTAACAGCGCCAAGACTGGCAAGCTTACATCGCGATCATGATGATCGTGCGTTAAATGTTCTACCCTGACATCAGTACCTTTGGTCAGCGCGTTGCTAACCGCATGGGCACTATCCGCTGCAATAACGCACTCCCAGACCTCAGGAAATCCTAAGGGCGATATCTTCCGAATTCTTTCTGTCAGGTTCTGCGCCCAGCTATCATCATGAGCTCTTGCCAGACTCAGAAAATCATCAACTAAGGGATTAGTCAGCAAAGTCCGTATTTTGGTTGCCAGGACATCGCTGACCTCCATGACCAGTTCCGCACGAGGATGAGCAAACAACCGACTATTGGCCTGTTGGTTTTGCCGCGCAATCACGAACAAGTCAGGATTTAGCGCTTTGGCAGTGACAATAATTGAAAGGTTGTTCGAGTCATCATCTGCGCCCGCAATAATACCTACTGCCTCACCGACGCCAGCCTGGTTCAGTGTCACTGCCTCGGTACCGTCGCCGATAACCGCATTGACCGGCAAATTGAGCAACGCCTTATTCGGTTCTATGACTTGCACCGTCATACCCGCATCGAGTAACTCGCGATGAATCGCCCGCCCGAATCGACCAAATCCACACAGCAGCCAGCGGCCCTTGGGTAATTGCATCACTGGCGCCAATGGCTCGCCGCTTTCGTTCCGGAACCAGTCACTGAGCATATATTGATACGGATAATCTACCGCCAGCCCGAGGTCTTTGGCGAAGCTGTCGAATGGATCGATAATCGCATCGGTACCAAAGGATGCCATGTTCGCTTCAATCTCATGGGAGTCGGCGCGGCAAATGACCTTCAATTCCGGGTTCAGAACCTTCACCGTAATGGCGATATGCAGATTGACGGCATTGTCATCTGTCAGCGCGACCACGCTTTTACACTTTGGATGCATGATACCGGCAAGTACCAGGTTGCGAGGCGTACTGGCATCAGCTTGGAGTCCGGGCAGAAACAACGGATGTTCCGCCAACATCAGCGCATCGATTCGATCTTGCTTCAGGTCTAACACCGATGCCCGGATCAGGCGTTTGCGTAGCGATTTCACCAATCGACTACCCGTATTTCCGTAGCCGCAAACCACGAAAAATGGTTCGCTGATCTGCCGTACTTGGCGCTGAAATCGGTGCTCAGCGAGGGCTTTTTGTAACGTCTCGTTTTGCCACAGGCGGATCAACGTGCCAATCGTATAAACCCAGGTCGCCACAGTGATATAGATAAATATGAGCGCCCACATACGCTGCGCATCGGTAAAGGGGTATGGGATTTCACCAAAGCCAGTGGTGGTACCCATAAACGAGACGAAATAGAAGGCATGAAAGAAATCCATGAACCATACTTGGCCCTTGTCATCCATGCCAGGTATCAATGTGAGACCCAGGGTCGCGATCGCATAAACTGTTGTTAACAACAACAGAGGGGCGCGCATTTGGCGCAGAATTAGAAAAACGATACTATCCATAGCCTGCCCCAGTATCGCTGTCTAGCGACGCAGCATCACGGTTTCTATGACCAGCAGTGAGACTGATATCGTGTTGGCGATCACCGCACCACCGGCAAGAGAGACGATACTGGCGACTGTCGCTGGCGTCAGACCAATGTCAGTCACATGCACGGCGAATACCCAGACACCCGCGGCAGCCACTAATTGAATATCAGCAACCAGGCTAGCGGCTAATAATACGGCGCCCATGTGGGTACGATCGCCGAACTTTAGAATCGTCGCGATCGCATTGACAAATATTGCCGCATAGAGCTCATAAACATTATGGTGCGCGGCATTGCCGATATCGCCCGTAAAAAATCCGAAGTTTAGGGTCAAAGCTAGAATAATCGTAAATGCGAAGACGACTTTCTCAAGGTTCATATAGCGGCTTCCTGTCTCTATTTAGCGCTCACTATAACCATAAGTATCCAGGTTAGCATTTATTTTGTGATGTCCTGTGACGCTCTTACTCAGTGTTTTCATTGCGGCTGAAGGTGATATGGGTCATGGGCTAGCACCAGCCGCGCCCTGATAATTGCCACTCAGCTCGAATGCTTGGAGGCCATCCGCAGTGGTAGCTATATCGACCGGTTCCTTGGACATATGGAGCATCATCGTCAGCATTGGGCTGTTTCTGCTCGGCATGCATTTACTCGAACAAGGGCTACAGGGCATTGGCTCGAAATCTCTGAAGCAATTTCTTCAGGCGCAAACCAATTCACCCCTTAAAGGCGTTTTTACTGGCACAGTAGTGACCGCATTTTTGCAGAGCAGCTCGCTTGTGGGTTTAATCGTGTTGGCCTTCGTCGGGGCTGGCATGCTGGAAATGCGCAACGCGCTGGGTGTGACACTCGGCAGCAACCTCGGCACCACCGTGACCGGTTGGATGCTGGCTGTCCTAGGCTTCAAACTTGACCTGGCGAAGTTCTACCAACCCCTGGTGGCGATAGGCGCCTTTGTCACAGTTTTTTTGCCCGCCGGGCATCGCCCCTATTACCTCGGCAACCTGGTTCTGGGGCTTGGGCTGCTGCTCATGGGGCTGGGGACACTCATCACGAGTCTCGAGAATCTTGTGCCGCAGCTAGATACTAACATCCTGCGAGGTCAAAGCCTGCTGGTCTATTGTCTTGTTGGCACTGTGCTCACGGCACTGGTTCAATCCAGCTCGGTGATAATGATGGTGATTTTAAGTGCCCTGCATGCGGGCGTGATCACGGTGAATGAAGCCATACCCATCGCCATAGGATCGAATGTGGGGACGACGAGTACGGTTTTACTAGGCGCCCTAGAAGGGTTGGTAGAGAAGCGTAGAGTGGCTTACGCCCACTTCATATTTAATCTGACAACAGCGATTGTCGCCCTGCTTTGCCTGCCGATGTTTGTCTATATTATCCGCAATGTATTTGGCATCAGCGATCCCCTTTTCATGCTTGTTGTTTTCCACTCTTTGTTTAATTTGCTAGGCATTCTCCTTTTCCTGCCATTACTGGATCCGTTTATTGTTCTACTCAACTGGATGGCGCCGGAGCGAAATACTGAATTGTTTGCCACCGCCTATATACACAAGGTCTCCAGCGCCGTAGCTGACGGCGCGATTGAAGCGGTGCGTAAAGAGTTGACCCGTATGCTCTTCAATGCGATACGGTTGAACATGCATAGCTTTCAAATCCACACACATGCGGTATTCGATGCGAACAGTGAATTGCTTGCGGGCGAGCCGCTACGTTATGTAACGCGCTACGAACAAGAATACAAATTGCTTAAACAAACAGAAAGTGAAGTGCTGGGATACACTTATGCGATTCAGCGAAATGCCAAGGAAGAGGAAGACTTGCGCCTGGTCACGCAGTTGAATCACGCCGTTCGCAACGCCACTTATGCCGCGAAGTTCATCAAGGATATTGGCCACAACCTTGCTGACTTCCGGGTTAGCCCATCAGGAACTGTTCACGACCTATACGCTAACTTTTGCTTGTACGTCACCGGCAACTATCATGGATTAGTAACTCTAATGGCGTTGCCCGCAGGCTCGCATACCGCAAACGAGTACATTGAGCTCTATCGGCAAGTACGGCGTGGCTACGAATGGTATCTAAACGAAATCTACATGGTCGTGGGCGCCGACAAGCATTTAAATCATGAGATCGCCAATTTACTGAATATTAATCGAGCGACCTACTTATCCACCACCGCCTTATTCGAGGCGGTGCGTGTATTGCTTAATCTGGAGGAGGATATTTTGGCTGGCGTTCAGACCATCCCGCAACCTCGCAAGATCCTCAAACAAGAATCGCAGTGATCTCTTCCTCTCCCAAGGTTTCCTGCTCGAGCAGCGCAGCCGCAAGCTTATCGAGCTTGTCACGGTGCTGTTGCTGAACCGTCAGTGCCCGTTGCTCGCTAGCTGTAATCAGGCGAGCTATCTCATCATCAATAATTTCGGCGGTATGCTCGCTATAGATCCGTGGCGGGCTGATCTCCTGGCCGAGGAAGTTTTGTTCGGTTTCCCGATAAGTGACGGGGCCCAGGACAGTGCTCATACCCCACTCTTGGACCATGTGCCTGGCTAAATGAGTCGCCTGTTTTAAATCGTCGGCCGCACCGGAACTGGCTTCTTCAAATACTAGGTTTTCAGCCACTCTTCCCCCTAACAATATCGCTAGCCGATCTTCCAGATAGTGCTGGGAATAATTCAGCATATCTTCCTTGGGAGATTGTTCGGTGACACCTAAAGCGCGCCCCCTGGGGATAATGGAAATTTTGCGCAAGGTATCCCCATGCGGCATAAAGAATGCTGTGAGGGCATGACCCGCCTCATGATAAGCAGTGCGGCGTTTCTCTTCCTCTGAGAATAAGGCTTCCCGCCGCTCACCGAGAATAATTTTATCTCTGGCATTCTCGAAGTCGGCTTGGTTGATGCTGTCTTTTTCCGCACGGGCGGCCAGTAGTGCGGCTTCGTTGACCAGGTTTGCCAGGTCTGCGCCGGAAAAACCCACAGTGCCGAGCGCGATATTCTCCAGATTCACGTCAGGCCCGATTGGCTTGCCCCGCGTATGCACCGCGAGTATGGCCTGTCGAGCAAGCTTTTGAGGTAAATCCAGCACGACCTTACGATCAAATCGCCCGGGGCGCAGCAAGGCTGCGTCCAGTACATCTGGTCGATTGGTCGCTGCTAACACCACCACTGTCTCCTCTTCCTTAAAGCCGTCCATTTCTGCGAGTATTTGGTTCAGAGTCTGCTCACGCTCATCGTTATTGTTGCCAAACATGCCGCTGCGAGCCCGACCCACAGAATCGATCTCGTCAATAAAAATCAACGCCGGTGCTGCAGCACGCGCTTGCAAAAACATATCGCGCACGCGGGAGGCACCCACACCAACAAACATTTCAACAAATTCAGACCCAGTGATGCTGAAAAACGGTACGCCAGCCTCCCCTGCTGTGGCTTTTGCCAGTAAGGTTTTACCGGTACCCGGCGGCCCCATCAGAAGCAGGCCCTTGGGTATTTTGGCGCCGAGACGGCGAAATTTTTGCGGGAATTTCAGATACTCAATAACTTCCTGCAAATCTGCCTTGGCACTATTGAGGCCTGCAATATCGTCATACCGTGTATGAATATCTTCGGGCTCAGCAAGTCTTGCTCGGGACTTGGTAAATCCGCCACCGCCGGGTAAAAACTGCTTGCCGAGCATTTGCCGGCTGAGCAGAAAAAGCCCAACAATCAACAGCCACGGAAAAATATTGATCAAGACCCTCACCCAGGGCGAATACTCTGTGGACTGAACACTAACGACGACTTGACTTTCTTCCAGCAGGGTCATGAGTTCGGCATCGGCGATTGTCGGCAGCATTGTAGAGAAACGATTATCTTGCTCGGTCTTAGGAAATCGATAGACACCTCTGATCTCACTGCCGCGGATCACGATGCTCTCAATATTGCCATCACGAACCTGTTGTTTGAATGCCGAATAGGGAATTTCACCGGTCTCAGCATTGTTACGTATCAGCAGGTTCACCGTCATCACCATGATCGCGAGCCACATCAACGCCGAAAGCCAAGGACTGGGCGTCGCCGCATCTCGGCGTTGTGATGATGCTGGTCGGGAAGACCTTTGTGAAGATTGTGACGATTGTGACGATTGTGGCGACTGTGAGGATTGCGAGGATTGCGGTTGTTGTTCTTCCGGCACCGGCGCTTGGGGCGGTGTGTTCGAGTTTGACCGAGGACCCGCGGCAGGAGGCGTGTCAGGCGTCAGCTCAGACTGTGCATCAGGCTTTGGCGAATCAGGCATTGGCGAATCAGGCTGCGCTGAATCAGGCTTTGGCGAATCAGGCGGTGGCAAACTCGGGGGCTGGTCTGTCATCTCAACCAACCCATCGGCGAGTGCGGCCAACCAGATTAAATAGGATCGGCATACTGCGGGCAGATATTGGCATAATAACCGCCGGCCAAGGAGCACAGCGCTGGGCAACACAAATGAGGAGCATCATCAACCTCGACCGAGAACAGCCATCAGTTTACAAACGGGATGCCACAATTACTTTGATGTGAAACAACTCCTGCAGAAATCCTCCCACCTATACTCCCACCGATACTCCCACCTACTACTTC
>Ga0206130_10009146_pt1 | contig 10442 bp, 10 predicted proteins | sample Helgoland_Spring_9_FD_148637 | JGI IMG/M metagenome (GOLD analysis project Ga0206130, IMG submission 148637) | Pelagic subsurface seawater microbial communities from Kabeltonne, Helgoland, North Sea - Helgoland_Spring_Bloom_20160512_1 | ecosystem: Environmental > Aquatic > Marine > Epipelagic ...
AGTTTGGGCGTTATTGCCCGAGAGTACGAGGTTGCCCAGCTAACCCAGATCCTACAGGTCACGCCGCCCGACAGTCCGCTACACGCAACGCTGATGAAAGCGGTCATTGAGCACCTTAACGTGAGCTCTAAGGATGAGTTACTACAAAGCCTAGAGGCTGCGAGCCAACCCAATCCTGAAATGCAGCAGATGCAGCAGCAAAATCAGCAGTTACAGATGGCGCTACAGGAGGCACAGATCCAAGCAATCCAAGGCCAACACGCTGAAAGTATGGCACGGGCTGAGAAGTACAAAGCAGAGGCTGATCTTTATCCGCAGGAATTGATCTTGAAGTACGCGGATCAAGACAAGGATGGAGAGATAGATGTCAGCATTGCAGAGAAGCTACAGATTGCTGCAAGCCTTCGGGAAGAAGAAGCACACCAGATAGCCAATGACGAGAAGCGTCAGCAGATGGAAATGGCCCAGCAACAGATGCAAGCCAAGCAAGCCGAACAGCAACAGCTTCAACAGATGATGGGGCAGAACGCACAGATGCTAGAGGGAGTCACATTCAGTGAGTGATTTAAGCCTATACGAAATCCTCAACCTTGTTACTTCTGAGATCAAGAAGGCACAGGTTGGAAATATCAAGAAGATCATCGGCCCAGCAGGCCCCAAGGGCGAAGTAGGCCAAATAGGCGGGCCAGGAGAGAAGGGCGATAAGGGCGACAAAGGCGCTAAGGGTGATCGTGGCTTAAAAGGTGATAAAGGCCAGCAAGGAGAAGCTGGCGAAGATGGCACTGAAGGTAAGGATGGTGTTGGTATTGCTCGGATTGAGCAGGACATTGATAGCTCGATCCTACTTTATCTAACAGACGGTACAAGCTACACGGTAGAGATGCCCCTTGGTGAAGGCGGCACGATGAACGAGGTTCACTACAAGTCTATCGGTGGTAGTGGTGGCGGCGGTACGGTTGATCTGTCGGGTTATGTCAGACGCCCTAACGCTAGCCTTCGTAACGGTAAGTGGATGCTCTACAGGGAAGTAGAAGGCAGGCAGGAATGGGCACCTGCAACGACTGATCTGATTGAGACGAACGGGCAGTTAATGTTTCGTGACATCAATGGGCGGTTTGCTCCTACACCTGAAGAGCTTGGTGAGCTAACCAACCAGCTTAAAGTAAACCGCTTTATCTGGGAGAAGATTCAAGACCTAGACGGAGATGGGTTTGTTAAAAAGGAAGGCGGCGACTCAATGGAAGGGCCGCTTGTCATGCTGACTCAAAAGGGCGAGGACAGTCGGTCTACTAATAAGGTTCAGACCCTTGGTGTTTACTCTAACAGTGACAGCAGTTCGCTACGCTTGGGCACAACGCGTGACAGGGTTTACATTGGACACAACGAAACTTCATTCAACGGCCCTATCAAGGTTGGTGAGATTCAAGAGAAGGATGCCGGCCAAGGCATTGAGGTTGCTGATCGCGTCATTCTCAAAACTGAGGGTGTCGAGGACGATGAGGCAGTCACAAAGAAGTACATAGACGACGCGACCCGTTACCTTCAAAACGAAATCATTGAGCTTGAAGAAGAAATCGATGCCATTGTTCCTTCTGTGGAGCGCGGCACATGGATGTTTAACCTTGGCGGTCTAGCTGGCAATCAAGGTCAGCTAACCATGTACGACGATGTAAATGGTGGCGGTCAGCCTATTGGTTTGTTCAAAAGCGCCAAGTCTATATGGCTTAACGAGAATGATAATGACGGTACGCCGCACGGCTTTGCGGGTGTAGAAGCTGGTGAGTTGATTGAATTGTTTGTTGAAGGCCAGCCAGACTACGGACTGTTTACCGTTGTAGATGTTCACGATGAAACAGCGGGGCAGGCCCATTGGTGGGTGATTGACGTTGATTTCGTTAGGGCGCTAGAAGATACCTCTATGCCGAGTAACGGCGAGAACGTCCGAGTCAAGATTATTCAGCCCCCTAGTGCTGGAGATAGTGACGGCTTCGTACTGAAGTCTGGCGATACTATGTCGGGCAAGCTACAGCTTGATAATCCTCGCCATTTCAATGAAAGCGGTAATGGATTCACTATTAAGGGCGCTATTGGTGCCGACTACTCTTCACCCGCTGTCAGCGAGCAGGAGGGGGATTTGCTTCAGGCATACCACAACGCAGGTTCCGCAGATGCAATTAACTACAAAGGCAAAATTATTTCTCCCAATAACATTGTCACTAAGGAGTACGTTGACTCTAAAGTTCAGTCATCTTCATCTGGCGAACTATATACCTTAACGACATGTGGCAATCATTACACTTACAGTACTAATTCGAATGCACCAGATTATACCAATTTTAGAACTGCTACTACGAGTATGGAATACAACACAGAGTTTCATTTTAAGCAACTTTGGACATCTGAAAATTACGGTGCTTTATTACAGCCATACTGGGAACCAACACACCAAACTATGTTTGAGTTATATGTCAGAGCACAGTTAGTCCTTAAAACTCCTATTAAGGATTGGAAGCAATCTCCTAGAGATCATATGTGTGTGGTGTTCTCTCCCGCTGGGCCAGAGCCAATGACTCACGAACATGGGGCTTTTTATAATAATTCAACTTATGAAGTTGTGTTAACTAACATGAGAAAGATATAGGCAGAAGAGTAATGCTTGTGACTAAAAAAGAATATGACGCAATGGTTTCTCGGTTGGAAAAAGTCCTTAACGAACAGAACGAGAGAATCAAAAAGCTAGAGACTAAGCCTAAACGCAAGGTCGCTAACAAGGCGGTGAAGCCACAATGATTATTGAAATGTCAGAACAGGAGCTCGATGAAGCTCGTGAGTTGTTTATGAATAAGGGGTGGCAATCCTTTTGTTTGCAGATACAAGAGCAGATAGAAGAGTGCTCACTCGATATGTGTAAAGACGCTGATGACCTTTGGTTTCAGAAAGGTCGATTAGCCACGCTACGCTCGATAGCCATGTACCAGGACATGTGCTTTCAAGCAGAGCAGCAATTTGGGGTAACGGAAGAAGTGAGTTCGTTACTGCAATAGGTTGTGCTGTCTCCATTTCCGGGGAGCTAGTACGATCTGACTGAAGGGGGTAGCTCTTACGAGTCCTCATAACTTATCCGACAGACCTTTTTAGGAGCGGAACAATGGCAGAGTGGATTGAGAACGAAGAGAACGCTGAAGTTGCAGGCGAGGGACAGACCGCAGAACCAGTGATGGAGGGCTTAGAGCCTGAACCCGTTGAGGAAGTGGAGCCCGAAGAAGAGTTAGCACCGACCTATCAAGGCAAGTCCGTTAAGGATGTCGCCAAGATGCACTCGGAGCTAGAGAAGGTGATGGCCCGACAAGGGAACGAACTGGCAGCTCTCCGTCAACAGGTTCAGCAGACTCACGTTGCACAACCCGAACCGGAGGAACCTAGTACCGATGTTGATTACTTCACTGATCCCAAGGCAGCAGTCAATAGCTCCATTGAGAACCATGAAGTCATCAAAGAGTTTAAACAGGCTACCGCACAGATGAAGCGTGATGCTGGAGTACAGGCGTTGGTTGCAAAGCATAGCGATATGGCTGAAATCATTCACTCGGAAGAGTTTAAGGTTTGGGCGCAAGCAACCCCTGTACGACAACGGCTGCATTATGAAGCCGATCAGATGTTCTCTGTAGAAGCTGCCGATGAACTGATCTCAAACTTTAAAGAGATCAAGGGCATGGCAAATACTGCAAAGAAAGCAGGTAGCAAGGCTAGGAAAAGTGCGGTGAAGAGCGCCAGTACAGGCTCTCCATCATCAAACCCTGAAAGCGGAAACTCACGCAAGATCGTTAATGGTGCGGAGCTACGCCGAAAAGCAAAAGCTGACCCTGACTGGTACGAAGCGAATCAGCCCGAAATTATGAAGGCATACGCAGAGGGCCGGGTACAGGGCTAACCTCTTAAAAGGAAATTTATCATGGCATTAGATGCAGCATGGGCGACAGGTAGCGCCGTAACTACCACAACCGCAGCGACATTCATTCCTAAGTTATGGAGTGATGAGATCATTGCAGAGTACGAGAAGTCTATCGTAATGAAGCCTCTCGTTCGTCAACTCAAGATGGCTGGCAAGAAGGGTGACACTATGCACATCCCTATGCCGACTCGTGGCGATGCAAGCGAGAAGGTAGCGGAGACGCAAGTGACTCTAGCCGCTAGCACTGAAGGCGAGAAGCTCATCACGATTGACCAGCACTGGGAGTTCTCAAAGCTTATTGAGGACATCGTAGAGAAGCAGGCTCTTACCAGCCTTCGTCGTTTCTACACTCAAGACGCTGGTTATGCTCTGGCTCGTAAGGTCGACTCTGACCTGATCTCTGCCTCTAACGGATGGGACAGCGCTATTGATTCTCTGGGTGGAAACCCCGGATCAAGTGCTAATCCACACGTTGAAGGCAACGCGCTTGAGTTCTGTGACCAAGCATTCCGCGATGCAATCCAATTGCTCGATGATGCTGACGTTCCTATGGACAATCGCAAGCTAGTAATTTGTCCGAGCGCTCGAAATCAGATAATGGGCATTGATCGTTATGTCTCGTCTGACTTCGTGAATGGTCGCGGTGTTGTTAACGGAAAGATTGGTGAGCTCTACGGTGTAGACATCTATACCAGCACCAACCTGACTGCTAACGCGGCGGGCGAGAAGCCTTGTTTGCTGTTCCACACAGACGCTTTGGTACTTGCCGAGCAGATGTCTATTCGGACACAGACTCAATACAAAGCTGAATACCTTGCCGACCTTATGGTTGCCGACATGCTCTACGGTTTTGATACATACCGTCCTGAGTGTGGGGTACAAATTTGGGTTCAAGGGTAATAACTGCGGGGGTTCTTCGGAGCCCCCTTTTTTATTTGGAGATATGCAATGAGTTATGAAGAGCCGCTAGTAAATTTTGCTGAGAAGGACGGACTCCCTACTGGTCAAGACGCCAAGAAAATTAAGGGTGCAGAACTTACGGCTGAGTTTCAGGCCATTGCAGATGCGTTGAAAGAAAAGACAGATGCAGACGTAGCGCTAGAAACGCTAGATGTAACTGGAAACACACGCTTAGGCAGCACAAACGAGAATCATCACACACTCATTGGTGATACTTACATTGGCTACGGGCTTGACGATGCTCGACCAGACAACTCAGACGTAGAAGGCGGCACGTTATTTCTCAACAGAGGCGCATTGGTAGGTAGAGATGCCGAAGAAGGCACTGCCAGTATAGGAATGGAAAACAATTTCATCTGGGGACTAAGAGATCCAGAGAGTGTAGACCATGCAGCGAACAAACGGTATGTCGATAAAGCCGATTACCTTGCAGATGTTACGAACCTCACTATCGGCTCTAGCAATACAAGCACGATAAACACCAAGGGCGACATGTATGTGGGCTATGAGTCTGCACTACCTAACAACAATGACGAGGTAGGCGGCACATTGTTCCTAGCTAGGGGCGTTCTTGTGGGTCGTGGTGCTCCTACGGGCACGGCTGCTATTGGAATGGAAGGCAACATCATCTTTGGGTTGGGCAATGGCAACTCTAACGATCACGCAGTTAACCTGGCACAGCTTAGGGCTAGTCGTAGTGACATGGCGAACAAGCTTCTCGTGGCAGTAGCCAATTCTAAAGATTTTGATGAACTCAAATCAGAGCTGCTTGCAGCCTTAACAGGGCTTTTAGGAGATGACGAATGAATTATGACAAACCCTTAACTAACTTCAGGGTAAAAGATGATCTCAAGGTAGGAGATCCAGCCAAGAGAGTCATGGGTGGCGAGCTATCAAAAGAGTTTGAGGCTATCGCTGCCGCGATAACGGAGCTAAGTAATGAGTCGCAACTACCCAACATAGATTCAGACATTAACTTTTGTGGTGCTGTAGACGCTACTGACTCAGCAGACTTCCCCGGCTTCACACGGTCTGTTCAAGGCGGCGACATTTACTTAACGACGACAGAAGGCCCAGCCGCTCCCGAGTGGACAGGTCTGGATGGCGCGATGCTTAACGTTGGTAACGCTATTGGGTTCTCCGCAGTAGAAGGTAGGTGGTATCTGATCGGAGATGTCGGAAGCACAACAGGCCTTAACGGAGAGGACGGGCAAGACGGAGCAGACGGTGCTCCCGGTCAAGACGGTGCTCCCGGTGAGGACGGAAAAGACGGAGATCCCGGTCAAGACGGAAAAGACGGTGCTCCTGGCAAGGACGGAAACGATGGGGCTCCGGGCAAAGACGGTGAAGATGGTGCGCCCGGTGAGGATGGAGAAGATGGGACTCCCGGCACAAACGGTCAAGATGGTGCTCCGGGCAAAGACGGTGAGAAGGGTGAGAAGGGCGACGACGGTGAGAAGGGCGACAAGGGCGAGGCCGGGAAGGACGCTGATGGCGGTGACGATGTTTGGGTTGTTTCTGATCCAAATGAGTTTGGGCAAAGGTTGGTGAGGTTTCCAGATCAAATCAGCAACCCCGATGACATATATGATTTTAAAATCCGGTACTCCACAGACCCCGAGCAAGGCACAATAAGCAGGGCACTAATCAACGCCTATAAACTTTACGTCAAAGATATAGAATCAACCGGAAGCATAAAAGCGACTGATTCTGTTGAATCTACAGAGGTCAAGGCGGCGGCTGTAGAGGCGGGTGCCTCTATTGCTTTAGAGCAAGTCGTTGTTGGCGGGGTTGTGGTTGGGGATGCAGTAATAAAATCATCATTCAGTGAAGATCAAAAAGCCGAGGCAATGGGCGTGCAGTCTGCGCTTAAAGTTATCAAGCCAATGCCCGATCCGTTACCAAATAAGGTAACCGTTGATATTGATAAAGACGGAAACATTACCGCAAAAGGGGCGGTGCAGGCGTCTGAATTTCTAGACGCTGACGGTAACAATATCCTTAAAATTCCATACGATGAGTCGAACCACAAACTCATGGTTAGCACGATCGAACTCTCACTCGATCCCGCTACCGGAGAGTGGGGCCATGACAGTTATCTGCATCATGGTGGCATGACCATGAGCGGCTATGCTGGCGATGGTGACTGGGCAGAAAGTGCCATTTCGGTTTATGCCTTCCCCGCTGGAATTGGCACATCGTATTTCCAATACGTATACGATTTAGACACCGCTGGAGCAAGCGATCCTGTCCATGTATACGGTGATGGCGTGTGGGCGGTATGGGAGGAGCCCAACGCGCCCACCAAAGATTTTGCAGTTCGTATATGGGGCGGGCGTTTAAAGAGGGCGGGAATAGGTGCGCCATATGGTCAATGTGAGTTTTATGAGGGTCACTTTGAAGAGGTCTACGCAGATTCCTACCTAGATAAGGACGGGAGTGCAATGATGTCTATCAGCGATGTCATTGATGGATTCTCAGCAATACAGACAGCCGTGAGTGATGAGGCAACCGTCGAGGGGTTGCGCGACTCCATCGTTAATGCCGTTGGTGGATTCATTGAGCGGCTTGAAGCTCGGCAGGCAGAAGTTAAAGAAAAAGTAAGAAAGAGCGCAGAAGAATTAGCAGCCACAATGGAGATAACAGAATGAGCTATTGGAACCCTATCTATGATTACCGCGTTAAGGACAGTCTTGATCGCTATGACGCAAAGAAAAGGCTTATGGGCTATGAGCTCATGGAAGAGTTTGAGGCTATTGCTGGCGTCTTTAACGATCTTAAAGGCGACGCAGATTCCTTAGATCCTGAAAGCTTGAAAGGCCCGAAGGGTGATAAAGGCGATGCCTTTGTGTACGAGGACTTTACTCCTGAACAGTTAGAGGGATTGAAGGGTGAGCCCGGAGATGGTGGCGAAGGCGGGGCGCTTCCCGGTGGCACCACGGTAGGCGATACAGCCGCATGGGACGGAACTGCATGGAAAGTAACGTCACAATTATCTGTGCAGCCCGAAGGCGTAACGAGTGTTGGCACTTCGGATTATACGGCCAAGACCTATATCCACGGCGATGTGTACTTAGGCATGTCGGAGAACTTCTATAATACGCCTATTCGCCACAACCCCGACACATGGCCCGGCACAACATTCTGTGGCGGCATGGCAATGGTCGGCAGCTATATCGAAGGTTCATCCCTAGAGCCAGCCGATGATGCTGAAGCGGCAGACAAGCGGCTTATAAGGCTTCGCGCTTTTGAGAAAGATGCGGCGCTTGATATGACGGACAACCCTATCTACGGATTGTGTGATCCCGATGTAGCGCAATGGACATCACTGCGATCACAGATGCCTCCTACGATGGATTGGGTAGAGCGTAAGCTGGTGGGTATTGGCTCTGGTGGCACAGTTGCGGCACCTAAGATTGTCGTTGGTGCGACGGGCACTGATCCCAACACACTCTACTTTGTGGTGTAACCATGCCTATCTATAGGGGTAGTACAAAAGTCGAGGTCGGTCAGTTAAAGATTGGGGATCAGGACGTTAAGGAAGTTTACCTGGGGGCCACGAAAATATGGCCCGAAGCGGTAGCGCTAAATCCCGCTCTTAATCCTACGTTCGGTCAATATGCTGGCATCGTTGGTGGCTGGCGCGTTCCTGTTGCCAACTATGACGCATCGTTTACTTGGGCAGTGACAACAACAGCGGGCGCAGCAACCATCAATGGCGGGGGCTTGGTTGAAGTTACAGGGCTTGCTGATAGTCAAAGCTCCACGATCACAGTGACTACCTCTAAAGCGAACCACCATAACGGATCGGGCAGCACTCAGGGCCAAGCAAACGATGCAGCACCTCCACCACCACCCCCAGAGTTGAACTTCGATAACCCCAGTAATGGCGGGTATCAAGGCGGCGGTACGTTTATCTCATACTCAGCGATGGGATCAGGCGAGGGCAGTGCAGCAGATTGTTCAGGTACAGCAGTGATTGGCTGGGACGTTAAACACGCTGGCGGCATGGTTGCAGAAAGTGTTGAGACAAAGACGGTGCCTTGCACATTCTCGGATTCGATGTACGGCGGGGTAAGCATCAGCATTGAAGGTTCGCCTAGTACCAATTTGAGTACATGCCACATGGAAGGCTCTGATGGTGGTCGGCTGTTAAGGAAGCGGATCATTCAAGCCACGGTGAACAACCCTAACGGAACGGTGAGTACGTTTAGTTCACTGACTAATTGGCAGAGTGGCGTTCTGAGTGACTGTTAATAGGAATTGAAGATATGAGAAACCCAATCATTGCACTATCCATTGGAGCCGTACTTGCGGGATGTACCTCTGCGGAACAGAAGCAGGATTACAGAGATGCACAGGTACAAGTCATTGGAGCACAGGTATCTGGACGAACTGAACAGGACAAGGCTAACGCCTCGGCGAGGGCCGCTCTATATCAGGCTATGGCAGAGGTTGCTAAAAACGCCCCGGACTCAGCAGATGCTATCGCGGTGGCTATGGCAGTGGCGTCGGTTCAAGAGGAAGCGGATTCCTCTGGAGCAATTGTTCAGCTTCATCGAGAGCAAAATGAAGCTATAGAAGTCGTTAAGGCCGTTGCACCAGCACTAATTACCACCGTTGGGACAGTCGCCGTAGCGGGTTATCAAGCAAGCGTAAGCAAGAACAACAGTGACAATGCCGCTAGGGTCGCCATAGGTGACGCGACCACGGACGCCGACGTAATGCGAAGCGTCACTAACATGGCCTCGGTTGGATTAAACCGTGAAACAGTAAGCGTAGGTGGAGATTACACAACCGTAGGGAACGACATGGATCAGTCAGTAACAAACACCACGAGCAGCACAGAGACGAGCAGCGTCACTAGCACAGAAACTAGTAGTGTCACTAGCACAGCGACCACAACGACCACCACAGACAGCAATAACCAGACTACCTACACAACAACAGAAGGTACGAACGTCGATCTAGCGGACATTGAGGCCCTTCTAGGGGCTGGTCTACGGGTCACGGTCATCATTGATGGAGAAGAAGTCGAAGTAACGCAGTGCGATGACACGCTGACCTTTGGTGGAGGTTGCTAAATGACTGGCATGTTGACTAGCGAAGAGGATCAGATTGTAAACGAGGTGATGTACAACATTATCTCTGATGCAGAGCGGTCATCGCAGGTATCGGGCTTGTATGGCGGGGGTTATAGCCACGATAAAATGCCCGGTCGTGGTCAGGAGATAGATCAATCTAACTCACCGCAGAACTATGGCGGTCAAATGACTCGTGCCCAGCTTGAGGGGGAGTACGGGACTGACCAGTATTTACAATCCACGTTTGGCAGCTTCGATAACTACATGGCGTACATGGGTGAAGCCAGTGGAATGCTAGGGCAGCAGAACTGGTGGGATGCTACAGGGGTAGATAAGCGCACAGCAGCCGAGCGAGTCAGTGATTATGAGGGCGCTGGTGATCTTGCCTATAACGGCAATCAAAGTCAGATCAACGATAACCGCCAGTCAGACGCCAATGCTAGGCA
>Ga0206130_10009147_pt1 | contig 10441 bp, 11 predicted proteins | sample Helgoland_Spring_9_FD_148637 | JGI IMG/M metagenome (GOLD analysis project Ga0206130, IMG submission 148637) | Pelagic subsurface seawater microbial communities from Kabeltonne, Helgoland, North Sea - Helgoland_Spring_Bloom_20160512_1 | ecosystem: Environmental > Aquatic > Marine > Epipelagic ...
TATGTCTGACGATGATGTCTCTGTAGGAAAGCCAACATTTACTAAAAAAAAAAATGAATTAGATGGTGAAGTGGAGGATGGTGAAGTGGAGGATGGTGAAGTGGAGGATGATGAAGTGGAGGATGATGAAGTGGAGGATGACTTGGACGATGACTTGGACGATGACTTGGACGATGACTTGGACGATGGAAATGATAGTGATTTTAGCATAGACCCAGAAGTAGATAATGATAAAGTGAAAAAACCTCTTCTTGCAAAAGCAGTAAATAAGTCATCGAAAAAAACGAATGCTAGTGAAAAAATGCTAGAAACTACAATTGAAATCCCAACTGTATTTGAGAAAAACGATTCCGATTATGAATCCGATGATGATGATGACGACGACGATTATTTACAGAAGTTTGACTCGGAAATTCGTGAAAACTATATTATGAATTTTCATCCCGAATCTCAAATCAACAACTATGATGAAATTTATAATTTAGCAAAGGTCCAACGTAATAAAGACAATATCATTGTCGATGATTTACATAAAACTGTCCCTATATTGACCAAGTTTGAAAAGACAAAAATTCTAGGCGTCAGAGCGAAACAATTGAATAATGGCGCGAAACCAATGATTACGATGAATGCACCAATTATCGATGGCTATTTAATCGCGTTAAAAGAATTGGAAGAGAAAAAGATCCCTGTTATTATTCGAAGACCTTTGCCCAATAATACTTCTGAATATTGGCATTTAAAAGATCTCGAAGTTATTTAAACCATTCCACTATTGAATGATGTAAAACGCCGATTTTGAAACAATTATACAATATAAAAATATTTTTATATTGTATAATAATACGATGAGATTAAAAACAATTCTCGCAGACGATAATTTTTTAAACAAAATATTACCACTTGCAGTATTAGTTAAATTTATTTGGGTTTTCATACTAGCGTCTCATTTTATAAGCAAAAAATATTACGCATATTCTCCTGGTAACGCAACGGATACTGTATTTTCGTTAACAGAAGAAATGTTACATATAGGTTACAATATTATGATGGGGTTGATATTAGTGTATATATTTCACCATAAAGGAAAAATATGCATTGATAGTAAATCACAAGAGTACTTATTTGCATTCGGTGTATTGATGATTCTTGGCAATTTTAAAAAAATATTACACATACTCCACTTTGATGAATTGTTTGTATTATTTGATTATATCGATAAAAAACAAGAATAAGATTGTTTTACATTTTACTTTTTACATACTTAACAGTTAACACTTCCATCTATTACCGCATTCTAAACAACTAACAAATGTGGTCATTGGTTCATCTGCAGATCGTGTTTGCAATTGATAATAAGTACATTTCTTTGACTTACATTTCCAACAAGTAAAATCGTCGGTAGATGCTTCGATTTTAGGCTCGTATTTATTTTCGTCTCGAATCTTTTTTTCTTCAATTAGTGCATTCCATTTATCTGGTTGCATTTCTTGATGTGTCATAAATGCTAATTTATGGACTTTCATTTTTTTTGATTTGATCCGATCTTGTAGAGTAGTAGCTTTCAGATTTGTGTAAACAGTTCTGATTCGATCTAAGTAAATTTTTACAAAATAAATATTATCCCATTTTTTTACCACATTTAATTTCGTTGCATGGTCAAGCGAGTAATTATAAATACCCTTTTCTAAATTTTTACATGATTCGCTGTCTTGCAGCAAATCATTTAATTTAATAACAATATTACTGCGAAATTCTGCGGGATTTTCAATTTTACGCATATTTTCAATTTAATTATAATATAATCAAATACATTTAATCAATTTTTTTACAAATACACCTTTGAAGATTTAAAATTGAATCATCTAATTCATAATCAATATTTGATAATAATATATCTATTAAGTCAATCTTACTACCTACATCTCGCAATCCATAATATGAGTTATACATTCGAATTACATACTACTGCCAGTGCACAAATTTGTGTAACTATAGACGGAAATATGACAATGAAGCAAGTAACCGATATATTCTTTTGTGAAATTGAAAAAAAAACAGTTTTTCAGAGGGAAGAAATTTTAGATATATTTGTACAAATTGCACACTGTAATGAAACCCTGTCTATTCCTTGTAGCAACACACTTGTGAAAGATTTTATACCAATGAATCGAAAGTTCTTTCCATACTCGGCTGATAACAAAAATACATATCATCTACACGCGATCGATAGAATGTATCGGGAGCGCATTGATTGTAAAATAGATCCACAAACAACCGTGTGTAAAAACAGAGAGATCAAAACGAGTCATATGGGCGAATTTATTCAAAGAACTAGGAAAATTATACCTTTCTGGTAAAATACATATTCGAAATGTAATATATATTTTACGATGTATTTATTGTAACGAATATTGTATTTTTTATTCTAATCCTCGTCACTATAAGAATATTCTTCATATTCCAACTCACACGATGTATCGTCCCACGTACCCTCATCGCCACTATTTGTACCAGAACAATTCTCGACTAGATTATCGTCTACCACAAAGTCGTCCTTCAAATACCCACTTTTTGTTTTCAATTCACTTGGTACATTTTCAAGTTCGTCTTCTTCTTCCTCGTCCTCTTTGGCCGTGTCTGCCAAATTCTCAAATCCTCCAAATAACTCTTCATAAAACTTCTCCCATTCTTCTACAGACAAATCGACAATTCCACTTTCGTCAGAAGCTACGAGAGCAACACACCCAAAATACAGGATATTGTCGACCGGGGGAGGGAAATCATATTTATTTTCAGTAGTTGCTTTACCTGTATCTCTGGCAAATACGGAAACTGATTTGAAAGAATATTTGTCTTTCTTACTATTCCATGTATGTCTCTTTTCAAAATTGTCGGGTTTTTTAAACTTACATTTCTTATACAATTCTTCGTTCATTTCGTTTTCATTATTCATCTTGCATACTTTCAGTTCTCCAGTTTTATCAATAATAATAACATTTACCATACTACTATTGTTTTGCACAATAGGTTTAAATGGTTTACTGTATATAATATAATATGCTTATTACACCATTAGAAAACAAATTTTTACATACACCTACTATCCAGCCATACTATGTAAAGTCGTTTCAAAAGCTGCAATTTGAGAGTAACGATTTTATTTATGAAATTATTTATGATAAAATTTATAAAATGAAATATTTTCCAACAATCACTACTTATGCATTAACCGACAGTATACATTTCGCTATTAAAAATGAAGACGTTAAAAGGGCGGAAAGTATGTATATCCCAATAAACCTTGAATATAAGAAAATAACTGTTGATAAATACAAACTGCATCAAAACAGCTTGCTTACATTATATATCGAAAACAACAAGTCGTTTCATTTTCACACAGACGAAACGTCCATTACTCATTCAATCAAAGAAGAAATGATTACGTTTTTATCGCTTCTAAAACTTTATAACTAATATATAATATTATGTTGCCTTGGATCATTCAAATAAGTGTAATATCCTTAATACTCATTGTATTGGTTCATTACTTGTTTACCTTTTTTAAGACAAATCTTACGATTCCAAAAGTGAAAGATTTAGTAAATAAACCAATCAAACAATATGAAGAATTATTTGACACGATGAAAGAAACAAACATAATTGTAGAGACTCCGAAAATATCCATGGAGTCAAATGAAAATATGAAGAACGAACTGAAAAATTATCTAAAAGAACTTAGTTCGGGAAAAGAGAAAGCAGTGCCAAGTGACGTATTACCCGTGGATAATTTAGTACCCTTGAGTAATTTATCGGGGGAAACCCCCCCAGGAAACCATTTTTCTGGAAGTTACTCCACATTCTAACTATAATACAATCTATTTAAAGATATGTAATGATACATAGTAATGAAGTTGACACGAGAAGATAAAAATAACTTATTAAAGCGATTGCCTAAATTAAAACTTTCTTACGAAAATACCCATAAGAAAGTTTTCAGTGACTTGTATACCATCATTCCCAAAGGAAAAAAACATTTAGTATGGTTTACTTATTTTGAGGATAAAAAAGTATGTATATTCCTTGAGATCAATTCGGGGATGCAACGAAATATTCGCGATGTATTCATTGTCCCACAGATATTTGAAAAGGCAATAGTACTCGGTACCATTTTTTATGGAACATTGTTTTCGATTGATACACGGAGATATTTTTCAATCGAAAATATTCATTATTATAAAGGCAAAACTGTAGAGCATATGACCGAGTGTAATAAGTTGACTCTTATTAATAATATATTAAATACGGAGATAAAATCGTCTATTGTCACCACAAATGGAATTGCATTAGGGTTGCCGATTATTACTTCGGACTTACAAGAAGCAATGATCATTTGTAAAAATCTACCGTATGTTACCTATTGTATCCAAAATAGAAACAAGAATGCCGTGACACATACATACAATAGTACATTGTATAAAGACTTTGATATTGGAGAGAAAACTGTCGTTTTTGCAGTAAAACCCGATATTCAAAATGATGTCTATTATTTGTATTACTCGAATCGATATGGAGAATTAGAATCATACGATATGGCGGCTATACCTGATTTTAAAACAAGTAAAATGATGAATTCTATATTTAGAAATATTAAAGAAAATGACAATCTTGATGCTTTAGAAGAAAGCGACGATGAAGACGAATTCGAAAATATTAACGAAGATAAATTTGTAAAATTAGACAAATGCGTTCATATGGAATGTATATTTAATAAACGATTGAATAAATATATTCCAATCAAAGTGAATGATAAATGTAGGATTGTAAACAAGACAGATATGTCTAGAATATAGTTTGAAGTATAGTAGTAGGATTATAGAATATTTGTATTCTTTTTTATGCAAAGTATATATATATGTCAATTATTGCTCAAGCAGGATTAGTTAATTCTCAAAATTCCCATTTTTCGAACCCTGGTTACTCTAGTAGTGAAGGGGCTGTTACTGGATGCGGTGGTTCTGTCACCAGCGCAGATGCATTAAATGGAACTGGTATGTATGAAATGGTAAAGGTCGGGGGGAAAAAACATAAAAAGGGTCGCAAATCCAGAAGAAAATACAGAGGAGGTGGATATGGATTTTCGAAAAACCAATCATTCGAATCTAACTACGGTGGTTATTTAATGGATCACGATAAATATGAAAATGTGGGTGCACCTTCAGATACTAATATGGGTGCATCTTCTTCTTCTACCTCCCAATTGGGTGGAAGTTTTGGAGAAGGGGGAAATCCTTTTTATTCGTATAAACCCAGTGAAGGAGAAGATCTTTCTACATTTGCTGGATCTGGATATCCACCTATTACTCGCGCATTAAATAGTCAATGTGGTGGCAAAAGAAAGAGTTCCAAGAAAGGAAAGAAGAGTGTCAAGAAGAGTGCCAAGAAGAGTGCCAAGAAGAGTGCCAAGAAGAGTGTCAAGAAGAGTGCCAAGAAGGGAAAGAAGACTGCCAAGAAGGGAAAGACTGCCAAAAGAAAGCAGAAGGGTGGTTATAGTCAATACTTGTCTAATGTAGCCAGTACACCTTCGTATTCTCTAGGTGGAGATTTAAAGAGTAGTGACTCAGCACTAGCGTCTCCTCCCCCGTTCACGCCAAAAAATGATTGTATGAATTCTTGGAAACATACAGGAGATACACCTCCGTATAATAAAAATGTATAAATATTTTTTATTAAGTTATAGTTATAGTCACATTGATAAATATATATTTTATGGAAGTTTGATCAAACATACACCTTTTAACGGTTCATCTTTTTTTTTAATTTTTTTAATACTTTCTTCTCCCTTGTCAGGATTATACACCGTATCCCATACATTATTGGCATAATTAGAATTGTCAGTAGAAATGATATTATATTTTTGTTTCATATAATATTGTCGTCTTTTTTGCCATTGTTTTACAAATATGTCGTGTTTATCAATGATATCCACAACCAACGGACTAGTGTGTTTCGTTCTAAGAATTCTACCCACCGACTGACACACATCCGTTTTGGGTGATGCCATAATCAAGGTAGTTAGTGTTTTAATATCTAATCCTTCAGATGCCATCGCATAAGTGGCAATTATAATTTTTTTATTTTCACTCTCCTTTAATTGCTCTTCTTTCATACCCCCAATATAATACCCGACTGTGCCAATATTTCTATGTTCAATCGCTTTGTATAGATACGTGATGAGTGTTTTATTGTGAGCAAGAATCATAATTTGTTGCTCATTATTTTGAGCTAATTCATTTTTGACTATATTTAAAATGAACTCTGACCGATGATTGTAATTACATAATTTCGAAATCATAGTACTGTATAATGGATTACCCCTATAATCATATTTGATTTCATTAAATTCTTCATCATTCGTACTATAATGAATCGCCTTGACAATCACCTTGTGCTCACTCGTATTGCTTTTTTCTTTGTGTATAATGCCACCTAAAAACATTTTAAATACTTTGGTTAATCCGTCTTTTCTCTGCATTGTTCCGGATAAACCTAGTGTATAGTTAGTAATACATTTCATCATTGATTTACTAAACACCTCTGCACCTAAATGATGTGTTTCGTCGTAAACAGATAATCCAAATGAATCAAATAAATCTTCGGGGTATTCTTTTTGGCTGAGTGACTGTAACATACCAATCACAATGTCTTTACCTTCAATATCAACAATTTGTCCTTGAATCTTTCCAACACGTGCATCTGGCAAGAATTGTGTGATTCGCTCGATCCATTGATTCAATAAGAAGGACTTGTGTACGATGACCAATGTCTTTTTCTTTATTTTTGAAATAATATTAAGTGCCATTACTGTTTTTCCTTTGCCAGGGTCAACATCTAACAATCCACCACCACTTTCACCGACTGCCGTTATATATTTATTAACAATATTTACCTGATACTCCCTCAAGTCTCCATTAAATTCCAAATCTATATCCTCTCCTAGCGATAGTTTATTGGTTTGAATGTCCCCAAAAGTATCCACGCCGAAATGTCTAGGTACATAAAACTTTTGCGGCGATTCTCTATATACTGGAAATGGTTCAGGTTGTATCGGTGATTTAGGCAGATACGCTTTCACGGTTAATTCTTTTCGTATGTATGCTTGTTCTTTATCACTAAGATCTTTTTTATAAATAGAATACCCTTTTTTCCCCAGGTAACTCATTTCTAATGTATATAATAACTGCTGCAATTATATTTAATCAATTTTTAATAATATTTAGAAAATGCACTTGCTGAAATAAAAAATATAATAATATGATATATGGAATCCTATAAATCTTTACTTAAGAAAGCCAAACATCCCCATACTGCATTATTAGTGGTATTTATCGTATATATTGTTTTAAATATTAAAACACACCCAAAGATGGCAGCACTCGTTGACACAGTTTATGGCAATATAGTAGTCGTATTAATGGCACTCGCTATATTTGCAAATACACATCCAGTAATTGGTGTTGTTGCATTATTTGCCGCATATGAATTAATTCAACGTTCGAGCGTCACAACCGGCTCTGCTGCTATTAGCAGATATTTACCCAGTGAAATGAAAAAAGGAAGGCATTTATCTGCGTTCAATCAATTCCCCATCACTTTAGAAGAAGAGGTCGTTAGACAAATGGCCCCTTTAGTAGAATCGTCTGGTCCCAGTCATATTGAATATAAGCCGGCAGCAGATGATACTCACGGTGCTATGGACTTAATGAATACATCTTCCGTTATGTAATCTAACTTATATTCCTTAGATCTTATACATTACAAATAGTAACGATTCACTTGTTATATTTTATGAAATACAATCACGGTACTTCATAAAATAATTGTTAGATAATACTAGTTCACTGATCCTTTTTGAATTTTTTAAATAAGTGATTTACGCCATATGATATTCCAAGGGCAAGTATTAGACCTCCGATTACATATAAGAATGGTTCAATCTCTTCCATGTTGACATTCATATTTCCGCCAGACGTCAATGATTTTCCAGTAATCGTCTCATTCACTAACACTTGTCCATCTTCACCTACAGGTTGACAGTCTATATAAATATCGTCATTCTCACCGGACGAAACATTAGAGCCATTCTTGTTGTAAAAATAATTGTTAGATTTTATATCTACAGAAGTATCTGTGATTGTTTTTTTTAGTGAATCAAATACTTTGCTAGATATATTTAAAGCATCGTCGATGGAGTAAACTACATACGAATAAGCTCCATTACAGGGTTTGTATGGTAATGTTCCGTTATATGAGAAAAATCCTCTTTTACTGGGAATAAAATTATCAAGTGAAAAATCGCCTAATGAAAGAGTAACTGCTGATCCCTTGGTAGGAGCTCTTTTAATTGCCTCTGATAACACAGATGATAGTTGTGTAGAGCCTTTGTCTGTTTTACCACCAACCATAAATGGTACACTTACAATCAAATTTTTACCAGAACCACCGTGGATGATTAATATTTCACCATCGGCACGCTTATTCCCATAAGTGTGTAACGAGGGACGATACATTCTAATCTCTTGAACTTGATAATTTACATCATTGAATTTAACCGGGTTACTTTTTCCAGAATAGTTTAAGGATAAATAATTGTCATTATTTTTGATATTTGGTGTATATATTCCATAACTATGCCTATAGTCGCATTTTAATAAACAAGGGCCTATTACTTTATTTTTATCAATATTTACCGGTGCTGTAGAATTCCCACAACTAATGTTTACAACCATATTAATATAAGTTAATAAAATAAAAACAACCTAATACTTTTTCTTAAAGTAGTATATACATGAAACTGACTGATAAAAAATATAAAATCAAGAAGGTAGGAAATATGACTAGGAAAAAATATAGTAAACGATCTAGCAATAGTAAGCCCCGAATGGTTGCAACAAAGCGGAAAAAAATGAAAAGGGGAAATATTAAAGGGAGAACACTGAAAGTGTATATAGGAGGTGCAGATGGTAACAAAAACGATAAAAAATTAGACTATAAAAATAAAATAAAGAGTATTTGCTCTGACATAAAACCACTTCCAGACAATCAGACTACAATAACCGACACTATTATAACTGTTCAAAACAATATTCAAGACGATGTCTCTAAACAATGGAACACTCTCGCCGATATCACTATTGGTAAGAAGATATTTAAAGTGTATCCTATAACTGGAAACGGAGACTGTCTTTATGAATCTATTGTAGTTGGCCTATTATACACAGAATCTGGCAATTTTAAAAATAAAAATATAGTAGGGTGGTCGCCAAAAACAATTAGCGAAGACGGGAAAGTACCTAGTTATATTGGTAACTTGAGAGAAGTATTGGCTACATATGTTTGTAAGATTATGAGTAGTGCTACACCCAAAAATGAAGGCAATAAACTATCTGACGCTATGGGGGGGTACAAACAAATTTATAACAGTATTAATAGAATTTTGAATAAAAATCGCGATGCAACACAGGGTGCACCTGAAAGTGGATGGGGAGAAACGGAAGAACTACTATTATTGACTAAACTATTTAATCTTACGGTTGCTGTTTATAATAATGAAAAGGAGAACAATGCATTATCTAACGGAAAGGTCGAGTTTGAATATTATAAAAATGGTGCTACTATCATTGATCCATCTACTATCGTGAATGAACCAAATATTCTTCATATTCATCTAGAAGGTAAGCATTTTACATTATTAATTCCGAAAGACCAAGTACCTAAAGTGCTAGTTCCTGAACCAGAGTATCCAACAAACAAGCTTCAGCCTCAGACTCAAACTCAGACTCCGAATACTATGTCTATGGAACAGTCATTAGACCAAACACCTGTCCCTAGTGATAAATTATCGGCTTTAATATCGGATCAGCAAGAAGAACCGTCAAATATAATTGGGAAATCACCTAGTGCAGTAAATGATAAATTATCGGAAGAACAAATGACCGAAATCTGGAATGCTATAACAAATAAATCAGGTTCTCTATCACGAGCTAAATTAATCACATTTTTAACAGATACAACAAACGGTAATGCGACTAGAGCTAGAGCAGCTCTTGGATTTACTGAACCGCTTACCGTAGAGGAATTACGAGGAGCATTTGATGTTAATTCTGATATCACTTCTAAATCCAGCAATACACAAATATTTCATTCTATTTGGACTACATTTCTACAAAACGAACGCCCAGATTCAGATTCAGATTCAGATTCGGATTCTCAACAAACTGGAGGAGGTGAGGATTTATCTGAAGCACAATTTAAAGCATTTATTAACTGTGGACAAAATAGAGACAAATCGAAAAGTATATTTACTTGTACTACATCAGCAGAACAACCCCAACAAAAAGCAGAAGAACAACCCCAGCAAAAAGCAGAAGAACAACCCCAG
>Ga0206130_10009153_pt1 | contig 10436 bp, 8 predicted proteins | sample Helgoland_Spring_9_FD_148637 | JGI IMG/M metagenome (GOLD analysis project Ga0206130, IMG submission 148637) | Pelagic subsurface seawater microbial communities from Kabeltonne, Helgoland, North Sea - Helgoland_Spring_Bloom_20160512_1 | ecosystem: Environmental > Aquatic > Marine > Epipelagic ...
TTGATTTAAAAAAAATAAAAGAAAAAGAAATTCCTTTTTTAAGGAGAAAAATAGGAATTGTTTTTCAAGACTTCAAATTATTGAGCGATAGAACCGTTTTTGAAAATTTAGAATTCGTTTTAAAAGCTACAGGTTGGAAAGATAAGGGGCTCATAAAAGAAAAAATTAATGAGGTTTTAGATAAAGTTGGTATGCAGACCAAATACTTTAAAAAAACATTCGAGCTCTCTGGTGGAGAGCAGCAAAGAGTTGCAATTGCAAGAGCATTATTAAATGACCCAGAATTAATTTTGGCAGACGAGCCAACAGGAAATTTAGATCCTAAAACTTCCTTAGAGGTAATGGCTCTTTTAAATCAGATTCATCAAAGTGGCAAAACTATTTTAATGGCCACTCACGATTATCAATTGATTGTAAAATTCAAACAGAAAACAATAAAATGTGAAGCTGGAGAATTGTTTGAAGTTGTTCAACAAGTTCTTGTTTAATGCTATCAGTTCTTATCCCTACATACAATTACAATGCTGTTTCTTTAGTTAAAGAGCTTCATAAACAATTGCTAGATTCAAATATTGTATTCGAAATCATTTGTATAGATGATGGTTCTAAATCTTTATTAAATCAGTTTAACCAAGAAATAAACACTCTAGCATTTGGGAGCTTTATCGCTTTAAAAGAGAATATAGGCAGAAGTGCAATTCGAAATTACTTATCAAAAAAATCATCATATCAGTGGATGCTGTTTTTAGATAGTGATGTTTTACCAACAGGTTCTGACTTTATTCATAATTATTTAAAGGAAATTACAAATAACAGCAGTGTTGTTTTTTGTGGAGGTATTAAATATATAGAAACGGATGAAAATAAAAAATTACTTCGCTATAAATATGGTATAAATTATGAGGAAATTAAATTAGGGAAGAGAAAAAAACAGGCATATAAGTTTTTCTTCACTTCTAATTTTTTAATTTCTAAAGAGATTTTTAAAAGGATACAGTTTGAAGAAAAACTAAAAAAATATGGAAGAGAAGATTTATTGTTTTCGTTACACTTAAAAGCAGAAAATCATAAAATTATTCATATTAAAAACGAGGTTTATCATCTTGGTCTCGATGATGATGTTACCTTTGTGTTAAAAACAAAACAAGCAATGGAAAATATTGTTTTTTTACAACAGCAAAATTTCATTTCTAATAAAGAAGGAAATTTATTAAAGACTGTAAATTATATACACTTATTGGGTTTTTCGAATATTGCAGGGAGGTTGTCAACTTATTTTGAGAAAAAGACAATCCAATACTCATCGATTTTTTATTTAAATTGCTTGAAAATTAGTTATTTGTGTTCCTTAAAACAGAGATATAATGAATAGGGAAGCTATTTTGAGGTTGCTTTATAAAATCCTTAAAGCCAATCAATTGGCAATGAAGGAGCAGTTTTTAGCCAGTAAAAGTCAGTTGGTTTTTTTGTTTAGTGCATTATTTTCTGAAGAAATTGTTTTTAGCAATTTACAAGGTTAGTTAAAACAGTAGCAAAGGATAGCTTAGCTTCAGAGAATGTAAATTTAATAGGTATCAAATGAATAAATACGATTCTCTATAAAAAATAGTTATTTTAAATTTTTGAAAATAGCTAATAACTCGTTTTCTTGATGTTCCCAAATTAATGCTTTTTTTGCGACTTTTAATTCACTAGAAAAATCTTTTTTTAGTAGTTCTTTAATTTGTTTTGCCACTTTTTTTGGCTCTCTGTTTTTAACAATTTCGCCTACCTTATAGTCCGTTACAATCTTTTTCATTTCTGGCAAATCAGAAACTAAAATAGGGACTTCCGCTTGTATGTAATCAAATATTTTATTAGGCAAAGCAAATCGGTAGTTTAAGCCTAAATCTTCCTCTACACTTATTCCAAGAGCTGCCAAAGGCGTAATTGTTTGAAGTTTTTTTGGAGTAAGTTGACCTAAAAATTTTACTTTTTTTTCTAAGTTTTTATTTATCACAAGCTTTTTTAACTTATTTATAATGTCTCCAGTTCCAACAATGAATAGGATACAGTTGGAAAGAAATGGCATGGTGTCAACTATAAATTCCAAACCTCTACCCATATTTACAGCTCCTTGATAAAGAATTATTTTTTTCCCAGAAGTATCAAAAGATAATTTGCTGAATGATATATTATTTTTTTTTACAGGGAGATTGCGAATAACATTGAATTTGGTTTGATATTTTTCAGCATAATAATTCGCAATACTATCGCAAACGGTATAGGTGTTTTTTAATGTTGGTAACATCTGGTTTTCTAGATGTATCCATATTTTTTTTACAAAAGGACGATATACTAACTCGGGGATTTCTGAAAACAATTCATGACTATCGAATACCAGTTTTTTTCTAAGGAGCTTACTTACTATATAATTAGGAAGTAATGTATCTAAGTCATTTGCTAATAAAACATTTTTTTTAAGAAATAATAACAAAAAAAATAAGCGAAGATTTAATTCAGCATAAAACAAAATACCCTTATGAAAAAATAGGGATATTCTTTTTGTTTGATATTTTCTTTTTAAGGGTTTACTGTTTTGAAGTTTCCTGCCAATTAATAAAATCTCAAATCCTGCATTGTGGAGAGTATTGCAAACCTTAGCTACGCGTTGATCTGTTGTAAGGTCGTTAGAGACAGAGATAATAATTTTTTTCAATTGGTATTCTTTACTGCAATATAAATACAAATAATCATTTTTAAGAAAAAACTTTTAGAAATAAGAATGGGTTGTTTATAATGTGTATTTTTTGTTTCTTTAAAGACTTAGAAATCCTACAAAAAGTTGTTGTATTTTTAAAGATCTTAAAAATTATAAATGTATTATAGAAATCAAATAGCATCATTAATTTTCAATAGATTAACGATTGAAAAAGAGACACTGAAAAAGCAATTTTCAGGCAGTAAAAATCAAATAGGCTATTTCTATATTGATAAGTTATTGCCGTTGGATTTGATTGAGGAAATTCACCGACACTTACCTAAATTATCAGATTCAGAGTTGAAAAAAAATATAAGGGAGTATAAGTATGTAGCATACCAAATGAATAAGTATCACCCTCTTCTAGAGGAAATAATATATGCTTTTCAAGATGAAAAGATCGTTTCTATTATTGCTGAAATTTGTGGGTTACAAAATATTTTACCTGACAAAAATTTATATGCTGGAGGAGTTTCTCTAATGAAAAAAGATAATTATTTGCAGCCGCATATAGACAATTCTCATGATAAAGATCAAAAGCTTTGGAGGGTATTAAATTTACTTTTCTATGTTTCACCAAATTGGAAATTAGAAAATGGCGGAAATTTAGAGTTATGGAACAATGGTATAGAACATGCCCCAATTGAAATAGAGAGCAAGTACAATAGATTGGTGGTGATGGCTACGCACCAAAAATCTTGGCACGCTGTGAATAAAGTTAAAACAGATGACATAAGGGCCTGTATCTCTAATTATTATTTTTCTAAAACTCCTTTATCACCGCACGATAACTTTCACATTACATTATTTAGAGGAAGGTCTACTCAGAAAATAACAGATGTACTTTTAAGGATGGACAATAGTCTAAGAAAAACAGTAAGAAAGTTATTTAAAAAAGGAATTAGGGAAAATCCCCATCAATATAAAAAATGATACCTCTATTATAATGTTATTTTAATTAATAATTGTTTTTAGAAATTAATTTTTATATTTACTTACATAACTTAAAATCAATTCAAAATGAAAAAAATAATATTACTATCAGCAATATCATTGCTAATGTTCTCTTGTGCAAATACACCTGCTAAAGAATCTATTTCAACTCCAGAAGCAATTGGATTTGATATAACAGAGGGTGTTAAAACATCTCTTTTTGGAGGCAATATGGAAACAGTTGCTGTTTGGGAAAAATACATCAAAGCCCACAACGAACAAGACATGGAGACCATCAAAGGATTAAACGCAGAGAAGGGTTTTAAAGCCTACGGACCTAGAGGAGAGTTTATCGATGGGACAGAAGCTCATGCTGCTTTTTTAAAGGAATGGTTTGCAAATAACAATCCTAAATGGGTGACTAAATATGCAATTGCAAACGAATTTACAACCAAAGATGGGGTCTTAAGACAATATGTGACTTCTGGTCATGATGTTACGTTAACTGTCGATGGGAAAGAGGTGAAAGTAAATCAAGTTCACGATGCATTAATTGTAAATGGAAAAGTGCAAACTTTTTATGTAAATGAAAGAGTATTAATTGAACAATAAATAGTGCCAAGAACCTGTAAAATTAAAATCCATAACATCTATTGTTGTGGATTTTTTTGTGCTTCGAAAGTTGGGGATTTTCTTGTTAAAATATGTTTTGAGAAAGGAAAATTTTTTTTCATTGACCAAAAGGGTTAAATTAATTTGGTTATTTTTTTACTCATGGGTTTCGTGAATGAATAAAAAACATCGATCAATTCTCCTTTTTCATCAATTAAATACTTTTGAAAGTTCCATTTTATAGATGAATTTTTCTTTCCATTCTTACTTTTCATTGTTAGCCATTGGTATAATTCATGTTGATTATTTCCTTTTACGTAAGATTTTGAAGTCAAAGGAAAATCAACATCATAGTTTAGGCTGCAAAATGTTTTTATTTCTAATGCGGTTCCGGGTTCTTGATTTCTAAACTGATTACAAGGTACGCCAATAACAACCAATTTGTCTTTATAAGTGGTGTAAAGCTCTTGTAATCCTTCATATTGGTATGAAAACCAACATTTAGATGCTATATTTACAAAGAGTATTTTTTTACCCTTGTATAGGTTTAAATCAATTATTTCTCCATCAATCCCTTCTATTTTAATATCATATAATGACTCATTTGATCTTGAATAATCAACAGAATTTAATAAGACGATACAAACTAGTGTAGTAAATAATTTGAACATAAGTATAGGATATTTTATGTTTAGATTAAGAACGAATGATTCGTTCAATTTTCTAAAGACATTGTAAATATAACGAATATTTCTTTTTAAAAACCTTCATTAAATACGCTAGAGTTTCAAAAATAAGCGCAAAATATAAAGTGATATTAGTTCGTTCAAAATCCAATTTTAGATTGTAAGAGACTTCAATGAATTGATTTATTATTGTAATTATAAAATCACATTGAGTCCAATATCTGTATGTTATTACTGAATTAATTTCAATTTTAAATTAACTTTATTATAACTAAATTTTAATTGGTAGGGTCTTATTTTTGTGAAAATATTTTTTCATGAAAAAATCAATTTATTTCCTTTTCATTTTAAGCATCAGTTTTAAAAGTTATTCTCAGATAAATCCTGATAATATTGAGATTATTAGAGATGATTTTGGGGTGCCTCATATCTATGCCGATACAGATTCAGAAGTAGCATATGGGTATGCTTGGGCGCAAGCTGAAGACCATTTTAAGCTCATACAAGAAGCCTATTTAGCTGGGAATGGGATGTTAGGAAAACGTATTGGATTAAAAGGAGCTGGTGCCGATTTTTTAACTCAATTTATTCAATCCGAAAGGACTGTAAATGATTTATATCACACACTCGACGCTAAATTTATATCACTTCTTGAAGCCTTTTCGGAGGGGTTGAATGCATTTGCGATCAAACACCCAAATGAAGTGCTCGAAAAAAAGTTATTTCCAATTACACCAAAAAAGCTACTTCGGTATACCCAGTTGCAACTTTTTATCTCAAATGGAGCCGATAGACTTGTAACTGGCATCGTGAACGATAACTTGTCCTGGCCGTTTGAAATAAATCAAGACACCAAAGGCTCGAATTTAATAGCGGTTAATCGAAGTAGAACTCACTCCAATCAAACTTTTTTAACGATCAATACGCATCAGCCTTTAGAGGGAGCAACCTCCTGGTATGAAGCGCATTTGGTTAGCAAAGAAGGTACCAATATTATCGGAGCTTCCTTTCCTGGAAGCCCTTGTATATTAACGGGGGCCAACGAATTCCTAGGATGGACACACACCGTAAACTATCCCGACAAAGCAGATGTTTTTGCATTGGAAATGCATCCAAAGAAAAAAAATATTTACTTGGTTGACGGTGTACCTCATAAATTAGAAAAATTCAAAGCAAGACTTACGTTTAGATTTCTTGGAATTAACATTCCTATATCCAAAAAATTCTATCGAAGTATTTATGGTCCCACACTAAAAAATAAAACAGGGGTGTATTCAGTTCGTACCCCAAGTACTACAAACATCAATGCTCTAGAACAATGGTGGCGTATGAACAAGGCTACTAATTTTACTGAATTCTACAAGGCTTTAGAAATGAAGGCATTGCCAGGATATAATATCGGATACGCAGACAGGAACGATACTATTTTTTATATTTCCAATGGTAAAATTCCTATTAGGGCGAAAGGATATAATTGGACAGACGTAGTTCCTGGAAATACCAAAGAGACCCTTTGGAATACCTACTACGACATTTCCGCATTACCGCAAGTAGTGAATCCAAAATCAGGTTTTGTATACAATGCAAACCACAGTCCTTTTAAATCCTCCGGAAAGGCCGATAATCCGATATCAGTAAATTTTGCAAAAGCAATGAATTATGAAACCTACGACAACAATCGATCTATACGTTTATTAGCGTTGCTCGAGGAAGAGGAACATATTGATTATGAGCGTTTCAAGCGCATTAAGTATGATCATCAATTACCAACTCCGTTACAGTATAATTATATGGATTTAAACCCGTTGTTTGAGATGAAGGTAGAAGATTATCCGTCGGTTAGTGTACTTTTATCAGATATTAAGAATTGGGATCGAGTTGCCAATGCCTCCTCTTATGGTGCAGGAGCCTATGCATTGTTATATTACCAACTTGGTCCTTTTTTCAGAAACTTAGGAGAAGATCGTATTTTTACACATGAAGTATTGTTTGAAGCCTTAAAAATTACAAAAGCCTATATGAAAACGCATTTTGACAGTGAACGGATGCAGCTTGGAGATTTTCAAAAGTTGGTTAGAGGAACCAAAGAACTTCCTGTTTTTGGTCTCCCCGATGTGGTAACAGCGATGCGAGGAAGTCCCTATAAAAATGGACGTATTAAAATTACACACGGAGAGTCTTACATAGGTATGGTTCGATTTACTCCGACTAAAACCTATTACGAATCTGTGATCTCTTTTGGAAATAGCAGGAGACCAGAGAGTCCACATTACACAGATCAAATGGATTTATTTGCAAATTTTAAAACAAAAAAAATGTCATTTGATCGTGCAGATGTCCTGAAAACAGCTAACAGAGTTTATCTACCCAAATAAAACATTTTTTAACATCTACTCAATACCGTCTTTTTAATTTTAAAAGAACCCTTTCTTATTTTAAGATTTAAATTGTGTAGATTTTTTAATCTGTATGTTTTTTGTATGGGTACTATTTAATATTTTATATACTATAATCATTAATTTTAATTCCAATTAGTAAATAGTTTTTTCCCATTTTTTTAAAGTTTGTTTTTTCATGCGATACCTATATTTAGTTTGTATTTTTTCTTCATTTCTTGCAGCTGCTCAAGTTAACCACTGGGAAAGTGTCGTTCTTCCCGGCGATCAATGGCAGTATCTTGTTCCCACCTCACAACCCAATTCAAATTGGAATCAAGTACAATTTAATTCATCAAGTTGGAGTACTGGAGCATCAGGTTTTGGAAACGGAGATGCTGATGATGCTACAATTCTACCAAGTTTGATATCGGTTTATATCCGATCTACCTTTACAATTACAGATGCATCCGTGGTCGAGGCCATGGTGTTAGATCTTGATTATGATGATGGTTTTGTTGCCTACTTAAATGGGCAAGAGATTGCTAGGAATTTAGTTTCAGGATCTGTGCCTAACTTTGATCAACCGAGTGATGGATCTCACGAAGCATTGCTTTATCAAGGATTCGCACCAGAACGTTTTACAGTAGACACAGCACTCTTAACAACAGGAACCAATGTAATTGCTGTGCAAGTGCACAATCAATCAATTTTTTCTTCTGATTTGACCGTGATACCTACACTATCCTTGGGAGTCAATACATCGGATTATGATTATAGAACTCCTCCTTCATGGTTTGAAACTCCTACGCCTTCTGTAGACGTTAATTTTGAGTCTTCAAACCTTCCTATTGTTGTCATTAATACAGAACAAGGTCAGGAAATTCCGGATGATCCAAAGATCAATGCTACGATGAAAATTATATACAACCCTGATGGACAACGAAATTTTCTTACAGACATCAATAATGCTTCAGCCCTTAGTTATGATGGGGCGATTAAAATTGAATATCGGGGATCTTCTTCAAGTCTATTAGATAAAAAACAATATGCATTCACTCCTTATGATGATCAGGGTGAAAAAGTAAATGTATCCTTTCTTGAAATGCCCAAAGAGAATGATTGGATTTTGAATGGTTTAGCCTATGATCCTTCGTTTATGAGAGATTACCTCAGTTATAAACTTTCAAACTTAACAGGGAACTATGCGTCTAGAGGCCGTTATTGTGAAGTGGTATTGAATGGAGATTTTAGAGGTATTTATGTCTTGCAAGAGAAATTAAAAGCAGATGATAGTCGGATTGATATCAATAAAATTAAAGAAACTGATCTGTCTTTTCCCAAACTTACAGGGGGGTATATTACCAAAGCAGATAAAAATGAAGGGTCAGATACCCCTGCTTGGTATATGGATTCTTACGGCTGGGGTCAGGTGAATTATATCCATGAGCATCCTAAGCCAACGACTGTTAAGTTTCAGCAGAATGAGTATATAAAGAACGAATTTGAGAAGCTTGAAGTATCTGCAAGTCAGGGTAATAGATCTATTACAACAGGGTATCCATCCGTGATCGATATTCCTTCATTTGTAGACTTTATGATCCTCAACGAATTTGCATCCAATGCAGATGGATATCAGTTTAGTACGTTTTTTCATAAAGACCGCAACGGAAAACTCAGAGCTGGACCTATTTGGGATTTTAATTTAACGTTTGGAAATGATTTATTTCAATGGGGTTTTGATAGAAGTAAAACATATCTCTGGCAGTTTGAGTATGAAAATATGGGGACGAAATTTTGGACAGATTTATTTAATGATTCCGTTTTTAAATGCTATTTGACTAAGCGTTGGAAGGAACTTATTGCCCCTGGAATGCCTCTGAATTCCTATGCTATTTCTAATCTCATCGATACCACCAAAACACTTATTTCAGAAGCAGCGACACGTCAGGAATTAATATATGGGACTACTGGTCAATTTGAAGATCAAATTAGTGCATTAAAATCATTTATATTTGAGCGAATCAGTTGGATTTCAGGTCAATTATCTGACACAAGTTTGTGTGATAATGTGTCAACACCTCCCTTGGTCATTTCTAAAATAAATTATCATCCTTTGGTACAAGAAGACCAAGATTCAAGTGATTTTGAGTTTATTGAAATTATAAATAACGGCGCATCTTCTGTAAATTTAACAGGTATTTATTTTGGGGGTTTAGGATTGACCTATCAGTTTTCTTCCGGAGCTTCAATCTCTGGTTATAAGTCAATCTATTTGGCAAATAAAAGCGAGTCTTTTAAAGAGCGTTATGGATTTGAGCCTTTTGGTGAATTTTCGAGAAGTTTGTCAAATGATGGTGAAGATCTTGTATTATTAGACGCATATGGAAATGTTATTGATGAAGTTACTTATAATGATGTATTGCCATGGCCAGAAGAGGCAGACGGTGATGGTTCATTGCTTCAACTAAAAAGTTTAGGATTAGACAATAGTTTGGCCAGTAATTGGACGGCAATAAATGATATTGCTGGAAATCTTTCAACTAATTCTGTTCAAATTGAGCCATATGTTGTTCTTGGTCCAAATCCAGTGTCCGATTTGTTAACCCTGAAAATTTCTTTGGGAGAAATTCACAACGTAAAACTCTATAGTTTAAATGGAAAATTAGTCAGAACCTACACTTTTAATCAAAGTAAAGTTGAGGTGGATTTGAGTGCTTTCGAAAATGGGCTTTATCTTTTACAAATTCAAACCAACACAAATTTATTGCATAAGAAAATAATTAAAATCTAAAAAAGAAGGTTCGCATACTTTTAGGTCTGTTGTATGAATATGTTTTTATTTTAGTTCTACTATAATTTCGTTTTTTCGATTAAAAACTTCGTAAGGCGCATTGTATCCTAAAAATTGAAACCTATTTTTATAGAGTATTCCCTCCTTATCCAAGGCGTCTTTTAGTTTTTGTTTGTACTTTTTAATTTTTTTATCATTAGCCCAGCCATTAAAATTTATAGCCGCAACAGTTTTTGCAGGTTCTTCTTTAAATTTTATGTTTGATAGGTTGGGCTGAGGGAGTGTCTCCTTTTTAT
>Ga0206130_10009154_pt1 | contig 10436 bp, 7 predicted proteins | sample Helgoland_Spring_9_FD_148637 | JGI IMG/M metagenome (GOLD analysis project Ga0206130, IMG submission 148637) | Pelagic subsurface seawater microbial communities from Kabeltonne, Helgoland, North Sea - Helgoland_Spring_Bloom_20160512_1 | ecosystem: Environmental > Aquatic > Marine > Epipelagic ...
GTAGCCAAATTGTTAATTGTAATACTTTGATTGATTTCAGCATTAGCCTCTAACAATTCTCTAACATCAGCCTGTACTTCAGCTAAAGCATCTGTAATTGCAGTAAGTTCTTCAATAGCAGTCTGAGTTGCTTCAAGACCAGTCGCAAGATCAGTTTGGTTAGAAGCAAGATCTGTTTGGCTAGAGGTGATGCTCGCCAAACTTTCTGCAGTAGCTAATCCAGCAACTGTTGCTTTTAAAAAAGCTAGATCACTCTGAACCTGAGTCAAGCGCCCTTGCTTAACCAACTTTAAAAGATGCTGTATCTTTGTAGCTATGAAAAGGTATTTGTGTGTGTTTTGTTTACTGTTTTGGTTTAGTTTTTTGCACGCTCAAAAAAGACTAGAACGTCAACTCAACCGTTCCATAGCTAAAGAAGCGGTTTTTCATGGTGTCCAAGTTTCTGTGAGTATTTTTGATTTGGAGCAAAAAAAAGATATTGTTTCCCTACAGTCTGACAAAAAGATACTCCCCGCTTCCACCATAAAATTAGTGCCTTTTTTAGGGGCTCTTCAAACCTTTGGTTTTTCACTGCCTGCACTTCATTATAAAAAACAAGATGGGCGCTTTTATTTTTGGTCTTCTGGCTATCCGCTTCTAGGACATCCGAGTCGTGCAAATGATGACGTTCTTACTTTTTTAAAGGAACAAAAAGATTCGTTGTTTTATATCCCAAGACCCATGACTTCACTAGCCTTAGGTTCTGGTTGGGCATGGGATGATACGTCTTTTGCTTTTTCAGCAAAAAAATCCAACTTCCCTTTTCATGGAAATCTTGTTCAAATCAGTTCTAGTCCAGAATCAGATCGTCTTCGGTTTAGTCCGCCAGGTTTTGAGCAAATAATCCCTTATGCCAAAAAACAAGAATCCTATGAATTGTTAGTTGATGACGAGATTCACCGGTTGAGTCGAGTAAAAGCAGATACGCTTTCCCTTCCTTTTACCCCCTCAGATTCACTTTTCGTTCAGTTGGTGCAAGATGCAATTTCAACTCCTATATATAGGGGATCCAAACAAGACGTTTCTTTGGACGGATATAAAACACTTACGACTACAAAAACCCTGCTCTACAAAGCATTGCTTCACGACAGCGACAACCTTGTTGCCGAATCGCTCGTATTGATGCTTTGCGGAACTACACAGTGGGAGTTAAATACGCAACAAGGCTTGGTGGCCTTGTATAAACAAAACAACACCCTAAAGTCCCAATTCCAGCAAGTAGATGGTTCGGGCTTGTCGCGATACAACCTTGCAAGTCCCAAGGGTCTGCTAGAAATTTTAGGTGCTATTTATGAAAAGATTGGACTAAGACACATCAAAACTTTATTCCCTCAAGCTAATTCAGAAGGAACCCTGACTCCTTATGCCCCTCAGTACAACCTGGAGTTTGTATATGCCAAATCGGGGAACCTCAGAAACAATCATGCTTTGGCGGGATACATTTTTACGGACACCAAAAAACCTTTTAGCTTTGTAATTTCGGTTAACAATTATACAGGGGACAAAAAAGCAATACAAGCAGCAATCGGACTCCAGCTCTCTTTTTTGCATAAGAAGCTTCGATAAAAGGCTGGGTAATGAACATCTGTTGTTGATAACTATAAAGCGCTTCATGACCTAAAGTTTGTATTTTATTTTAAGTTTGCATATATCGTTAGGAGCTTTTCATCAGAAGCTTTAAAATCTTTTTAACCTCCGCCCAAAGCGGAGGTTTTTCATTCGACAGAATCAAAAGATATACTCTTCTATTTGTTTAAATCCTATTGTTTACAGGATTTATACCTAAATAAATTATTATTTTTTTTTCAAAAACTATTTGAAAGTTCAATTATATATTTATATTTGCAAACAAATGTTAATCTAAAAAATAAAAGCATTATTAATTTTAATTTAAATTTTATCAAAATGAAAAAAGGTTTATTAAGTCTTTTGGCGGTTGCTCTAACGATTGTTAGCTGTCAAAACTATGACGATCAGTTTGCAGAGCTTACTGGTCTTGTCAACACATTATCAGCTGACGTAGAAGGATTGTCTCAGGTTCAGACTGATCTTGGAACTCTCAGCTCATTGGTTGCGAGTCTGAAAACATCAATTGATACTGATTTCAGTACAATTGAAACTGACATTGAAACACTTGAACAATTATTGACTGATGTTGCTGATTCACAAGATTTAGGTGAAATTGTTCTAGCACTTGAGGGACTTCAAGATGACGTTACAGAATTACTTGCTGCCAATGCGGTAATTAATCAAAGTATTACAATCAACAGTGAAGCGACTCTGCAGTACGTTGAGTCTCTTGTCGGTACAGAGGCTGAAGATCCTTCTGTTATCGTGAATGGTAGCGTTACTGTTGAATCCGCTTTTGCAAATGGCGATGATGCAACTACAACAAGAATAAATGCTGTTACAAATAAAATAGCTACAATTTTAGGTGTTGACAATGGTACTGGTCTTGATCTCACGCACAGCGCTTCTTCAACAATTAGTTTCAATGCATTGTCGTTCATTGACAAAAACATGAAAATAAGAGGTGGTGCTTTTGGACATGATGTTTTGACAACAATCACAGGTAGTATTGATGAAAGTCACACTGGTGCATTTGATTACCCATTATTATCATCAGCTGCAACTGTAACTTTAGGAACTGATCTCACTTCTGTGGTATTACCTACATCAGCTACAATTGGGGCAATTTCTACAACAGGTTCATCAACTGGTGAATTATGGTTAAAGAAAGCTACATCTGTATCTACAGGAAAAGCAGCTGTTTCTTCTTTAACAGCACCCAAAGCTACAGCCATTACTATTGGTACGAAAGCTGCTCAAACTGGTAATGTTGCAATTGCAACAACTTTGAATGCTGAGATAAACCTTACATCAACATCATTAGCTGGAAACTTAACAGTAACTGGTGGGGCTTCACAAACTACATTTTTTGGTAGTTCATTAACTTACGTAGGTGGAACAACAACTGTTGGAGACTACGCTGAAGCTCATTTTCCAAAAGTAACTCAGTTTGGTGGTACCACAGAATTAGGAGCGGCAGTATTAGATCTAACTGCTCTTTCTGCGAATGCATCTGGTACATTGGAGTTCTCACGTGCTCTAACCGTTGATACTCAAAAGTTAGTTGTATCAAGCAATGTAACTTACACTGCAGCTACAACTGCACATTTTGCATCTACAAATCAGGCAAGTATGACTCTACCAGATGTAACAACACTTAAAGTGTTTAAGCAAGGAGTAAAAACTGACCTAGATGTTTCTGGTTTTGCAAAAATGACAGACTTCACTATCGGTGGTGCTCAAGGTGTAGCACCTTTCATTAGCACAGTTACTAACACAGTTGCTATTGGTGGTGTTGCTTTAGTTAATGCTACTATCTTGGATGGTGATTATGACGTAGTTACTGTTACAGGAGCTGCTTTGAGATCACTCACAACAGGTGGTGAAATTAGAAGTTTTACTTTAGACTCTGCTACAGGTTTAACTGCAGTAACAATGGGTCATGATCACATTAGTGGTAGTGATGCAGCTACACTTGTTGTAACTGGAAATACAAAACTTGCAGCTTTAGCACCTAGCGCTCTTACTTACATTGGTAACGTAACTATAACAGGTAATGCTGCTCTGGCTAGTCTAGACCTCAGTTCTTTTGATACTATCCCTCTAGCTGGTGACTATGCTATTGCTATCAGTGGCAATAAATTAACTGGTACTTACGTTGCTGCAACTGAAGGATCTACAACTACTGCTTTTGTTGAAGCTCAAGTTAAATCTGATGACTTCAATACGTTGATGCCTCTTATTGACTTAGCAATTGCTTCAAGAGCAAGTGCTGCAATAGGAAATGTTACTTATACGTTAGATCTTAATTTATCTGACACTGATGCTCTAACAGCTGCAACTGATCTAGACGCTGCAATTCCAGATACCGCAGTTGGTGATGGAACTTCATTTGAGAGTTTAGCAGTTGGAACTTTCAATTATGTAGACACTACATTCAAAGCTTTAGTAAAGCCCGAATAAGCTTTTATTAAAACCTTACTTATCATAATTTTGGTAAGTCAAAACCCTCAAGTGATAAACTTGAGGGTTTTTTTATTAAGTAAATACTTTACTTAGTCATAACTAAAAAAATAAAAGTTTGAATATTCTTATTCTGAGCGTTTCCATATTTGAGTTCTACCCAAGAAAGAAAAACCGATAAAACCACGAACCTTTAATTTTGTGGGGCCGCTTAAAGTTAATGTACAGTCATACTCTTTACCATTGGCAGGATCCAAAATTTTACCATTAGTCCAACTGTTGCCATCCTTCGTTAAGCCTTTAAGTATAACTAACCCTTCAATGGGTTGATTTTTTTCTGAACCTTTACAATTAATACAGGTCTGACCTTTATCTTCATCCAATAAAAGTTTTTCAATTTTTCCATATAATTTATCATTTTCGATGTAAAGCGAAATGATTGACTTTTCGACTCTAGTTTCATCATCAACTGTTATCCATTTTCCCTGGAAATCGGGAGTTTGTAAAAACAAAGAAAGGAATAGGAAATAGGTAGCTAGCATCTTTTTTCTTTAAAAGTAAACGATTTTATTCAATTCGGTTTTACGTATCTTGGCAAAACAGTTCTAATTAAATAATAAAATGGTTTTAAAAATTTTAAAAATTATCCCTCTAATCTTGGGGATCGTTTGCTTTGCAGAAGTAGGTTACTTGCACTTTATGCTGAGCTTTATAGACGTCCCCTACTTGGTTCTAGGAATCATACTCAGCAGTTTATCACTATTTTTACTTAGAAAAAAATAACCCCTAATACCAAAATCTATGTATTTCAGTGAAAGCGAAGAATGGTTGGTTGTGCTTGCTGCATCTGTAATTATTATTGGATTATTAGTCAAAAGTTATCGCGACTATAAATCAATGACAGCGGAGATGAACAAGAAAATTCAGCGTCAAAAAGACGATGAAGCCTACATAAAAAAACTAAAAAAAGTTGTGGATGAAAAAAATGAACAACTACAAAAAATGATTAAAAATCAGAAAAAAACCTAGAAACGAAACCCATTCAAACGCTTGTTTATCCTTGAGAAAATAAACTATATTTGTACCTACAAATGTTAATTAATACCAGACCCTTCATATGAAAACTGTTTTTCATGCCGCAGCGACTCGGGGCAACCAAAATCATGGGTGGCTCAATGCCAATCACTCCTTTAGCTTTGCAAATTATTATGATCCCAATCGAATGAACTTTGGGGCTTTGCGGGTGCTGAATGATGACGATATAGCAGCAGCTAGGGGCTTTGGGACGCATCCGCACAACAATATGGAAATTATAACCCTCCCGTTAAAAGGCGATCTAGAGCACCAAGACAGTTTGGGGCATTCTGAAGTGATTCAGGAGGGTGATATACAGGTTTTAAGCGCTGGAACTGGAATTGAGCACAGTGAGTATAACAAAAATAAAGATCGGCCCATAAACCTGCTTCAATTATGGATTTTTCCAAACAAGCAGAACGTTAGCCCGCGCTATGATCAAAAATCTATTCGAGATTTGAAAAAGGAAAATGAATTCTATCAGATTTTATCTCCAAATCCTGAAGATGCTGGCGTTTGGATCCATCAAAACGCTTGGATGCATTTAGGGGATTTTACTGAACACAAAGAAGCGCATTATACCATAAAAGATAAAAAAAACGGTGTTTATGTCTTTATGCTCGAAGGCGAAGCTACCCTAGGCTCACATAGCCTAAAAAAAAGAGACGCCTTGGGAATTTGGGAAACTGAAAGCCTGAGTATAATTGCACAACCCCATTCAAGAATATTCTTGATTGAAGTTCCTATGAATTTTTAACCTTATATAATGAATACAGAAATTACTGCTGCTACACTACTAGAAAAGTTAGTTCAAAAAATTGAAACCAATGATGTGAAGGATTCCGTCCACAAAATAAAACTCATGACAGCTCGAGACGTAATCCGAGAATTAATTCGATGATTTAAACGGAATTAAAACCATACACTCAAACAATAAATCTTTACCAATGGCGCCCTGATTTTCAGAAATTGAATTACATTTGAAGTAACACGCATTCAATTTCAGATACTTATGTCATTCAAGCCCCAACTTGCTGCATTCTTATTAAGTGGCCTTATACTATACAGTCAAGAAATTCCACCCATACAAAAGTATAGGTCTCAAGAAACTGGTTCCGGAAATCAAAACTGGATGATAAGCCAGGGGCTTAACAAAAACATATACATAGCGAACAATAAAGGGTTGCTGGAATTCAATGGTTCCAAGTGGATTCTACACCCAAGTCCAAACGGCACCATATTCCGTTCTGTTAAGAGTGTAAAAAACAGAATCTATACCGGAACTTATATGGATTTTGGCTATTGGCTTCCAAAAGAGAATGGTGTTTTATCGTATACATCGCTTGTAGAAGAATTACAAATTGAAATCTTAGAGGATGAGCAATTTTGGAACATTATGGAGTTCAACGAACTTCTTGTCTTTCAGTCCCTCGATAGACTGATTACCGTTGACTTAAAAGAAAAATCTGTATCCTTTATAGACCCAGAAGAAACGCTTTTAAAGGCCTTCAAAGCAGGAGAGAACTTATACTTTCAAGAATTCAACAAAGGCTTGTTTACCGTTGAAAAAGGGCAACCAAAACTGATTGGGAACAGTACCGATTTCGAAAATCAAATTATTTTAGGGGTTTTTATTCTGGAAGGCAAAAAAATAGCTGTTACCAATATGGCACAGTTTTACGATATCAGCAATCCAGAACAAATTACAGCATGGATTGTTCCAGCACAAAAAAAAATAGCTGCGTATACGCTTTATAGTGTTGTAGAGCTATCAAGCGGAAATCTTGGGCTGGGTACTATCGCAAATGGATTTATAGAACTGGATCGAAAAGGAAACCTTATACAAACCCTTAACCAAAAAAGAGGTTTATCAAACAATACCATTCTAAGCCTCTTCGAAGACAATCAAAACAATATTTGGGCTGGGTTGGGCAACGGTGTAAATTACATCAACACCGCATCTCCCTTTTATGAATACAAAGAAGAGTGGCAAGCATTGGGAACTGTTTACAGCTCAAAAAGCCACAATGGATATGATTATTTGGGTACTAATCACGGGCTATATGTAAAGCAAAATTTCGAACATTCCTATGAACTAATTCCTGAAACAAAGGGTCAGGTATGGAATTTAGAGTTGGTCAAAGGAACTTTATTCTGTGGACACGACAAAGGCAGTTTTGTCATCACAAGAAAGAGTGCGCGAAAAATAGGGCCTGTTGGAGGGTCATGGGTTTTTAAGGAACATCCCACAAATCAAAATATAATTTTACAAGGAAACTACAACGGAATCCATGTGCTTGAGAAGAAAGATAAACTTTGGAGGTATAGGAACAAACTAAAAGGATTTGATATTTCTTCTCGCTTTTTTGAATTTGCAAACGACAGTGTACTTCTTGTAGGACACGAATATAAAGGAGTATATCGCTTGGAAATGGATCATGAGCTCAAAAGAATACAAAAGCAAAGGAAAATGATTTCAGTAGAAAAAGGAATCAATGCAGGGTTAGCAGCTTTTGATGAGGATATATATTATTACTATAAAAAAGGGGTATACCGATACGATAAACAAAAGAACGAATTCGTCAAAGACAGCCTTATATCTTCCATACTAAAACCAGAGCAATACGACACAGGGAAGATGATTTCAGATGAGGTAGGACGGCTTTGGTTTTTAACAAAAGATAAAATACATTTTTTTACCAAAGATGCACTGAAAGACAAGTTGATCCACAATTCCTTTTATTTAGATCAGAAAAACAGAAAAAGTATTGCAGGATTTGAACATATCGGTTTCCTCAATCACGACAATTATCTAATCGGCACTAATGAGGGATATGTTGCTGTAAACCTGAAAGCGTTTAAACCCATAAACACAACCGTAAAAATCGATGCAATCACCTCAAAAGACAGTCTGCGTGTATCCATGAAAAAACCCATATCGCTAGCATACAGTAACAATAATCTTCTTTTTGAATTCAGTGCCAATGCCTATCAAAAGTACTATCCCGTTCAATACCAATACAAGCTTGAAGGATATCAGGAGGCTTGGAGCGCTTGGAGCGAGGAGGCCTCTATTAAATTTGAAAATCTAAACTTTGGAACCTATGTTTTTCAGCTGCGTTCAAAAATTGGAGAAACAATATCGGAAACTAAAAAATCGGAGGCAATAACCATTCTGGCTCCCTGGTATTGGTCCAACACTGCTAATATAGTCTATATAGCAGGTTTCTTTATTTTCATTGCCCTACTCCGAGCTTATTACAAACAAAAAAACAGAAAAGAACAGCTTGAAATCATTAGAAAGAATAATCAAAAAGCGGAATTAATTCAACTAGAAAACCAAAAAGAACTGATTCGGATTAGAAACGAGCAATTACAACAAGTGGTTGAAAGTAAAAACAGAGAACTTGTAATTGCAACCATGAGTACGTTGAGAAGAAATGAATTTTTAAATACAATAAAAAAAGATTTATCAGAAATTGAAACCGTACCCAGAATAGACCAGCTCATTAAAAAAATCAATACGAATCTAAAACGTAATGACGATTGGGAATATTTCGAAGAAGCTTTCAATAATGCCGATAAGGATTTTTTCAAGATCATTAAAAACAAGCACCCCAAGCTCACCAATAATGACCTTAGGCTGTGTGCTTATTTACGACTAAACTTGTCTTCAAAAGAGATTGCGCCCTTGCTCAATATCTCGGTTCAGAGTGTTGAAATTAAACGCTACCGCCTTAGAAAAAAGATGAACCTTTCTCGAGACCAAAGAATTGTGGATTATATCATCACAATGTAAGGTAGTTGATACAGCCTAAAACACTTTACATCAACTATACAGATCATTTACTTGAATTTAAAATGCTGCACTTTGTTCCTTGATTTACAGTTCTTTATATTGTATTCATTTTTGCGCTTTATTTTCAATAAGTTAAAGAGTCAAGAAAAACCAGTTTAGTTTTTGTATGGTTTATTTCTTGAGTACTTGTATCGAGTATAGACTAAATTTATGGTGCTTGTGAAGGTAGGCGTTGAGCCATAATCTATAATCTCACAAAAACCCCCCAAATAATGAATATAAGACTTCTACTGTTTTTATGTTTGAGCACAATAACAACACTGTACTCTCAGCAAATTGAAATTACTGGAACTGTTTTTTCTTCAGAGGACGAGCTCCCTATTATTGGAGCGAATATCTTACTGAAAGGCCAGAATGCTGGAACCACTTCTGATTTTGATGGGAACTATCAAATTTCTGTTGAAGCTGGCGATATACTGCAATTCAGTTATCTCGGCTTTGAAACTCAAGAAATTGTAATTGGCGATCAAAAATCATTGATGGTTACTCTTGTTCCCGATACTGCTGCATTAGATGAAGTTGTTGTTATTGGATATGGAGTGCAAAAGAAAAAAGAAGTTACAGGAGCTGTTTCTGTCCTAGACTCAAAAGCAATTGAGAAACTCAACCCCGTACGAGTCGAGCAAGCCCTACAGGGACAAGTTTCTGGAGTAAACATCACCTCAGCATCTGGATCTCCAGGAAGTGGCTTAAATATTCGGATTCGAGGAATTTCTACCAATGGCGATAGCCGACCGTTGATTTTAGTTGACGGTAATGTTATTGAAGACCTATCCGTTATAAACCCAAACGACATTAAGAGTGTTAACGTATTGAAAGATGCTACCGCTGGGATATATGGCGTACGGGCAACAAATGGTGTTATTTTAATTGAAACTAAAACGGGCCGTAAGAACTCCCAATTGAAGGTCAGTGTTGACTCCTATCTTGGTTTTCAAACAACGAGTCAAAAAATTGACCTCATCAACGATGCCTATGATTACGCATCATATATTAACGAAGCCTCTATAAACGGAGGAGGAACGAATCGGTTTATTCCTATTGAAAGCACACGCCTTGTATTCAATACAAATGATTTTATAAACCCTATCCTTACCAATACTGATTGGCAAGATGAAGTGTTTGAAGTAGCACCGATTAACAATATCAACGTCAATTTTAACGGAGGGACAGAAAAACTGATCTATTCTTTTGGAGCATCCTTTTTGAATCAAGACGGAATTGTAGGTTTAGACAAATCGGGTTACAAAAGAACAACGGCTCGGTTGAATGTACACTACGATTTACTGAAGAACCTGAATCTGTCAGTCACTGGAATATATACGAATTCCACAAAAAACAATTTGCCTGAGGGGGGTATCGGATCTGTTTTATACAGTGCCTTAAACATCGACCCTTTTACTACCGTTAGAAGTACAGATCCAAACGGCAA
>Ga0206130_10009161_pt1 | contig 10430 bp, 6 predicted proteins | sample Helgoland_Spring_9_FD_148637 | JGI IMG/M metagenome (GOLD analysis project Ga0206130, IMG submission 148637) | Pelagic subsurface seawater microbial communities from Kabeltonne, Helgoland, North Sea - Helgoland_Spring_Bloom_20160512_1 | ecosystem: Environmental > Aquatic > Marine > Epipelagic ...
CACGTGTTACATCATTCCTGTAAGCAGGAATGGTCATTCCTAATCCGGCTTCAGTAACATTATTTATTTTAATTTCTAAAGATGTTAAAATTTCTTTTATGGTTTCTCTTGGTATTTCCTCGCCAATAAGATTTGTTGTATTTTGAAAGTTTAAAATCACTTGATGATCTTTTATTTTTATTGGATAGATATCTACAACATCGCTAGTTATTTCACCTCCAGCAATTTCAGTGATTAACAAAGAGGCTCTCATTAAAGCATATTCGGTAATATTTGGATCAATACCTCTTTCAAAACGAAAAGATGCATCTGTGTTTAATCCGTGTCGTTTTGCAGTTTTACGAATACTTACTGGATTAAAATATGCGCTCTCCAAAAAGATGCTTTCGGTGACATCGGTAACACCACTATCAATTCCGCCAAAAACTCCTGCAATACACATTGGTTTGTCGATATCACAAATCATTAGGTCATCTTCGTGTAGTTCTCGCTCTAGACCATCCAACGTAGTGAACTTGGTTCCTTTTTTGACAGTTTTAACAACAACTTTATCCCCCGATATTTTACTACTATCAAAGGCATGCAGAGGCTGACCTAGTTCATGTAATACATAATTAGTTATGTCTACAATATTATTGATGGGTGTCAAGCCGATAGCTTTTATTCTACTTTGTAACCATTGTGGAGATTCAGTCACTTTAATTCCACTAATTGTGACACCACAATATCTTGGCGCTAAATGATTTTTCTCTACTTGAACATCTATTTTATGAGTTCTATTCTCTACTCTAAAGCTACTATTGGAAGGAGTAATTAACTCTAATGAAACGTTATTTCTCAATAATCCCGCTTTTAAATCTCTAGCTACTCCCCAGTGACTCATGGCGTCTGCTCTATTAGGAGTTAAGCCAATTTCGAAAATCTGATCGTTTTCTATATTAAAAATAGTAGAGCATAAAGTTCCTGGGATTAAATCATTGTTCAGGACCATAATTCCTTCATGATTTTTTCCAAGTCCCAATTCATCTTCTGCGCAAATCATTCCATGACTTTCTTCACCGCGTATTTTACCCTTTTTTATTTTCCAAGGACTTCCATTCTCGTCGTAAAGTGTTGTGCCAATTGTAGCTACAGGTACTTTTTGATTGATAGTTATATTAGGTGCTCCACAAACTATTTGAACGATACCGTGAGTTCCAAGATCAACTTTTGCAACCTTTAAACGATCAGCATTTGGGTGTTGTTCACATTCAATAACATGGCCAACTACTACTCCTTTAAGGCCTCCTTTTATGGAAACGAAATCCTCAATTCCTTCAATTTCTAATCCTAGGTCTGTTAATAAATCACCCGTTTTTTCGGCATCCCAATCTAATTTAATGAATTGTTTTAGCCAGTTGTATGAAATTTTCATGCTTGCTCTTTGTTACAAAGGTCAAATATACTACTTCACATGTTTTTTATGAGCATTTTTAAATATAAAAATTTTCAATATAATTCAACTATGACTTCATTTTTTCGATTAAAAATTTCGTAGGGAGGGTTGTATCCAAAAAAATAAAATTGGTTTGTATAAGAGATGTTTTCAGTCTCTAAAATTAGTTTTAATTTTTTTTGATATTTTGCGATTTTTTCGTCATTGGCCCAGCCTGTAAAGCTTATTGCAGCAATTTTTTTTGCAGGTTCTTCTACAAAGTTTATTTGCGATTGATTTGGTTTAGGAAGTGTTTTTTTATCAAATTCTCTTGGAACCATAAACATCATGGTTACTGAATCTTCTAAAGACATCGCGACAGGGGAGGTCATAGCTATTTTTTTATTTTTATCGTTATCACCAAATATGTAGCCTGCTAAAATTGAAAAACCTTTTCTAGAAGTGTCTTTATAGCCTTTTGACGAAAGTTTTACTGTTGTAAATAAGCTTGCTTCATAGTTCTTATTTCAAAATCTTTATATTTTTTTACTACTTGGTAAGAGTATGATTCAATATTTTTTCTTCCGTTGAATGCAAAAACTTGAACAATAACAATTAGTGCTAAAATTACTCCGAGAATAATTAATAATATTTTCATTTTCTTTCTAAATTACTTTGAATCTAATTTACAGCTTTCCTTTTTAATTTATAGCGTTGTTTAACTTAGGAAATAAAATTCCATATATTTTTATATTTTACCAATTGTGTGTAGGTCATCTTTACTGGTAAATTTTCAGATAATGAAAGAGAAGGGTCACTTTTTAAAATATCAATTGCTGCATTTCTGGCAATATTTAATATGCCATGATCTTTTACAATGTCTGCTATCCGAAGATTTAGAACACCACTTTGTTGAGTGCCCATGAGATCTCCAGGACCTCTTAATTTTAAATCTACCTCTGCTATTTCAAAACCATCACTAGTTTTTGCCATAGTTTTTATTCTTGTTTTAGCATTCTCGGATAATTTATGACTCGTCATCAATATGCAATAACTTTGATCTGCACCTCTACCTACACGACCTCTAAGTTGGTGTAATTGTGACAAGCCAAAACGTTCAGCACTTTCAATTATCATAACGCTCGCGTTTGGAACATTAACACCCACTTCAATGACGGTAGTCGCAACCATAATCTGAGTTTCTCCTTTTAAAAAGCGGTTCATCTCAAATTCTTTGTCTTTTGCTTTCATTTTTCCATGGACGATAGAAATTTGATAAGTTGGTTTATGAAATTCTCTTGAGATACTCTCAAAGCCATCCATAAGATCCTTGTAATCTAAAGCTTCGCTTTCTTGTATGAGAGGATAAACAATATAAACTTGTCTTCCTTTAGAAATTTCATCTCGAACAAATTTAAAAACTCGAAGCCTATTTGCATCAAATCGATGTACGGTTTTAATCTCTTTTCTTCCTGGAGGAAGCTCATCAATTATTGAAATATCTAGATCTCCATAAATGCTCATTGCAAGAGTTCTAGGAATGGGTGTAGCGGTCATCACTAAAATATGAGGAGGTAAGGTATTTTTATGCCAAAGTTTACTCCGTTGAGCAACTCCAAATCGATGTTGTTCATCGATAATCGCTAGACCTAAATTTCTAAATTTGACCTTATCCTCAAGTAACGCATGGGTTCCTATCAAAAGGTTAATTTCTCCATTTTCTAGTTTTTCATGTATTTTTTTTCTATCTGAAGCTTTTGTTGAGCCAGTGAGTATATATATACTGATATTTAGTTGTTTACACAATTCAACTAACCCGTTATAGTGCTGGACTGACAAAATTTCAGTTGGCGCCATTAAACAAGCTTGGAATCCATTGTCAATAGCTATCAATACTGACATTAAAGCTACTATAGTCTTGCCTGAACCTACATCTCCTTGCAATAACCGATTCATTTGCGCAAAACTTCCTAAATCAGATCTAATTTCTTTGATAACTCGTTTTTGTGCATTGGTTAATTTGAAGGGTAAATAATTTTTATAAAATAAGTTAAAATTATCTCCAATCTCAGAAAATGGATATCCTTTAATTTTTGCTTTATGAAGTAAGTTTTTACGAATTAATTGTAATTGTATGTAAAAAAATTCTTCAAATTTTAATCGATATTGAGCCCTTGAAAGTAAGTGTTGATTTTGAGGAAAATGGATGTTGGTAAGTGCTTCTTTTTTTGATAATAATTTAAGGGTTTCTAGAATATTTTTTGGTAGCGTTTCAACAATATAATTTTGAGATTCAGAGAATAAATTTTCCATTAAGTTGTATAAAACCCTGTTCGAAATTCCTCGAGAGGATAATAACTCCGTCGAGGGGTATACAGGTTGCATAGCTGGTCGTAAACTTTTTTCATAATTTTTTAATGTTTCCATTTCAGGATGTGGCATAGAATATGAGCCGTTAAACCAGTTGGTTCTTCCAAAAATAACATAGGATATGTTAAGTTTTAAATTTTCTTTTATCCATTTATGTCCCTTAAACCAAACTAAATCCATTGTTCCTGAATCATCCTCAAACTTGGCAATTAATCGTTTTCTGTTTTTTTGACTAACCGTTTTAATTTGAATTATTTTACCAATAATTTGCACTTCTGCATTGGTTCTTTCTAGTTGGCTTATTTTATAAAACTGAGTACGATCTAAATAACGATTTGGAAAAAGATTCGCCAAGTCTTGAAAAGTAAATATTCCTAATTCTTTTTTTAACAAATCTGCTCTATTGGGCCCGACGCCTTTTAGATATTCAATTGAAGTTTGAAAAAAATTAGTATTCACAAGTATAAATTTATTTAATCTTTATTATATTGTAATTTGCAAACTACAATTTTTTATAAATCTTAAAAAAATAATTTCATGAAAAAAAATTACTTTTTATTCGTTTTATTATTGAGTATTCAATCATGGGCTCAATGCGACATATCACCTATAAGCTCTGATTCCTGGACAGTGGTGTATACTGATAGTGAATGGTCTGCAGATTATTTGGGTGAATTTGCAATTGATGGAGATCCTGCTTCTATCTGGCATACCGCAAGTGGAGTTCCTTACCCTCACGAGATACAAGTTGATTTAGGGGCTGAGTACTCGGTTTCTGGTATTGGTATTTTACCACGACAGAGTCCCACCAATGCAAAAGTTAAAGAACATGAAATATTTTTAAGTAACGATGGTATTACTTGGTTAGTGCAGGGTGGGGGAACTTTTAATTATGACAATGAGAGTGATACGTCAATTAAACAGTCAACTTTCTATGCGATTGATGCAAGATATTTAAAAATTATTGGACTTTCAGGTTACGCTGATGATTATATGGCAATCGCAGAATTAGAAGTTTACCAAGATTTAGTTTGTTCACCTACTGGGCAAGATAATCAACTAATTACCTTTGAGGAGATACTAGATAAAGGGACCGAGGACGATCCTTTTGAAATAAATGCATCTTCAAATTACGGATTAGATCTTACTTTTGAGATTGTATCGGGTCCAGCGACTGTTAATGACAATATAATTACCTTAACTGGAGCTCCAGGAGTTGTTGAATTAAAAGCCACACAAGTTGGGAATGAGGATTATTATCCATCAGAAAACACTACTAATTTTGAAGTTATTGATCTGTCTTTGTATTATCCGGATGTAACAACCTCATTCATAGATGATTTTCCCCTAGAGATGCCCTCTTTGATGGCATATCCTATTTATATAAACTCTTCAATAATTGTTTCTGATGATTTAATAAATATTCAACAAGTCGATTTACTTATTGGAGATGAAACCTTTACTGCAGAAGAACAAGATGGTTTTTATTACTATTTATGGACGCCCACTTCTTTTGGAAGTCATACAATTGATATAAAAGCTATTGCTAGCAACGGAAATGAGTCGATAATTACAAGGAATATTGATGTTACGGACTCTTATGCTACTCAAACTGTTGGAACTCTTGAAGATATAGTTATCGAATTTGGAGGAGAGAATAGTCGTTGGTATTACGGAACCTACAATTTACCTCAATTTGTTGGAGCTTATGAAAATTTAAACGCTTTTTTAGATGTTGAATGTCCAAATATTGGAGGTGGTTGCGATGATTGGGATCGATGGGCACACATCGATATAAAAGCTCCAGATGGAAACTGGGTACAATTGATTCGTTACATAACTCCTTATGGCGTTGCATGCGATCACGAATTAAATGTAACCGATTATTCTTCTTTATTACAAGGACAAGTAGAATTTAGAGTTTTTATTGATACCTGGGGAACAGGTGGTTGGCAATTAACATTAGACATCGATTATACAGTAGGAACACCAACCTTTCCCTACAGTACAGTTACTGAAACTTGGGATGGAAGTTATAGTTTTGGTAATCCAGCGAATTTACAGCCAGTAGAAACTTACAACGCTGGTCTTACAGATGAGGTTGAGGCGTCTTTTTTGAGGCTATCAAATACAGGTCATGGTTGGGGAAGTAATAATACTGGAAATGCTGCTGAATTTTTTAATGCCTATCATTTTATTGATGTAGATGGTGAACAAACTTTTATTCAACATTTATGGAACGATTGTAATCCTAATCCCGACAATTGCACTGGACAGCAAGGAACCTGGCAGTATGATAGAGCCGGCTGGTGTCCTGGGGCTATTGCACCACCAAATATTTACGATTTAACACCCTACATCGGAACCTCTATTGATATAGACTATCGTTTTCATCCTACTTATGAAGATTTTTGTCATCCAAATAATTCGGAATGCGTATCTGGTGTTACTTGCTCAGATTGTAACGATGGTTACAACCCTGTCTATTACGTAGATGGTCAAATAATCAACTACAGTAGTCAGCCCATTGTTTATGGAAATTATTTAGGAATTAATTCTACTAATGAATTAATTTTTAATGTTTCTATCTATCCAAATCCATCAAACGGATTTTTTAATATTTACACTGATAGTTTCGATGGTAGCACAAGAGTTACTGTGCATTCTATAGATGGAAATTTAATCAAATCTTATTATTTTAATTCCAGCTCAGAGATGTCGAATACTAAGTTTGATTTATCAAACCTTTCTTCCGGTATCTATTTTGTAAATATTGATAACAAAAAAGGCACTGGAACCAAGAAAATAATAATTGATTAGTTAAATTATTGGAACTTATAATAAAAGGTTATTTTTAAGTCAGAAATAACCTTTTTTATGAAAACTAATTATTGGATTGAATTTTTAACATTATTTATCTATAATAAAGTTTTTTTTAACTTCTTGTTATTCATAATTAGTTTTTATACTTCTTATTCTCAACAAACAGAAAAAGTTGATTTTATAAATGTTAAGGCAACGGTACAACCAATATTCACTGAAAAAAAAGTTAAAGCTACTGCTTCTTACACTTTTAAAATTTTAAAAAAATGTGATTCTATTTATCTGGATGCAGCCAATATTTATTTATTAAATACTAAAAATTTTAATTCTCAAATTAAAATAGTTTCAAAAAATAAAAAAATATGGTTATTCGCTGATTTTAAAGAAAATAAAACTTACAAAATTTCTTTTAGTTACGAGGCTATTCCAAAAAAAGCCTTATACTTTTTTAAAAATCAGATATGGACACAAGGGCAAGGCAAATATACCTCCAATTGGTTACCTAGTATCAATGATATGAACGATAAAATGGAGTTTAATATGAGTTATATAATTCCATCTAAAAAAAAAATAGTTGCAAATGGCGTTTTGAAATCAGTCACTAAAAATGAAAAATTTAGTACATGGGAATATAAAATGACTAAGCCGATTTCTAGTTATCTTTTAGCATTTGCAGTTGGAGATTTTTCTAAAAAAATAATCAAATCAAGTACAAATACTCTAATTGAATTGTATTACCCTACAAATGACTCTTTGCATTTTGAACCTACCTACCGATTTTCTAAGGAAATTTTTAATTTTTTAGAAAGCGAAATTGGCTTTAAATATCCATGGGAAAATTATAAACAAGTTCCTTTGCATGACTTTATGTATGCAGGAATGGAAAATACTACTGCAACTTTTTTTTCTGATAATTTCATAGTCGATTCAACAGGGTTTAATGATAGAAACTACATCAATGTTAATGCTCATGAGTTAGCTCATCAATGGTTTGGTAATTTAGTTACTGAACAATCGGGTTCAGATCATTGGTTGCATGAGGGTTTTGCCAGTTATTACGCATTATTAACAGAAAAAGAAATCTTTGGAGATGATAATTATTATTGGAAATTATATCAATCTTCGGAACAACTAAGATCTCTGAGTGAAGAAGGAAAAGGAGAGGCCTTAAACGATCCTGGAGCTAGCTCAATAACTTTTTACGAAAAAGGTGCTTGGGCATTACATATTCTCAGAGAAAAAGTTGGTGATGAGGTTTTTAAAAAAGGAATTAAAAATTATTTGTTTAAGTATCAATTCCAAAATGTAAAAATTAAAGATTTCTTGATCGAACTTGAGCTGGTTTACGGAATGAATTTAAATGATTTTGAAAATGATTGGATAAATCAAACAAAATTTCAATATGAACAAGTCTACAAATCATTAATTAAATCGAAATTTATGAGGGATTACTTTAATCTTTTGTCTTTAAGACCACGCTCTATTTCTTCGAAAAAATTTGATTTTGAAAAAGCATTAAATTCTTCAAATGTTTTTCTTGGGCAAGAAGTTGTATATCAACTTCAAAATGAATCGATTTCACAAACATTGCCGTTTTATAAAAAGGCTTTCCAAACAAATAATATACAAATTCGACAAGCTATTGCCATGACTATGACAAAAATACCAACGGAATTAAAAACGGATTATGAAAGTTTACTTAATGATAAGTCCTATTTAACTCAAGAGATCGCGCTTGGAAATTTATGTGCAAATTTTTACGAAGACCGACTTAGTTATTTAAATAAAATAGATACCGTTATTGGTTTTAGAGATAAAAATATTCGACAGACTTGGTTGTTTATGGCCTTAATTACAAAAGATTATAAACAAGAAAAAAAAGAATTGTATGCCAACGAACTAAAGCAATATTCATCTTCTAATTATGGGTATGTAGTTAGAGAGAAGGCATTTGAGTTTATTGGTTATTTAAGCCTATGGGATCTTGAAACTATTAAAAATTTAGTCAATGCAAGTCAACACCACTATTGGAGGTTTAGAGCATCCTCCAGAGAAATATTAAATAAATTATTAAAAATTGATACCTACAAAAAACAAATAATTTTGTTGAGTAATACAATGGATGATAAAAGCCAAATTTTTTTAAGTAAGTTGATGGAGAAAAACTAATATAATTCGCTCACTTCTTTTTTCAGTAATAGCAAAGCTTTGTGAGATGGTGTATCCTCATCCATAAAGTGATTTAGTAAAAATGCTCTTAATTTTTCTGAATTGTCCACTTTTTTATTCATTCCTGATTGTCTTAAAACCTGAATAGTTGCGTTTTTAGCTGCAGTAATAAGACTCCAACATTCTGGACTTACATATATTTGCTGGGATAAATTATGTTCGTACTCCTTATCAATATTTTGGATTAATAAAGACTCATATTTTTGTAAATCATCAGAATATGGTTTTACTCTTAGTAATAATTTATTGGGGTCAATACGCTCCAACAATAACGTTAAGCGCTCATATGCTTGCAGTCGAATTGGCAGTACCTTTTTTTGAGCTTCTTTTTGTATTAAATAGCGTCTTCTTCCTTCTTCATTTGCCGTATGACCTTTGAAAAAATAATAAGCTACTAAACCTACTACAATAGCCGGCAACAAGTAAGAAAAATAACTAGTAACGAGAGTAATGTCTTCCATAAAAACTATTTATATAACAAATTTACAGCGTTTAATTTTATTTTACAATATTGATGCAAACAAACTAACAGTTTTAAAATAATATGAGTAATACTATAAAAAAAATATTAAAAATTATGGTAATAGTGATCCTTAAAATTTCAATTAGTGTTTAGATAATCCAAGATACTAATTTTCCATATTCTTGTTATTTAACTGTTTATAAATTGTATATAAACCATTGAAATAGTTTTGATTTTTTCTTTAATTTCACAGCGGTTATCCACAAAAATACCACCTAACATTGCAAGAATATTTAAATCAACTTAATGAAGCACAATTAGCTCCTGTTTTACAACAGCAAGGTGCTATGATTGTTATAGCAGGTGCTGGTTCTGGCAAAACAAGAGTTTTAACTTTTAGAATCGCTTACTTGATGTCTAAGGGAGTCGACCCTTTCAATATACTGGCATTAACTTTTACTAATAAAGCAGCTAGAGAAATGAAATCTCGAATTGCTCGAATCGTTGGCGGTAGCGAGGCTAAAAATCTGTGGATGGGAACTTTTCATAGTGTATTTGCAAAAATTTTGAGATTTGAAGCAGACAGATTGGGATACCCATCAAATTTTACGATTTATGATACTCAAGATTCACAAAGCGTGATTAGGGCAGTTATAAAAGAGCTGCATCTTGATAAAGATATCTATAAGTACAAACAGGTATATTCTAGAATTTCATCCTATAAAAATAGTTTAATAACGGTGAAAGCTTATTTTAATAATTCCGAATTAATGGAAGCAGATGCAATGGCTAAAATTCCTAGGATGGGCGAAATTTATAAGTCTTATGTGGATAAATGCTTTAAAGCAGGAGCCATGGATTTTGATGATTTATTACTAAAAACTAATGAGCTTTTAACTCGTTTTCCAGAGGTGCTTGCTAAATATCAAGATCGATTTAGGTATATCCTGGTAGATGAGTATCAAGATACTAATCATAGTCAATATTTAATTATAAAAGCATTAAGCGATCGATTCCAAAATATTTGTGTAGTAGGTGATGATGCCCAAAGTATCTATGCATTTCGTGGAGCGAATATTAATAACATTTTAAATTTTCAAAACGACTATGATAATGTTCAAGTTTTTAGAT
>Ga0206130_10009162_pt1 | contig 10430 bp, 8 predicted proteins | sample Helgoland_Spring_9_FD_148637 | JGI IMG/M metagenome (GOLD analysis project Ga0206130, IMG submission 148637) | Pelagic subsurface seawater microbial communities from Kabeltonne, Helgoland, North Sea - Helgoland_Spring_Bloom_20160512_1 | ecosystem: Environmental > Aquatic > Marine > Epipelagic ...
AAAAATAGGTTACAGATTGGAAAAAAGCAGCAGGCAAACGGGGGCAGTTTTGGCAAGATTTGACAGATACGTCCTGTCGCAACTTTTTGTGCTGTTCGGCTTTTTCTCGCTCGTGCTGGTTTCTGTCTACTGGATCAACCGGGCGGTGATCTTGTTTGACCGCCTGATTGCGGATGGGCAACCTGCTTCTGTATTTTTGGAATTCACGGCCCTTAGTCTGCCAAATGTCGTGCGTATGGTTCTGCCTATGTCCGCGTTTGCGGCCTCTGTTTATGTGACAAACCGTCTTGCGTCCGAAAGTGAGTTGGTGGTCATGCAAGCGACTGGTTATTCGCCATGGCGTTTGGCGCGGCCTGTGGTGATCTTTGGCTTGATTGTCGGCACGTTTATGATGGTTTTAACGCAATATTTGGTGCCAAAATCGCTTGAGCAGCTTCGGTTTAGCGAGAACGAAATCAGCGGCACTTTGTCTGCGAAACTGTTGCGCGAAGGGGAGTTTATGAACCCCTCTGAGGGCGTGACATTCTACATTCGTGAAATCACGCCAGAGGGTGTGCTGAAAGATGTCTTTCTAAGTGATCGCCGAAACGCGGACCGTGCGACGACCTATTCGTCTGTGGATGGCTTTCTGGTGAACGAGCCAACAGGGCCAAAGCTCGTTATGGTAAACGGAATTGCGCAAGCGTTGAACACAGAGACACGCAAACTGACAAAGACCAAATTTACCGATTTCGCTTATAACATTTCTGACCTGATTGATGCGCCGGGCGCGTTGTTTAAACCACTTGATCAGCGTTCAACAGCAGAGCTGTACTTCGCAACCGATCTCGTCAGCAAAGCGACAGCACAGACACCTGGTCGCATCTTGGAAGAAGTGCACGGGCGCTTTAATCAACCTATTCTCTGTGTTGTTGCCGCCTTAATCGGCTTTTCTACCCTATTGGTCGGCGGGTTCTCGCGGTTTGGGGTTGGTCGGCAGATCATTGGCGCGATTTTGCTGCTAGTGCTGGTGAAACTGGTTGAGAGCATCGTGACCGATCCTATACGTGCGAACGCCAACCTTTGGCCTTTAGTTTATGCGCAAAGTGTCTTTGGACTTGGCGTTTCGATTTTGATGCTGCGTTTGGCTGCGCGACCTAGACGGCGTCGCAAGGACGCGTCCTTGAGCGAGGCGCGTGCATGATCCTTCATTTCTATTTTGCACGTCGCTTTATTCGGGTTTTCCTGACGACGCTTTTCATCTTTCTTGCGTTTCTGACGTTAATCGATCTGGTCGAACAGATGCGCCGTTTCAACAGCGATAACGTCAGCTTTACTGATGTCTTCTTTCTAACGCTCCTGAACGCGCCTGCGGGCATCTACCAGATTTTGCCGCTCGTCATGATCTTGTCGTCTGTGTCGCTATTCTTGACCCTTGCGCGCACCTCTGAGTTGGTGGTCACGCGCTCTGCCGGGCGGTCCGCATTGACAACTTTGGCCTCACCCATGTTGGTCTCCGCGATCATTGGTGTGTCCGCGGTGACGTTGTTCAATCCGATTGTCGCTGCAACCAGCAAGCAGTTCATCACGCTCGAACGCGAATATAAGAACCAAGAAACAAGTACAGTATCAATTGGCCGCGATGGACTTTGGCTGCGCCAAGGGGACGTTGACGGGCAAACCGTGATCCACGCGCGCTCTGCGATTGAGCAGATGACGACCCTCAATGATGTGAGTTTCTTGCAATTTGACACCAACGGGCAACCGCGCTCGCATATCGTTGCCGATCAGGCAACACTGACACAGCGTGGCTGGCAATTGCAAAATGCAAAGCAATGGGCGCTAAATACGACGGACAGCCCCGAAGAAACCGCCCGCATAAATGCGCAGCTCCTTGTCCCGACCAGCTTGACCGAAGAGCGTATTCGCGAGAGTTTTTCTGAGCCTTCAGCCATCTCGATTTGGGATATGAACAGCTATATCAATGAACTCGAAGAAGCCGGATTTTCCGCGCGTCGCCACAAAGTCTGGTTTCAGATGGAGCTTGCGCGCCCGCTTTTCTTGATGGCCATGGTCCTTGTCGGCGCAGGGTTCACGATGCGCCACACACGTTTCGGTAAAACAGGTGTTGCGGTGCTTGCTGCTGTGATGCTTGGATTTGGGTTGTATTATGTGCGCAACTTTGCGCAGATTTTGGGAGAGAATGGGCAACTTCCCACGATGATTGCCGCTTGGACACCGCCCGTCGCTTCGATTTTACTTGCGCTCGGCCTGTTGCTGCATATGGAGGACGGATGAGCCGGACTGTCCATATCTTGCGTGTTCTCACAGCAATTGCGTTGATCGCCTTTGCAATTCCAGCACGTGCGCAGGATGCAGACGCTGCTTTACTTGTTGCCGACAGCGTTTTGATTACCGAAGACGAACGCCTTGTGGCAACGGGCAACGTGGAAGCCTTTTATGATGGTATTCGCCTTTTTACCGATGAAATCATCTACGATCAAAAACGAGATGAGTTGATCATCAAAGGCGCTATTCGCCTCTCGCAAGAGAATGGTGACGTGATCATCGCGGACAGCGCTGATCTTGATAGCAAGCTAGAGAACGGCATTCTGCGCGGTGCGCGCTATGTTTTGAACCAAGAATTGCAAATCCTGTCTGCGCAAACAGATCGCGTTGAGGGTCGCTATACGGTGCTGCGCAAAGTCGTTGCGACGTCTTGCCAAATTTGCGGCAATGGCGCGCCGATCTGGCAAATCCGTGCAGACCGTGCGATTCATGACCGCGAAGAAAAGCAAATTTACTTTCGGCGTGCCCAATTCAGATTGCTTGGTGTGCCTGTCCTTTATCTCCCCACCATGCGTATCCCTGACCCTTCGCTAAAACGTTCGACAGGTTTTTTGGTGCCAAGGTTTTTTTCTGATTCAGAACTCGGGTTCGGGATCAAGCTGCCCTATTTCATCACACTGGGTGAACATGCCGATGTAACTCTGACCCCTTTTGTAACTCCTGTTACGCGCACGTTAGAGCTGCGGTTGCGCAAAATGTTCCGGCGTGGATATGTCGAACTGAACGGCGCGATTTCAAAAGACTCGTTGCTTCCAGACTCCCCGCGTCACTACCTTACCGGGTTTGGCGCGTTTGACCTGGGCCAGTCGTTTGTTCTTAGCTTTGACGTCGAAACGGCCTCTGACAGCGGGTATCGGTCTAACTATGGTTATTCCGGCCGTGATCGTTTGGGGTCTGGCATCACGCTCACACGGGTCAAACGCGATGTGTTCTTTCAAGCGGAACTGCTGAATTTCGAAACGCTGCGTGACAATGAGAGCAATGATACTCAACCCACAGTGATCGGTAACGTCACATATGAGCGTCGCTATCAACTTCCCAGCATCGGTGGCGAATTGCGCGCAACGCTTGGCGTGCATGGGCACAAACGGGTGTCATTGGATGATGTGACAGGTCGCGATATGGCGCGGGTCAACCTTGATCTGTCTTGGCAAGATGAATGGACCGTTGGAAACGGTTTGCGCTTTGGTCTGGTGACTTCGCTCGGGCTGGACAGTTACGGGGTTCAACAAGACAGCACCGCTTTGGGGCGCACAAACAATGTCACCCCTGCTATAGCTGCAACATTGCGCTATCCGCTGATGAATGTCGGGCAAGACGGCGCGCGATACCTAATCGAGCCGATCGCACAGATCGCTTGGTCTGGCGGATCTCCTTCGGTTTCGCCAAATGATGAAAGCGTCAGTTCAGAGTTTGATGAAAGCAATCTGCTGTCCTTGTCGCGCTTTCCTGTGAAAGATCGTCGCGAAACAGGTACAATCGGCGCTTTAGGTTTCCGTATGGCGCGGCTTGATACTCAAAGCTGGTCTGCGGGTTTGACGGTTGGACAGGTGTTTCGCGAAACGGCTGACCCGTCTTTCTCTGACAGCTCTGGCTTGCAAGGTTTGACCTCGGACACGTTGTTGGCTCTTAATTATACATCAAACTGGGGCGGCTCGTTCATGGCGCGCGGATTGTTCGAAGCAGATTTTGAACCGGTTAAAACCGAAGCCCGTATCGCTTATCGCCGCAATAAGGTGACACTTGCTGGCACATATGTGCAGATTAACGCCGACGCGGCGGAAAATCGCACGGCTTCGGTCGCGGAGTGGTCGCTGGGTGGAACGTATAAGATCAATCGCCACTGGACGGCGCAGGCGAATGCCCAGTATGATTTACTTACGGATCGTATGGCGAAAACCGGTGGTAAAGTCACCTATGAGAATGAATGCGTCTCTATTGGCTTGGGTGCCACACGTAGCTTCGCAAGATCAACAACGCTGGTGCCAGCCACGACTTACGAGCTGGCCGTCTCGCTTCGCGGGTTTAGCACAGGAGGCAGCGGCAAAGCAGCGCGCCGCACATGCAGGAAATAAAAGATATGGTTCACACTGATTTCTCTATCACACGTCGTATGAAAAGCGGTTTTGGCGCTCTCACATGTGCCGCGCTCCTCGCGTTTAGCGCGCCTCAAGTTGCCAATGCGCAAAGCATGTTCGCGACTGCGATCAAGGTAAACGATAGCTCTATCACCAACTTTGAGATTGCTGAGCGCACGCGCTTTCTGGGACTGCTGCGCGCGCCTGGAGATCACAAGAAACTTGCTCGCGAACAACTGATCGAAGATCGCCTCAAATTGGGTGCGGCACGCTCTGTCGGAATTGTTCCATCTAGCGAAGAAATTGAAGCCGGCATGGATGAATTTGCCGGTCGCGTGAACTCGACCCGCGCCGAATTTATTCAAGCATTGAATGCTGGCGGCGTCTCTGAGGATGCGTTTCGCGCGTTTGTGCAGTCCGGCCTTGCATGGCGCCAATTGGTGCAAGCGAAGTTCGCCAGCCGCATCAACGTTAGCGAAGACGACATTGATCGCAGCGTCGCATTTTCCGGCTCAGGCGCAGGTATTCGCGTGCTTTTGTCCGAAATCATCATGCCGGTGCCACCGCCCCAAGCTGCGGCCGTGCAAGAACGCGCTGAACGCATCTCACAAATAACCAGTGTATCGGCCTTTGCAGCTGAAGCACGGCGTTACTCTGCCTCCGCCTCCAAAGCGCGCAGCGGACGGTTGGAGTGGTTGCCAATCACACAATTGCCAGCACCTTTGCGTCCTATTTTGCTCGGTCTCGCACCGGGTGAAGTGACAGCCCCGATCCCGCTACAGAATGCAGTGGCCTTGTTCCAATTGCGCGATATCGAGGAAACCCAAGGGGGCAATCCGAAATACGCAGCGATTGAATACGCGGCTTACTATATCTCAGGTGGACGCACTGAGGCGGGCCTCGCTACAGCGCGCAAGATTGAAAGCCGCATTGATCGCTGTGACGATCTTTATGGCATCGCCAAAGGCCAAGATCCAAGCGTGCTAGATCGTGGAGCCAAAGCACCCGCAGACATTCCAGCGGACATAGCAATTGAATTGGCCAAGATGGACCCAGGTGAAACATCCACCACACTTACACGTGCGAACGGCCAGACGTTGGTTCTGTTGATGCTATGTGGCCGCACGCCAGAGCTTGAGGAAGAAATGGACCGCGCAGAGTTGTCTTTGGGCCTGCAAAACCAGCGACTTGCGTCCTATTCCAACGGTTATCTTGAGCAACTGCGCGCCGATGCGCGCATTGTTGAGAAGTAAGCGTGAAACGCCCAATTGCGTTGAGCTGCGGTGAACCTGCGGGGATCGGTCCCGAAATTGCGGTGAAGGCGTGGGATGCCTTGCGTGCTGAGTTGCCGTTCTTTTGGATTGGCGATCCTGCGCATTTGCCAGCAGGTGCCGCATATGAGTTGATATCATCGCCCAGTGATGCGCACCGCGTAAGCGGATCTGCCATGCCCGTACTACAGCAGTCTTTTGCAGGTTCTGCCCAAAAAGGCGAAGCTGATAGCGCGAATGCGCAAGGGGTGATCGACGCCATCGAGACGGGTGTGCTATTGGTGAAATCTGGTGCAGCCGCCGCACTTTGCACGGCCCCCATTCATAAGAAAGCGCTGCAAGATGGCGCTGCCTTCGCCTACCCAGGACACACGGAATTCTTGGCGGCTCTTGATGACAAAGAAGACGTCGTGATGATGCTCGCCTCTGAGCAACTTCGCGTGGTGCCTGCAACAATTCACATTCCTTTGAAGGATGTTCCAAACGCTTTGACGCCGCAATGCCTAGAGAGCACGCTCCGGATCACCCGTGCGGCCCTTCAAACACAGTTCGGAATTTCACAGCCGACCATCGCTGTTGCGGGCCTAAACCCACATGCGGGCGAAGGCGGAAAAATGGGTCATGAAGACGATGAAGTGATCGCGCCCGTGCTAGAGAAACTCCGCGCCGAAGGGTTTATCCTAAACGGCCCCCTGTCCGCAGACACGATGTTTCATGCCAGCGCGCGCGCACGTTATGATGCGGCCGTGTGCATGTATCACGACCAAGCGCTGATCCCGATCAAAACGCTGGATTTTGACAAAGGGGTGAATGTGACTTTGGGTTTAAGCTTCATCAGAACTTCACCTGATCACGGCACTGCGTTTGATATCGCAGGCCAAGGAATCGCCAACCCAACCAGCCTTATCGAAGCGCTGCGTATGGCTGCTAGGATGAGTGACACATGACCACGCCTGATCCACTTCCACCGCTACGCGATGTTATTGAACGTCACGATCTGCGCGCGCGTAAATCGCTCGGCCAGAATTTTCTGCTCGACCTTAATCTGACGGCCAAAATTGCGCGTCAGGCAGGTGACTTGAGCGCGTGTGATGTGCTTGAAATTGGACCTGGCCCCGGCGGGCTTACCCGTGGATTGCTAAGCGAAGGGGCGCGCAAGGTTCTCGCCATCGAGAAAGACGCACGGTGTTTGCCTGCGTTGCAAGAAATTGCGGATGCATATCCCAACCGCTTGCACGTGATCGAGGGCGATGCGCTCAATATTGATCCGCGTGCACATCTGACGCCGCCTATTCGTGTGGCTTCTAACCTGCCCTACAATGTCGGAACGGAACTGTTGATCCGTTGGTTAACACCCAAGCAATGGCCGCCCTTTTGGCAAAGCCTTACGCTGATGTTCCAACGCGAAGTTGCCCAACGCATTACTGCCGATGTGGGTGACAAAGCCTATGGCCGCCTCGCGATCCTGTCGCAATGGCGGTGCGATGCGCGGATCGTTGTGAGCTTGCCGCCCGAAGCGTTCAGTCCGCCGCCAAAAGTCTCTAGCGCCGTGGTGCATCTCAGCATGCTGCCCGAGCCGCGTTTTCCTGCGGATTTCAAAACACTAGAGCGCGTTGTCGCCGCCGCGTTCAATCAAAGACGCAAGATGTTGCGGTCCTCTTTGAATTCCGTCTCGCCCGAGATTGAAGATATGTTGCACGCCGCAGGCATCAAGCCAACCGAGCGCGCAGAGCAAGTATCTTTGGAAGAGTTCTGTGCCCTCGCGCGCGAAGTCGCGAAGGCGTAATTCCTAGCAGTTATTCAGCTGCGTCAGATGCAGCTTCTACCGGAGCAGATGGTGCTTCAGACGCAGGCGCGTCGTTGTCTACGGCAGGTTTGCGAGGACCACGTGGTTTGCGCGGTGTGCGTGCACGGCGTGGCTTGCTCTCAGGTGTTTCCACCAGACCTGTTTCCTCAACGCTCACAGGCTCTACAACATCGGGCTGATCGCCTGAACCTGCAGAATTGTCAGCCACAACGGGTTGCTGCTGTTCCTGCTCTGTGCGTTCTGCATCGCGTGTCGCACGTTCTGCATCGCGCTCTGCGCGCTCACGATCCCGCTCTGCTTGGCGCTCACGGTTTTCGCGTTCTTGCTGTTCGCGGCGATCGTCAATTTCTTTCTGAGCCGCACTCAACATGCGCAGATAATGCTCTGCGTGTTGCGAAAAATTCTCTGTAGCCACACGGTCGCCCGACAACTGTGCGTCACGCGCAAGTTGCTGGTACTTATCGATGATCTGCTGCGGCGTGCCGCGTACTTTGCCCTCAGGACCGCTGCTATCAAAAACGCGGTTAGGGATATTGCCGCCACCCGGTTGGGGGCGGTTGCGGTTGTTCTTACGCGAACGTGGTTTTGATGATCTCATCTAGCTTCAATCCAGCATATCAATGTCACTGTGATCCACCACTTGCGCTAAAGTTAGGCGCGAGAAACAAGATCACTATTTGTGGCTTGGTGCCAAGGGGAACGAGCAGACCTGTTCTCCCGTGTAGCACCTCTCATAAAGCACTTCATTCACGTTGCTGCAACATGATTCCGTCTAACTGTTAAAAAACCGCGATAAATTTGCCCAATAGCGCGTTATTGCGTGCTCCAAACACCTGTTACAACGCGGTCTCGTCCTGCCATATCGGGCAAACATTTAATTTGTGTGAATCCGGCTGAGTTGAAAAGCGCTTGAACCGCACTTCCTTGGGTATGACCAATCTCGACCATCAAATGCCCAACCGTTTCCAAATACCGCCCTGCGTACTGTGTCAATGTGCGGTAAGCTGACAAGCCATCCGCCTCATCCGTGAGCGCAAGGCGAGGATCAAACGTGCGCACCTCAAAATCCAGATCGTCCCATTCATCCAGCGCTATGTAAGGCGGGTTGGACAAGATCAGATCAAACTGTCCGTTTACGGCTTCAAACCAATCTGATTTGAGCAAGGTCACCTTGTCCGCAACGCCTAGTGCGTTTTTGTTATGCTTCGCGACGGCGAGCGCCTTTTCAGAAATGTCTGTACAAACGACCTCGGCGTTTGGCCATTCTGCGGCCAAGGTAAGTCCGATGATTCCTGTGCCTGTTCCCAAATCAAGAACCCTTGATTGCGCGCCAAGATCCAAAGCAGCGGCGATCAGCGTTTCCGTATCAGGACGCGGATCGAGCACATCAAGATCCACCGCAAACTCGCGCCCCCAAAAACTACGCTTTTGAATGATCTTTGACACGGGCGTGCACAGCATGCGCGCATCCACCAGGAGCGAGATATGGTTCACCATGTCGTCGCTCAACTCATCATGCATATGCAGCGTCATACGAGACGGTGAAACACCCATCGCATGTGCTGCCAGAATACGAATGTCGCGCATTGTATCATCGCTTGGCACGCGGCTTAGACGATCGCGTAAATCAGGCAGCCATTCTTGTAGCGTCACCCGTTCATTTCCGCCAATTTCGTTGCTTGATCATCTGCCGTCAGCGCGTCGATGATCTCATCGAGTTCGCCCTGCATCACTTGATCCAGCTTATAAAGCGTAAGGTTGATGCGGTGATCGCTCATGCGCCCTTGCGGGAAATTATAGGTGCGAATCCGCTCGGATCTATCGCCAGACCCCACTTGAGATTTACGATCTGCCGAGCGTTCATCATCAATACGTTGACGCTCTGCATCATAGAGCCGCGTGCGCAAAACCTGCATTGCAATTTCGCGGTTACGGTGTTGGGACTTTTCGGCGCTTACCACAATAATCCCTGTCGGGAGGTGCGTGATGCGCACTGCGGAGTCGGTGGTGTTCACGTGCTGCCCACCTGCCCCGGACGCGCGCATTGTGTCGATGCGGATGTCGTTTGGCGCGATGACCAGATCAACCTCTTGCGCTTCGGGAAGCACTGCGACAGTCGCGGCAGAGGTGTGAATACGTCCCCCACTTTCGGTTGTTGGAACACGTTGCACACGGTGCACGCCGGATTCGTATTTTAGACGCGCAAAGACGTTTTCGCCTTTGATGTGACCTGTGACTTCTTTGATGCCGCCAAGCTCTGTCAGTTGTTCTTCGATGATTTCGAACTTCCAGCCACGCGCCTCTGAATAGCGCTGATACATGCGCAACAAATCCGCGGCAAAAAGGGCTGCTTCGTCTCCCCCTGTGCCGGGGCGAATTTCAATCATTGCGGGGCGCGCATCGGCCTCATCCTTGGGTAAAAGCGCCAGTTGAAGAGCAATTTCCGCCTCTGGCAGCGCTTCTTTCAAAGCCGGTAATTCTTCCTCGGCCAACTCTTTCATATCCGGATCTGCCAGCATCGAGGTCGCTTCCTCGATATCGGCCAAAAGTTGCCTGTAGGCTGCGACTTGCTCGACGACCGGCTTCAATTCGGAATATTCCCGAGCTAAATCAGCTATTTCGCCGCCATCAGCGCCGCCTGCCATCTTCGCTTCGAGAAACTCGAAACGTTGGGTGATCTGCATGAGGCGGTCCATTGGAACCATTGCGGCGTCTCCAGCTTGCGCACGGCTTGCGTGCTTTTTCGCTTATGGTATACTTTTCATCATGAGAAAAGTCCTGACCTTGATCGCATTTATGCTTCCTGTCGGCTCTTTTGCCGATGTCACCAGTCCTAGCGGGAAAACCGTCGAGTGTTATTGCACCGACAAAGGCGGCTTGCGTATTGAATTGGGTCAAATGACCTGCCTACAGGTGGATGGGCGCATGTTTATGGCGCAGTGCCAA
>Ga0206130_10009163_pt1 | contig 10430 bp, 11 predicted proteins | sample Helgoland_Spring_9_FD_148637 | JGI IMG/M metagenome (GOLD analysis project Ga0206130, IMG submission 148637) | Pelagic subsurface seawater microbial communities from Kabeltonne, Helgoland, North Sea - Helgoland_Spring_Bloom_20160512_1 | ecosystem: Environmental > Aquatic > Marine > Epipelagic ...
ATATCTTGAAGGTGTTCCTGATTTTTTTTGAGGCTCTATTTTACAGATCAAAACTCCCTATTACGTTTAAAACCGTGCTTTTATACTTGTTTACCTTTTCATTTAAATAAATGAACAGTTTCAAAATAGTTGTCATTTGGCCATCGGGTGGTAAAAATCCAAAGTTCCTTTTTTGTGGTAGTTAAGATTTAACTCGGTGAATTGCACTTTTTTACTTCCTGCAAAATTTTGATGGGCGATGATAATTTTACCGCCACCTTTGTTTTCCATAACCAGCGCTGTATGGTGAGGAAATGACATGGCACCTAAATCCCATTTGAAGCTTACATTTTCAAATTGTATCACATCACCTGCAAGAATACCCCCTTTTTTGTAGTTGTATTTAGTGCCAAACATATAGGGAGGGGTCCATTGAGCATTTGCATGATCGAGAGCAAATCGCGCGAGGTCCCAGCATTCCCCACGATCTACTTTTTTGCCTTTTTGAGATTGAGCATATTCTACTATTCTTTTATTTACAACTGGTAATTCTGAGGTAAATGAAAATAGAATTAATGCTGATATTGAAAGTGAAAAAAGGGTTTTCATGGATAGAGTTTTTTATGTGAATAATGATATATTTTAATGTCACATTTCGTGCCAGTAAATTTTCTTTAACATAACACAATTATGTTTATTTAATGTTCAATTCTTGATTTTTCAAAATTGTAAATGAATTATTGATAAATTGTAAACAGTCTTCTAGAGCAAAATAGTAAGCTTACAACAATACGGATTAGAGAGTTTTCTATAACTCTTGAGGTTAGGTAGTTTGTTTTAACTCTATTGATGAATAATATTAAAGAAAGGATTTACAATTATTTGATTTTTACTGCTCTTGTAGGGAGCCTGTTTTCTTCCCATCTTAGTACTGCTCAAGAAAGGAATGAAGATAATGTTTTGATTATTTCAAGAGCTGAGTACCACAATAAACTATATGGCTTTTGGTTAGGTGAATGTATTGCCAATTGGACGGGTCTTGTTACAGAAATGGATAAGGTCGGAAATATAGGAGAAACTCAGACAGGTGATTTTTATACGAGAACCGATTGGGGGAAAAGAGATGAACCCAATATATGGGGTGAGAATAAAACAGAATTATCGAACACCATCAATTTTGTGTTTAAAGATGAAGGGGAGGTTTGGGGTTCTGATGATGACACAGATATTGAATACATATATCAGCACCTCATGCATGAGAACCAAACCAGTATTTTATCTGGAGTACAGATTAGAGACGGTTGGTTGAAGCATATAAAAGCTGAGGAAGAAAATTATTTATGGGTATCTAATCAAGAGGCTTTTAACCTGATGCAAAAAGGAATGGTTCCTCCTCTAACAAGTGCCCCAGAAAACAACAAGCATTACAACATGATTGATGCTCAATTAACTACTGAGATTTTTGGTTTGTTTGCTCCAGGAAGACCTGTATCTGCACTTAAAATGGCATACCTTCCTGTGCATACAACAGCACGAGAAGAAGCTGCATCTATTGCTAATTTTTATGTCGTAATGTATTCATTAGCATCCAATGTAGATACTACTAAAAGTATTGGCGAGAATACGAAATGGATGGCTGAGGAAGCAAGAAAGTTTTTACCAGATTCTACCTATCCTTCCAAGATGTATGATTACGTAAAATCAAAGTATGAGTCTGGCATATCGTGGGAACAAACTAGAGATTCGGTATACTATCGTTATCAGGTGCAGGAGCTAGATGGTTACAAAATAACTTCTAAACATTTGTATTGTAATGGTTGTTTTGCTGCCGGGATCAATTTTGCTGCAAGTATTGTGAGTTTATTTTATGGGGAAGGAGACATTGTGGAAACAATAAAAATAGGTTCATTGATGGGCTGGGATTCAGATAACCCTACTGCTACTTGGGGTGGTTTATTAGGATTTATGATTGGAGAAGAGGGTATAGAGAATGCTTTTGATAGAAAATTTTCGAATCAATTTAATATTCATCGTACTCGACAAAATTTTCCTAATAGCGGATTGGATAATTTTGAAAACATGGCGACTGAAGGAGTAGAGATTGTAGATAGAGCTGTAAAAGAGGAGTTAGGAGGAGAGGTGGATTTGGATAGGGATATTTGGATAATTCCGCTTAGGCCTTGAATCTTGTCGCTGTTGTCAGATTTTTTTGATTGATAGGTTATTAAGTATTCTTCGTAAGCAATAGTTGTATTAATTATATCTTGCTAATTTGTCTTTTCAATTGTGTATCATGGAAGGAGCTTACTATAAAACAAAAGAATCGGTTGAAGAATACATCAATTTGGCCAAGGAGGTAAATGGTCAAAACTTAATTGATGATGGTATTATATGTTTGTCTTTTTGGAAAGGTGAAGGCTCTGAATTTTTCAAAGAGATGTTCGTTAATTATCATAATGAGAAAAGTTTAAGAGATTCCTTTGAAGATGGTTTCGAAATTCTGTCTTTGACAAGCTATAAAGAATTTGAGGAAGAGGATTCTATTTTGTTAATTGCTAAAAAAAATAACTAAAAATATATGGGTGCTATTTTTCCGATACTTTTTATTGCAGGTATAATTCTATTTATTGTTTTATCTATCATTTTTAATGAAGAGGCAAGGGTCAAAAGAAAACTTAAAAAATTGTCATACAAACGTATTGCGGACTACTTCGATAATGAAATGGGTAAAGTAGTAGGAAGAGTTGATGCTTCAAGTTCGAATTTAAGAGCGCCCATTTCAACCCGAAATTGTGTAGGTTTTCATGTGGTGGTGGAGCAAAAAAAGAGCTCAGGAAAAAGTAGCAGTTGGCACACAATTATTGATCAAAAAGTATTTCGTGACTTCACTATTATTGATAGGGGACAAAAAGCTTTAATTAGAACGGACAATTTAAAAATTGCTATAGATAAAGATCGTGAATATGATTCTGGGTTTATGAATGATGCTACTCCACAATTAGTAGACTTTCTTAAAAAACATGGGGTAGATAGTGAAGGGTTGTTTGGTTTTAATAAAAGCTTGAGATATAAAGAGGGAATAATAGAAAGAGATGAACCCGTTGCTGTCTATGGTCAAGTGAAATGGTTGAATCGCAATGGTTTTGACGATAAAGAGGCCATATTAGAAGTTCATTCAACTGAAAAAGAATCTGTTTATTTGAGTGATGATCGATCTACTGTAAGTAATCGAGAATAGTATTTAAACTTCTCCAACAAATTCCCAGGCGGATCGGTAATAAGAGTTGTTTTCTACAAAATCCATGAACTTAGAATAGAATTTATCATTTGCTAATGTAGCACTATCTCCAATGATGACAAGTTTCTTTTTAGCTCGAGTCATAGCAACATTCATTCGACGGTAATCTTTTAGAAAACCAATATTGCCCTCGGTGTTGGAACGTACTAAGGAAATGTAAATGACATCCCTTTCTTGACCCTGAAAACTGTCTACCGTATTTATCGTAATATTTTCAGTCGCAGTACCCAAGATCTCTTGCAATACATTAACTTGATTTCGGTAAGGAGAAATGATTCCCACAGAGGCATTGTTGTTTTGCTCCATAAGAGGTTTTAGATGTTTAAAAACCAATTGAGCTTCTTCGGGATTCGACAAACCTTTAGAATCTACCTGAGACTCCTCATCAAAACCACAGCCAGCAGTGTCAATAAATTCTATCACAGGAAATTCATCTGCACCCAGTTTGATCTTTTTTACAGAATCGTCAGCCTTAAGTTTTTCTTTGTAAAACTGAGAATTGGAAAAAGCCATGATTTCTTCATTCATTCGATATTGGGTATCTAATAATGAAGATTCTAGTTTGTTAATACACTTTTCAATAAGCGTATTACTCAAACCTTTCTTAGCAGCTTCTTCAGATTTTACGGTAGGAGGAAGTTGTAAAGGATCACCCGCCAATACAACCTTTTTACTTTTCGAAATAGGAATCCAGCAAGCCGGTTCCAAAGCCTGACCTGCCTCGTCGATTACTACCGTGTCGAATAGAATATTTTTCAAGTAATGACTTTTTGAACCCACAAGGGTAGTGGTGATTACTTGAGAAGATCCAATAATTTTTTCAATGATGTCATCCTCAATAGTTATAATTTCTTTGGTAATATTTCTCGCTTCTTGATACAAAAGACGGCGTTGATCACGTTCTTCTTTTCCAAATTTCCGCTTGTACTTGCTTGCCATTCGACGGTATTCATTGGCTTGTTTTTTTAGGGTTTTAATCCGCTTGTTTTCCTTGTTGTTGGCCACTTGATAATCGAGAGTGTGACTTACAGTTTCTTCGTCAACCCGAGCTAAGTTTCCTATACGAGTTACTGACATACCTTTTTCAGTAAGCTTTTTAGTTAAGAAATCTGTAGCAGCGTTGCTCGGGGCGGTGACAAGAATGTGTTTTTCTTTTTTCGCTAATTGAAAAATCGCTTCAACCAATGTAGTGGTTTTACCGGTGCCTGGAGGGCCATGTACTACGCTTATGTCCTTTGAAGAAATAATGTCATTTACCGCATCGTTTTGTGAAGGATTTAATGAGGGGATTTCTATAACATGTTGGTCGATGTTCGTTCTTGAGGTTTCCCCTAGTATGACTTTGGTAAGGTGGAGTGCATCACGATCTTCCAAATTCATGAAATAATTCATGCTTACTTCCATTTCTTTAAACGAACGTTCATCAAAAAGGAGCTGAATTCCAATACCGCCATCATCCAACCAATCAGGAAGTTCATCGATATGAAATATGATCTTCATTTCATCATTAGAGATGTAATTGATCAAACCTTTTACAGGTCTTTCGTCTGATTTGGAAGTGAATACTCCAACAGTCTGGCCGGGTTTGAATTGATGAGAACTGCCTTGAAGGCTTGTTCTTTCGATTACTAAAAAGGGGTAATCACCTAAACCGTAATCGTTTTCTTTGATGTTAATGGGATGCCAAGTTACACCATCGGCCTTTTGTTCCTTCAAACTGGTTTTATCGAAATACGATCTTTTACGATCGATTTCCACTTCCTTTTCTATTTGAAGTAAAGCCTTAAGTTCTGAAAAATAACCTTTAATTGAATCCATAGACTAAAGATAAGGGAATTATAAATTGAGATTTCGCTTAGGGGATTTTCTTTTGGGTAACCGATTATTAACATTGCTATAAACAATCAGATATTATTTTTGTTATCGTAATATTGCGATAGTATAATATTAATCGTATTATTACGATGTAATTATGGGGGTAACTAAAACAGATCAATTTACAGAAGAACAAAATCACTTGGCTACCATGGCTAAGGCCATTGCGCATCCAGCGAGAATTGCAATTTTGGAACACTTGTTTAAAATTGATACTTGTGTCTGCGGTGATATTGTAGATGAAATTGGTTTGGCCCAAGCCACGATTTCACAACATTTAAAAGCTCTTAAAGACGCTGGTTTGATTCAAGGGAACACAGAAGGAGCCAAAGTATGTTATTGTATAGACACTGATAATGTAGGAAAACTAAGCATGATACTCTCTCGATTTTTCAAGTCGGGTTGTAGTACGAATTGCTGTTAAATAAAAAAATTATGAAAACATCAGAAGATTTAAAAAAGGTAGTAAGAGACACGTACTCTGAAATTGCCAATCAAACAAAAGAAGAAAACGAAACATCTTGTTGTGGTGCCGGTGAATGTTGCACAGTAGACTATGCAGTTTTTGCTGAAGACTATTCTAAATTGAAAGGCTATAATCAAGATGCTGATTTAGGATTAGGTTGTGGGATTCCTACTGAATTTGCACACATCAATGAAGGTGACACAGTTTTGGATTTAGGTTCAGGAGCAGGTAACGATTGCTTTGTTTCTCGTGAATTAGTTGGGGAAAAAGGAAAAGTTATCGGTCTAGACATGACTGAAACGATGATTAACAAAGCTCGAATCAATGCAGATAAATTAGGGTTCAATAACGTCGAATTTCGTTTAGGTGATATCGAAGAAATGCCTATTGGTGGAGAAAGTATTGACGTGATTGTAAGTAACTGCGTTTTGAACTTAGTGCCGAACAAAAAGAAAGCTTTCACTGAGTCTTTCAGAGTGCTGAAGCCGGGTGGTCACTTCAGTGTATCGGATGTGGTACTTAAAGGAGAGTTACCTGAGGCATTAAAAAATGATGCTGAAATGTATGCCGGTTGTGTATCTGGTGCTATTCAAGGAGATGATTACCTAACCATCATTCACAATGCTGGATTTAAAGAGATCACAGTACAAAAACAAAAAGCAGTAGTGTTACCTGAAGAAATCGTGAATAAGTATTTGTCTGGTGAAGAATTGGAGAAATTCAAAAACGGTAATTCTGGAATTTACAGCATTACAGTTTATGCGACTAAGCCAGAAGCAAACGCATGTGCGCCCGGTTCAGGTTGTTGCTAATCAATAATTGAAATGGTAGAGACAGCAATTATATGGAACGATTTTAATAAGGAACTCTTGGGTTTCTTGAAATCTCGAGTCAATGATGTAAGTCTTGCTGAGGATATATTACAGGATGTTTTTGTGAAGATTCACAAGAACATCCATTCCATTACGGAAGAAGAAAAATTTACGAGTTGGGTGTATCAAATCACTCGTAATACTCTCATAGATTATTATCGAAAGAAAAAAATCAAAAACATCGACTTTGACTTTGATAGTTTGTCTAGCCCAGAGATAGAAGAAGAGGAAATTCAGTTTACCAAATGTCTAAAGCCATTTATCCAACAGCTCCCTGAAAAGTATCAAGAGGTACTAAAGCAAACGTCTTTTGGTGAAATATCTCAGAAGGAATTTGCGAAAGCTACCGATATGTCATATTCAACGGTGAAGTCTCGTGTGCAACGTGGCAAGGACAAACTCAAAAGATTATTTGTTGATTGTTGTGCATTAGAATCCGATAAGTACGGGAACATTATTTCTTCGAAAAATGATGAATGCGATTGTTGATTTTTTTTGCGTCTATTTTTGACTTCCTCGTCTATAAGGGTGAAAGTAAATTAAGAACAATTAAAATTTAGACAAATGGAAAATCAAAAATGTAATTGCCAATGTACTTGTAGCTGTAATTGTACCTCCGAGGGTACTAATAACTGTTGCTAGTATTTCAAAAAGAGGTTGTTTCTAAACAGCCTCTTTTTTTATTTTTGATCATATGTACCAGTTCCTAAACGATTGAGTAAGGAAAAGTGACTTTTTAATGCATCAATAAAAGTTTTGTGATGATGATATGGCACATTAAATTCTTTTGCAGTTTCTTTTACAATCTTGGATATTTTTCGGTAATGTACGTGACAAATATTTGGGAATAAATGATGTTCAATTTGGTAATTTAATCCGCCAATAAACCACGAGAATATTCTGCTCTTGTTTGCAAAGTTAGCTGTCGTTCTCATCTGATGGATTGCCCAATTATTCTCTAAGGTATTATTCTCATCTAATTTAGGGAAAGCTGTCTCTTCTATAACATGTGCAGTTTGAAAAATAAATGCTAGGGTCAAACCGATAACTCCATGCATCAATAAAAAGCCTAATACAGTATGCCACCACGCCAGAGGACTTAGCAGCATTGGTAAGCCAACCATCAATGCAAAGTAGCCTGTCTTTATTAAAATGGTTGTTGTTAGTGCTGATGCAAAAGATAAACCTTGATCCTTCAATAAATCTTCATCGGAATACCTTTTTAATTGTTTAAAATCTTTGTTCATGATCCAATTAAGGGTCATGATACTGTAAAAAAAAGAAGCATAATATGCTTGAAATTTATGAATGCTTTTTCGCTCTTGGTTAGGCGTAAATCTTAATACGGGAGTATCAATATCTTCATCATATCCATCTACATTAGTAAATGAATGATGTAATACATTGTGCTGAATTTTCCAATTAACGTGATAACTCCCTATCAAATTAAATAAGTATCCCAATATTTTATTAACACCTTCACTTTTAGAGTAGGCTCCATGATTCGCATCATGCATAATAGATAATCCAATCCCAGAAGTTCCAAAGCCCATTAATACCCACATACTATAAGTCAGGAATGGTGTAGTTACCGTATTTGAAAGTATTAAACCAAAAGGAATCAACAACAAGCTGAGCATAAAAACCGTCTTCAGTTTCATGTTCCAGTTCCCATATTTAGAAATATTATTTTCTTTGAAATAGGAATTTACTCTTGATCTTAATTCGTTAAAAAAAACGGGTTGATCCTGTACGTTAAACTTTACTTTGGGAGCAGACACATTAATAATATTGTGTGAAGCATTAAAGTTACACCCAAAAAGTGAGAATAACTGTTTCTTAGGGTTTTAAAAAAGCCCGTCAATAAAATTGACGGGCTTCATATTATTTCTTTTTCTTTGGCTTTTTGACGTCCTCTCTATCAACGAGTTTTTTGTCTTCTACTTGATCATCCAAAAATTCATTGATTTTATCGATGTCAAGATTAGTTGTAACCTCTCCAAATGAATTGACATCTACTTTAAGACCCTCTAAGTCTTTATGGACTTTCGCTTTATCGTCTTTTTTTTTAGCCATTAACTACTACATTTTGTACTCCAGCTTCTAAACGCTCTATTACTTCTTGTTTACCTAAAATCTCCAGAATACTCATCAAATCTGGTCCCATTGGTTCTCCAGTAATTACTACTCTCAATGATTGCATCACTTGACCAATTTTCATTCCTTTTTCTTCTAACACAGATAAAAGCAATTCTTTATAGGCTTCAGGAGTATTTACGTCATTAGAGCCAATTTGGTTAGCAAATGTAGATAAAACATCAGCAACCTGATCATTCCATTTTTTTCTAATAACTTTCTCATCGTAAGAAGTAGGCTTACTAAAAAAGAAACCTGAGTTCTTCCATAAATCAGCTGGGAAGGTTGCTCTTTCTTTCATTAAAGAACATATTTTAAGACCTATTGCGTCCTCAACTTCAATTCCTTCTTTTGTTAGATCTTCTTTAAGATAAACTAACAATTGTTCATCAGTTTTGGCACGTAAATATTGCTCATTAAACCAATTGGCCTTTTGAATATCAAATTTAGTACCTGACTTTCCGATACGCTCAACAGTAAATTCTTTGATAAGAGATTCCATATCAAAAAGTTCTTCATGGGTACCAGGATTCCATCCTAAAAATGCTAAGAAGTTAATCGTCGCCTCAGGTAAATATCCTTCATCTTTAAATCCAATAGCTACATTACCTGTTTCTGGATCTGTCCAATTCATTGGGAATACTGGATAACCATGTTTGTCAGCATCCCTTTTACTTAACTTACCATTGCCATCAGGTTTAAGGATTAATGGAAGGTGAGCAAATTTTGGCATCTCATCTTCCCAACCTAGATAACGGTATAATAGAACATGTAAAGGAGCAGAAGGCAACCATTCTTCTCCTCGAATAACATGTGTGATTCCCATAAGATGGTCATCAACAATGTTAGCTAAATGATAGGTTGGCATACCATCTGATTTCATCAAAACTTTATCATCAACAGCAGAAGAGTGAACCATCACCCAACCTCTGATCATGTCGTTTATTCTGATTTCCTCTTTTCTAGGGATTTTCATTCTTATAACGTACGGTTCACCTGCTTCTAACTTAGCTTTAACCTCATCCTCTGGAAGAGTTAAAGAGTTTTTCATAGTCGTACGAGTTACCGAATTATATTGTGGTGATGCAACACGTGCTGCTTTCAAACGCTCACGCATTTCAGTTAACTCCTCAGGAGTATCAAAAGCATAATAAGCATTACCTTCGTCAATTAATTTTTGAGCATACTCCATGTACATGGGCTTACGCTCAGACTGGCGGTAAGGTCCTACTTCGCCTGGGTTCCATGGACTTTCGTCCAATTCAATTCCAGACCAAGCCATTGCTTTTTGAATGTAATCTTCAGCTCCTTCAACAAATCGTGTCTGATCTGTATCTTCAATTCTTAAAAGCATCTTTCCACCCATTTTTTTGGCGAATAGATAATTGTATAGGGCTGTTCTAACACCTCCAATATGTAACGCTCCAGTTGGACTTGGAGCGAATCGTACTCTTACTTCTTTTTCCATTCTAAATTAAATTGAACATCAAATTTAATAGAAATAACGCAAAGAGGGAAATATGCTACTGAAGAACTAATTGTATAAAAAACAAAAATCCTACTCCAAATAAGTGGAGTAGGATTTCTAAAATGCAATGAGATCTTAACTAAAAGATACTTTGTCTGTTATCTGTAATGTCAGATAATTTTTCAATAGCTTGATTTAACAATCCATCAACATTACCATTACTTGTAAGTCTTGTCTTGTACATTTCTAAATCATCGGTAGCTTCTGGCTTTTCTGCTTTTATTACTTCAACAATAAAAACTCCATTTTCTCCTACAATGATGTTACTTCTCTCTC
>Ga0206130_10009176_pt1 | contig 10425 bp, 3 predicted proteins | sample Helgoland_Spring_9_FD_148637 | JGI IMG/M metagenome (GOLD analysis project Ga0206130, IMG submission 148637) | Pelagic subsurface seawater microbial communities from Kabeltonne, Helgoland, North Sea - Helgoland_Spring_Bloom_20160512_1 | ecosystem: Environmental > Aquatic > Marine > Epipelagic ...
AAGGATTTGAGGACGGCAGCACAATTACCAACGCAGAACAGGACCTCGATCACCTCTACATCAACATGGAACACAGTTTCATGGGGGATTTGACCATTTCTTACATCTGTCCAAATGGGCAGTCCGTTCAAGTTTTTCAACAAGGCGGTGGAATCACTAATCTTGGCGTGCCGGACCAATTAGAGGGCACGGGGCCCGGCACGGGCTGGGATTATTACTGGTCGCCGTTATCAACCTCAGGAACGTGGGCCGATAATGCAGGTGGTACATTGCCCTCGGGTACTTACGCTTCTGTCCAACCAATGTCGCTTTTGGAAGGTTGTCCCCTCAACGGCACATGGACCATTGAAATTTGTGACAGCTGGGGAGCAGATGACGGCGCACTTTTCGATTGGGGGATTCAATTCGATGAATCGTTCGCATCGGCTGAAGAAAACCCAGAGCCGGTGGTTGGTTGCGGTTCTTATTGGTGGGGGCCTCAAATCGTGGAGACTTCGGAGAATTGCAGCAGCATCACCGCCATGCCCCTGCAAGACCAATCGGTATACGTGTTCAGTGGTACGAATACCTACGGGTGCACGTGGGATACAACAGTCACGGTTGCTTGGCTGGCTCCAGGGTGCATGGACCCCGAGGCGTTCAATTATGACGACGCGGCAGCGTGTCCGGGGGAGTGCGTGTATTTTGAAGAATCGTGTGAATTCCTTGGGGCTGAAGATTGGCTGGAGTTGCCGATGGGGGTGTTTCCACAGGAATCGAGCGCCACCCATGGGGTCTACTGGGAAGGTGAATGGGTGATGAATATTCCGACCATGGTGCAAGACCCCGTGGCGGGGACGAATTACGCCGTGGAATCTTTCGAATGGTTGGATATCGTGGGCATGCCAGCGGGATTGACGGCGGAATGGCCTGAAGGATCCATCCCAGCGGAGTTTCAGTCGTGTTTCACGGCTGCGGGCATTCCAGAGGAGCCCGGTGAATACACGTTCCAAGTAGTAGGCGATGTGGTCATATCCATTTTTGGTCAACCCATCACGCTGGGCACGTTGGTCTTCGATGCGTTGATTGTTGTCGAGGAGAATGAAAACGAAATCTTCGGTTGCACATATCCCACGGCGATCAACTACACCGCTTATGCCAATGATGACGACGGCACTTGCTTGTTCGCCGGTTGCACGGATGAAGAGGCACTGAACTTCTCGCCATTGGCTACCATTGGCGACCAAAGCTGCATTTACGAAGTCGATTCCGAATCCGGATGTGCTTCTGATACCAACCAAGACGGCATCGTCAGCGTCGCCGACTTGCTCATTCTTTTGGGCGAATTCGGCACCACTTGTCCATAAATCTTTACATCCTCGCTATGCGTAGACTGATTCTTCTTTTTAGTGCTGCCTTGATGGCATCAGCAGCCTCCGCCCAACTTCCCGATGGCAGCATCGCTCCGGATTGGACGGCCACCGACATCAACGGAGTGGAGCACAACTTGTACGAGCTGCTCGACGATGGTAAGAAGGTGATTTTACAATTCTCTGCAACGTGGTGTGGGCCATGTTGGAGTTACCACACAAATGGTGTTTTGGAGGAGCTGTACGAGGATTTCGGGCCGGCTGGAACAGACGAATTGCGCATCTTTTTCATGGAGGCAGATGATTCCACCACCGACAATGATCTAAACGGAACTGGCTCCGCGACGCAAGGCGATTGGGTGACCGGAACGTCCTACCCTATCATCGATGACGTTGGTAACATCTTTGACGACTATGCAGGTGCATACTACCCAACGATCTACACCATTTGTCCAAACCGAATCTTAACGGAAACCGGTCAAGTAAGTGCTGAAGAGCACGCCGCAATTTTTCAAGCGAACAGTTGCGCTGGTGCATCGGTGGCCAATGACCCTGCCCTATTGGAGGTTACCAGTGCCACTGTGTTTTGTCCGGGAGAGGCTCAGGATGTCTCGGTTCAATTGATGAACCTCGGCCTAGATAACCTCACCTTCGCGACCTTGGGTGTCTATGCAGGAGGGGAATTGTTGCAGAGCACGTTCTGGACCGGCAACTTGGAGACGTATGCCATCGAAGAGGTGATCATTCCTGATGTTTATTTCAGTGGATCAACAGACTTCAGCGTGGAAATCATTGAAGCCATTGATAACAACCTGGATAACAATGCGGCCAGTGGAGCGGTCCAAGAATCGGTCGAATCGGCGATGTTGGTCAAGGTGGAAATCATGGTCGACAACTGGCCGCAAGAGATTGCGTGGTCCATTGCGGATGATATGGGCAATGTCGTAGAGTCCGTTGCGGCATGGGCGATTAATGGTGCAGAGGGAGATGTTTTTGAGTGGTGGGTCACCCTCCCAACTGAAGGGTGCTACTCGTTTGAAATCACGGATGCCTACGGCGATGGTATCTATGGTGCCCAATGGGGGTCGATTAATGGTTACTGCGAAGTCACTTCATGGTACGACACAGACAACTTGGCCTCGGTGATTTACAGCTATGATGGTTCATACGACTTTACGTCAGAGCAAGCAGGGCTGTCGGCTTCGAATCTTCCATTCACAGTGGAAGGTTGCATGGATGAAGCTGCCTGCAATTTCAATCCGGCGGCTGAAGAGGAGGACGGATCGTGCACCTACCCTGGATGCCTGGATGAAGATGGGGTGAACTACAACCCGGAAGCCGGATGCGAAGACGAGTGCATTTACCTGGAGTTCACATGTGAATTCATTGGAAGCGAGGGATGGGCGGAGCTCTCTTCGGGCGGTTATCCGGAATATCAGCAGGCCATGCATGGCGTGGAATGGGCAGGCGAATGGGTCCTGCACGTCGCGGCTTCTGTGGTTGAGCCAGCCTCTGGGGTCACGTATCCGATTCATCATTTTGAGTGGAATGCCATGGACGGTATGCCGGATTGGGTGAGCGAATCCGACTTCGAATTGGGGGATGTGGGCCCAAGTGAACAACGCTGCATCTCGGCATCGGGAATCCCAACGGCGCCGGGACTTCACACCCTTGCGATGAGTGGTGAAATGTTCATCTCGATTTTTGGTCAGCCGTTCAGCACGGGGGACTACACGTTCGAGGTTGAATTGGACGTACTAGCCAATCCAAACCCAATCGCCGGCTGCACCTACCCACTGGCCTCCAACTACCTGTCCTATGCCACCCTCGATGACGGTGGCTGCCTCTTCCCGGGCTGCACGGACCCAGAGGCGGGGAATTTCAGCCCCATTGCCAACGTTGATGACGGCAGTTGTGGGGACGGCTGCACCACGGAACCTGCGGCCGGTTGCTCCACCGATAACAACGGAGACGGCGTAGTCAATGTATCAGATTTGCTTGCCCTACTAGGCGAGTTTGGAAACGAATGCGAATGATGAAGTCAATTATTTTTTTCTTGGGTTTAGTGCTGATGTGCTTCGTGAACGACGCGCATGGACAAACCGCAGCGGTCACGTTTCAAGTTGACATGAACAGCACAACCGTCTCAGCTGATGGTGTTCACGTAGCAGGCGGATTCCAGGGATGGGACTCAGCTGGAACTTTGATGTCTGACGACGACATGGACGGTGTCTACGAGGTAACCATCGATCTCCCCGCCGATAGCACCTATGAATTCAAATTTATCAATGGCATGGCTTGGGATTTCGTTGAAGATGTCCCTCCTGCGTGCCAAGTGGAAGTGAGTGGGAATGACAACCGATTCGTGACCGTTGGTGCAGATGATACCCAAGTTACTTATCACGTGTGTTGGGAGAGTTGCGCAGCCTGTGGTATGACTACCGTGCGTTTTCGCGTTGATATGATGAATGAAGCTGCCATATCACCCAATGGGGTTCATGTGGCAGGAAATTTTCAGGGGTGGGATCCATCGACTTCAGCGCTGTCAGATGCGGATGGTGACGGAGTTTGGGAAACTTGGGCATCCTTCTATGAAGAAACAATTGCCGATGGCTTTCTGCTCTTCAAATTCATCAATGGCAACAGCTGGTCCAATCCGAACGAAGGACTCGCAGGTGAAGCGTGTGCAGATGATTCCGGACTCCGCGTCTTGGCTTTTGAAAGTGAAAACATAGTCCTGACTGCTGAAGGAACGGCATCCGAAGCCCCCTGTTTCAATTCCTGTGAAAGTTGTGTGTTACCTACAGAGGTGACCTTTCGTGTGGACATGACGACGCAAGAATCGGTTTCCCCAAATGGAGTGCACGTGGCTGGTTCATTCCAGGGCTGGAGCCCATCAGCCAATCCGCTTTATGACGAAGATGGTGATGGCATATGGGAGGCCACGTACGGCCTGTTGCCCGGAGAGTATCAATTCAAATTCATCAATGGGAATGATTGGAGTGGGTCCGTTGAATCAGTTTCTGGAGACTGCGCTGCTTCGGGAACTGATAACCGAGCTTTGACTGTGGGTTCAGAGGCTATTATCTACGAGGTGTGTTACAACCAGTGTGAATCGTTTTGTGTTCCGGATCCAGACCCAGCAGACGTCACTTTCCGAGTGGACATGACCGAAGAAGAAGTCAATGCAAACGGTGTATGGGTGATTGGGAACTTCACTACGCCGAACTGGCACGCTGGAGCGTTGCAGATGACTGACGACGACTTAGACGGTGTTTACGAGGTAACCGCCAACATAAGCGGCGCTGCGACCGTGCTTTACATATTCACTAACGGTGACCCTTCAACTGGCAACTCCGGCACTGATTACATAGAAGAGTCTGGTATACAAATCGACTCGGAAGGCAATGAGATTAGCAACTTTGAATGGGACGGTTGCGGAATGCCCAACGGTTTTGGCGGCTACAACCGTATCCACGAGCGAAGTGGTGAGGCAGAGTTGTTGAGCTCAGTTTGCTTCAATAGCTGCGCACCGTGTTCTGGGTGCGTGGGAGCGATAGACGTTTTCATTTCCGAGTATTTCGAAGGTTCGGGAAATAACAAAGGCATTGAGCTCTACAATCCGACTTCTGAATCGATTGACCTTAACAGCTACGAGTTGCAGCGTTGGGCTAACGGGGAAAGTACTGCAACGGATGTGCTTCAATTGGAAGGTGTAATTGAGCCACACGCCACGCATGTCCTGGTGAATGGACAAACCGAGGACATTGACCTCGGTGGTGGAGCAATTTCACCCGCTTGCGATCCTGAACTTCAAGCACTCGCTGACCAATTGGGCAATGCCTATCCAGATCCATTGTATTTCAACGGTGACGACGCGTTGGTACTGGTGAAGAACGGGACAATTGTAGTCGATATATTCGGTAAGCCGGGTGAAGATCCGGGTGTGGCTTGGACCGATGATGAGTCTAATTGTTTCATTGATGTAGGCGACGGTGCCGAGTTGTTGACTTCCAACCACACACTTCGCCGGCGCCCACATGTCCTACAAGGTGTCACAGCGCTGCCTGTTTGCTTCGATGCATTGTCAGAGTGGGAAGTTTTCGGTATGGATGATTGGACAGGCTTGGGTTGGCATTCGATCAACTGTGAAGTGATTTCCTCTGGCTGTACGGATCCAATGGCATGTAACTACAACTCAGCAGCTACAGAGGACGATGGAACGTGTACCTACCCCGGATGTCAAGATCCAGCTGCATCGAATTATGACGAAGCCGCGGGTTGTGCGGGCGAATGCCTGTATCTGACTTACGACTGTTCTTCCATAGGTGACGAGGCATGGACGGGAGAAGACATCGGTCTTTTCCCCGATTGGCAGCAAGCCATGCATGGGGTGGGGTGGGCTGGAGAATGGGTGCTGAACATTCCTGCGACCATTGTCGAACCCGGATCGGGTGTGGTTTACGGCATCCACCACATGGATTGGACTGGTTTGGAGGGCTTGCCGGACTGGGTTGAAACGGTTTCATACGAATTGGGTCAGCTGGATGCAAGCGCCCAGTACTGCATTGCAGCTTCTGGAACGCCGGCAGCGCCGGGTTTGCATGAAATCACCGCGACCGGCGAAGTCTTCATTTCCATCTTCGGCCAGCCGTTCAGCATTGGGGAGCAATCGTTCTCGGCTTGGTTGGAAATCGCGGAAAACCCGAATCCGATTCCTGGGTGTACGTACGCGAACGCCGTCAATTTTTTGAGCTACGCGAACGATGACGACGGAAGCTGTCTTTTCGCAGGATGCACAGATTCGTCCGCGGCCAATTTTAACCCCATTGCAACCATTGACGACGGCTCGTGCGGGGAAGCTTGTGAACCCTCTGGCGACTCTACTTGCCAAGCGGATAACGACGGCGATGGCGTCATCACGGTGACGGACTTGCTCATTTTGTTGGGTGAGTTTGGGGCAACGTGTGAATAGTAAAAACGAATAGCTATGAATTACGGAAGAAGTGTCGTTTTGTCTTTTTTGCTCGTAACGACGAGTTGGGTATCTGCGCAGGTAGGGGTAATAACTTGGGAGGTCAATATGGCCAACGAAGAGGTTTCTCCCGATGGCGTATACCTCGCCGGTGGCGACTACTTCGGAATTCCTGGCGACAACCCCATGTCTGATGATGATGGAGACGGCATCTGGACCATTAGCATGCAGATGCCTATCGGTTACACCGGCGCTTACACCTTCACCAATGGAGCTTGCGGTGATTGGTCATGCAAAGAGAATATTGTAGGTCAGCCTTGTGCATTTGGAACGTGGAGCGACCGCGAATTGCCGGAAGTAACAGGTGATGCGACGCACTCAACGTGCTTTTCACAGTGTTCCACGGACGGGACTTGTACTTCTTTAACCGCGTCTGATGTGACGTTCCGTGTTGACATGTCAGAACAAACCGTAACCGACGGCGTTTTCCTCCATGCTGCATTTGACGGATGGGGGTCCAACCCGATGACGGACGATGACGGTGACCAAATCTTTGAATACACCACCAATCTTGAGGACGGAGTTTACCTGTACCTCTTCCAAAACGGAGAAGGAGGAAACGAGCAGTTTGACTCAACATACGTTGAGTGCACATTGACAAGTGGCGCATTTACCAATCGCTTGTTGGAAGTGTCAGGTGGCGAGCCCATCGTCATGGATCCTTACTGCTTCAACAGCTGCTTTGCCTGCTCAGGAAGCGACGACCTCCCATGGTCGCACGATTGCCATATTGACAATTGCGATTCTTGGGTGTTTGGCAGCGGCTCGGACGTCAACGGCGCTCCTTGGGAAGGCATTGATTTGAACTTTGAATGCTCGACAGATGGACCAGCAGGGCCTTACAATCAGTGGGCCGGAGGAACAGGGGATTTCACAGCTGCCCCGCCGATGAATTCTACGACGGGCGATAACGGTCTGCTCATCGTCGATTCTGACCTTTTCGGTGCAGATGCCAATTACAGTGCTGCTTGGATTGAAAACAGTTGGGTGCAGACTGCCGAACCGATCAACTGCAGTGCCACCGAATTCATCCGCATGTCGTTTCAAACACGCTACCGATGCTGGGATAACGGATCGAGTGATGACAGTGAGAAGTGCCTGGTGGAGATTTCTAGGGACGGTGTGAATTGGCCGGACATTTCTACTTTTTCAGAAGCCGAGGGCGCAGTGGACTACGGAGACGGTGTGCTTGTTCCAAGTCGGTGGGAAGTATTTCCGGGTTATGAAACCGGAAGCGAAACGGATAATCCGAGCTTCATTGATCTGGATATTTCGAGCGCAGCGGGCGGTCAAGAGCAGGTGTGGATTCGGTTCCGCTGGTCGGGTACGTGGGGCTACAGTTGGGAAATTGACGACATCCTTTTGCAAGAAACTCCCATGAATGACCTACGGGTGGAGTCGTACGTGTCCACCACCGATTATGCGAATACAGGGATGTATGAGCTCGGGGCTATCCCCATTGATCAATTGTCCAATTACCAGGCAGGGGTGACCGTCAAAAACATTGGCATCAACCCGCAATCAGGCGTTCAATTGAACCTTTCTGTGGGTGGGGTCACCATCGGAACCTCTCCGGCTTATGCACTTGGGTATGATGCCGAGGAGACGCTCCAGGCCGCCTATGGCCTGAACGGTCTCGGACTAGGGTCGCACACGCTAGAATTCGAGGTGTACGCTGATGCCGAAGATGATTACCCCAATAACAATACTGCAACGCGGATCATCGAGATCACGGAACATCAACTGGGACGGGATAACGGTTCCATGACAGGCGTTTTTCCAGACGACGGAACCGATGATTTCATTGCCCTGAACCCGTTCATCATTTATGAAGACGCCACCATTTATGCCATCGATGTGGCCATCGCGGCGGGGTCGGAACCCGGTACACCCATTGTGGCCCACCTCTTTGACCCATCGGACGGGAACTATCTGGTTGAACAGTATGGTGGTTTGATGATGTCTTCTCAAGAATTGGACTTGGACGGGTCGTCGACGAACGAAGGAGATGATGCCGAAATAAATTGGTACACGTTGGTCTTGGAGGAGCCCTATTCTGTCAGCGCTGGGCAATCCATCGCAGCCGGTTTTGAGCATTATGGAGGCAGCCATGTCCAGATTTGGGAATCCCAATACACCTTCGACCAAACGAGTTTCTTCTACGGGCCGTTTGGAAGTGGCAGCGCTTATGATTGGTATTACACCAATGAAGTTCCCATGGTGCGCCTCAACTTCAATCCGGACGCGGTTAATTCCGGCGCGGGTTGTACCGACCCAAGCGCGTGCAATTACAATTCCAACGCCCTTCAAGACAATGGCTCGTGCGAGTACGAATCGTGCGCAGGCTGCCTGGATGAGTCCGCTTGCAATTTCGATTCCGGGGCGACCATTTCATCACCGGAGCTGTGCGAATATCCTGGATGTTTGGATTCATCCGCCACCAATTATGATCCCTCAGCGGGATGCGCGGGGCCATGCATATACCTGACATACGACTGCGCTTCAATCGGTGAGTCGGCATGGGGCAATGAAGCGATGGGGCTGTTCCCGGACTGGCAAGGAGCCATGCATGGTGTGCCTTGGGAAGGCGAGTGGGTATTCAATGTCCCGCTGAGCATTCTGGAACCCAGTTCAGGAGTGACATACAGTATCCACCATGTCAATTGGACGTCGGTGGATGGCCTACCTGTGTGGTTGGATGAGGTGGATTTCACCCTTGGTGAGCTGGCTGCTGAATCCCAGCACTGCATCGCATCAAATGGCACCCCGTCCGAACCTGGATGGCACGAAATCACCGCGACCGGCGAGGTCTTCATTTCCATCTTCGGCCAACCGTTCAGCATTGGTGAGCAGTCTTTTTCTGCCTGGCTCGAGGTCTCGGAAAACCCAAATCCGATTCCGGGGTGCACGTACGCTACGGCCCAAAACTTCCTTGCCTTCGCGACGTTGGATGATGGCAGCTGCGAATTCGCGGGATGCACGGACCCGGAAGCCGGAAATTACAATCCACTCGCGACCATCGACGACGGCTCGTGTGGAGAAGCTTGCGACACCAATTCAGATTCCATTTGCGAGACGGATATTGACAATGACGGCACGGTAAGCGTTTCAGATTTGCTGCTGCTACTCGGGGATTTTGGCTCCACATGTATAGAATAATAACACCATGAAAAATTTCACGGACATCATCACCATGGCCTTCATGGCCGCAGCTGTTTCAGCTTCTGCCCAAGTAGGAGTGATGCCGCCAAAGGCTCCGCTTCAAGCAGGCACACCGAATAATGCCGCCCCAGTGGCTTCTTTTAATCCGATACCCACTGCCTTGCAACAGGTAATGACCAACATCCTGTTTTACGAAGACTTTGCGAATGGCTTTACCGGTAATAATGGGGTGGGATCATGGACGGCAGAAGACACCGGTGGCGGGTTGATTTGGCAGGCGGTAAACGAAGCTGGAGACGGCTACTTTGCGGACGGGACGGCTTCTGGGGTTCAGCCTCCAGCAGGGGAGTTTTCGACCAATATCGGTACGCTGAATTCAACCACTGCAGCCAACGGATGGATGGTGTTTGACTGCGACTACTACAACACGCCAATTTCTGAAGGTTACGAGAACACCGAAGGGTGGATCACCTCACCGAGCTTGGATTTCGGAAACGTTGGTTCAGTGAGCATCGCGTGGGATCAGTACTTCCGTTACTGTTGTTACCCTTATGCTCCCATTTACCTCCAGGTGAGTAGTGACGGTGGCGCCTCCTGGACCACATTCGATGCACACGGTATATTCATTGAGTCTGCAAACACGGCTTCAGCCAATCCGCTTCCCACGGTTGTGGATATTTCTTGCGCTGCGGCCTACCAGTCCAATGTGCTTATCCGTTTCTCGTACCTGCAGGCACCGGAAACCGGAGATGAATACAGCCACTACTATTGGGGGATTGATGATGTGACCATTTATGAGAACATCGCTTCCAATGACTTAGAGGCAGTGCTTCTGACCAACGGCGACATCGATAACACCTTTGAATACAGGGTTACTCC
>Ga0206130_10009192_pt1 | contig 10414 bp, 10 predicted proteins | sample Helgoland_Spring_9_FD_148637 | JGI IMG/M metagenome (GOLD analysis project Ga0206130, IMG submission 148637) | Pelagic subsurface seawater microbial communities from Kabeltonne, Helgoland, North Sea - Helgoland_Spring_Bloom_20160512_1 | ecosystem: Environmental > Aquatic > Marine > Epipelagic ...
AAGAATGAGTATTCGCACATCCACGATGCCAATCAGTACGCTGACAGCATAATTGACCTACAAGTTCGTGGGTCAGTGGCTTCCACGCAAAGAAGGGAAGTAAAGAAAGTGAAGTACGTGTATACTTGATAAAAAATGTGTTACTGATACAATTCACACTATTCGCCTTCGGAGAACAGTTAATGCAATCTACATCATACCCACATAGCGCAAAGCAAGCCGCTGCACAGGTCGCGAAGCTAAAAGCCGCTGCCGCCAAGAAAAAAGCTGCCCCTAAGCCGAAAGCTGCCCCTAAGCCGAAAGCAAAGCCGAAAGCTAAAAAATAGGAATAGATTATGGCCATGGCCCTAATACCTGTAGCTAGCGCCGCTGACCTCGAACGTCAGTCGAAAGAGCGCAATGATAAGCTACAACAAGAAGACTATATTCAGGGTCTAGCCGCACACGTCCGTAGAAGATGGGAAGTGGCTAAAGACGGCCGAAGCGATCTTGAAGAACGTATGTTGCAGTGTGTCCGCCAGCGAAACGGCGACTACGATCCGCAAGTTCAGGCTGAGATAGAGTCTCAGGGCGGGTCTGATATATTCGTGCAGCTTACGTCGGTCAAGTGTCGTGCAGCGACTAGTTGGCTACGTGACACTTTACTCGGCACAGGTAGCGACAAGCCTTGGTCTATGGATTCTTCCCCAGAGGCAGAACTACCAGCAGAAGTTACACAAGGGTTAGAAGCTAAGCTGAGCCAAGAGCTTATGCAGGCTATGGCGTCCACTGGGGCCATGCCGACTGAAGAAGACTTAGCAGACATCGCTAGAAAGATGCAAGACGAAGCGATGGAGCTTAGCAAAGAAGAATCCGAGAAACGCGTCCGCCGCATGGAGCGGAAGATGGAGGATCAACTACTCGAAGGTGGTTGGTACGAAGCGTTCAATGAATTCATAGAAGACATCGTTACCTTCCCATTCGCTGCGATGAAAGGGCCAGTTAAGCGCCGCCGCAAGGTAATGAAGTGGGAAGATAACAAACTAGTTCCCGCTGAAGTAATTCGAAACGAGTGGGAGCGTGTAGACCCCTTCAACCTTTATTGGGCGCCTTGGGCGTGGAACGTTAACGATGGCTTCGTAATCGAGCGCCACCGCATGACTTCTGACAACCTACAAAGTTTGTTGGATGTTCCGGGGTATAACAACGACGCAATCCGCACCGTACTGGCCGACTTCAACCAAGGTGGCCTAGACGAGTGGTTGTGGGTTGACTCCGCACGCGCTACTGCTGAAGGCAAGAATACCACCGAAGCTACTAACACTGAAGACCTTATAGACGCGCTACAGTTGTGGGATAGCATATCTGGCAAGCTGCTAGTAGAGTGGGGCGTACCAGAAGAAGACATCGAAGACCAGTCCCTTAGCTACCCCTGCGAAGTTTGGTTGATCGGCGGCACAGTAATCCGCGCGGTACTTAACTACGATCCACTAGCCCGTAAGCCATACTACTTAACGTCGTATGAGTCTAAGCCCGGTTCTGTAGCAGGCAAAGGCGTAGGCGATCTATGCCGTGACTCACAGTCTATGGTAAACGCTACTGCTCGCGCGCTAGCTAACAACATGGGTATATCGTCTGGCCCGCAGGTCGGCGTTAACATTAGCCGGTTACCTTCTGGCGAAGACATCAGTGATATGCACCCGTGGAAGATTTGGCAGTTCCAGAGTTCAGAGTACAACGACGGCTCTCCCCCGCTATCCTTCTTCCAGCCTAACAGCAACGCACAAGAGCTTATGGCGGTTTTCGAGAAGTTCTCAGAGCGTGCTGACGAAGACACAATGATTCCGAAGTACATGACGGGCGGGCATACTCCGGGGGCTGGTAGAACAAGCTCAGGGCTGTCCATGATGATCTCTAACGCCGGTAAAGGCATTAAGCAGGTAATCAATAACATAGACAAGAACGTCATAGTACCGGCCATTGAGCGCCTTTATCACGACAACCTGCGCTACGCAGATGATCCTGATTTGGTAGGCGACTTGAACATTAGCGCACGCGGCGCTAGCAGCTTGGTAGTTAAGGAAGCTGAAGCCATCCGTAAGAACGAGTTCTTGCAGTTAGTGCTTAACAGCCCGATGGCGCAACAGATTGTGGGTATGGATGGGGCAGCGGAACTTCTACGTGACGCGGCGCTCAACCTTAATACCAACCCTGACAGGATCGTTCCTGATCGTGAGAAAGCCAGCCAGCTACAGCAGCAGTCGCAGATTATCGCGCAGCTACAAGAGCAGTTGGCTATGCTTACTGGGGCCGCGCAGCAAGGCCAGCAGCAAGGGCCAGCTATGCAACCTAAGAATATGCTCCCAGATGGCTCGCAAGTAGGCGGCAGAGAAGGAAACACTATGTCTCCAAGACCTAACGGGGCTTGACGGACATATCAGGGAGTAGTATATAATGAGTATGTTTATAGGGCACAAGCCTAAGAAGAAGCACGTACAGGCGCTTTACCACTGCAAAGTAGCAGATAATGCCGCCCTACTGGAGCTTTTTGAAGCTAAGCTAGCCGAGGTTAAAGACTCGCTAGTTTTAGCGGATGATCCGGTAATGATACATAGGCTTCAAGGCAAGGCTAGTGTCCTGAAAGAATTCCTCGAAGCGGTTGAGAAATCGCAAGAGGTGTTAGCGCGTCTATAAGACGCTTTTTTAATCCTAGCAAACCATTACGTCCGCGGCACACCGTTATAGGAGCTAAAGACAGAGTTGGAGCTTAAAGGAGATTGTTATGGCTTTACCCAAGCAAGTGCAAAAACAGATGGAAGAGATTGAAGCAATAGAAAAGCAGCTGAAAGGTGAGACAGAGGTTACAGACGAAGCACCCGATACTGATACAGTAGAAAAGGTCGTTGAAACCCTAGAAGAACCCGAAGCACAGCCGGTAGTTGAAGAAACTCCAGAAACTGAAGTTGCTGAGCTTGAAGAACAGCCTAAAAAACCAGACGAAGACGCTGCTGTGTGGAAGCAGAAGTACAAAACCCTTCAGGGTATGTACGATAAAGAGGTTCCGCAGCTACATTCTAAAGTCAAAGATATGTCCACCCAGCTCGAAGAGCTACAAGCATCTCTGAAAACTAAAGAACAAGTAGCTAAGCAAGCTGAAAAACTGGTAACAGATGATGACGTCAAAAACTTTGGCGAAGACCTTATTGAAGTTCAGCGTAAGGTCGCGCGCGAAGTTGCTGCTGAGTTCCAGCTAAAACTGGATGCAATGCAGTCAGAGAATAACGAGTTGCGTGAGTTACTCGGTACTACTGACAGCAAAGTAGCGGAGAGTTCTTTTCAGAACCGTTTGCATCGACTAGTCCCTGATTTCGATCAGTTAAACGATGACCCTAAATGGGTTGCGTGGTTAGACGAAGTAGACCCAGTGTTAAGAGGCCCCCGCCGTTCAGTGGCGCAACAAGCGTTTGCCACAGGTGACGCAGAAGGTGTAGCACACTACGTTGACATGTTCCGGTCAAGTCAAGTAGAGCCAACACCCGCTGGGAACCCAAAACAAGCACAAGAGCTTGAACGTCAGATTCAGCCAAGCCGTACCGCAGCTAGTCCTACTACAACGTCGCAATCAGGCAAGAACTATACAAACGCTCAAATTGAGCGTATGTTTAAGAAAGCCGCGACATTGAATGGGTCTGGTAGGTTCGACGAAGCTAACAAACTTGAAGCTGAAATTGATGCTGCATTCACGAATGGTCGTGTTTCAGCATAACCTAACTCTTAATCTTTTGGAGGCCTACCATGGCTATTGTATATCCCGTAACAGGTAGTGGCGCGTTTGACACTACTCCTTCGTACTCCGGTGCGTTTATCCCAACTCTTTGGTCAGGCAAGCTGCTGTCCAAGTTTTACCAAAACACCATCCTTTCTGAAGTCACTAACACTGACTATGAAGGCGAGCTTAAGAACCAAGGCGATACCGTACGTATCCGTCTGGCTCCTTCTATCAGCATCTCTGACTACACTGTTGGCCAGAACTTGTCCTACGAAGTTCCTACTCCGAGCTTCCAAGACATGCAGGTTAACAAAGGTAAGTACTTCGGTGTTCAGGTAAACGACGTACTGGCTTATCAGTCTGACATGGACTTAATGAACATGTTCACTGAAGACGCTGCCAAGCAGTTGAAAATCTCTATCGAGAACGAAGTGTTTTTTAACTCTTTCGTAACCGAAGGCCCAGCTGCTGCTAACGAAGGTGCATTAGCCGGTGCTATCTCAGCTGCTTACGACCTAGGAACTGATACTGCTCCTATCGACCAAGCTACTGCTGGTAACATCCTCAAAACTATCCTGCGTATGTCTACTGCACTTGACGAGCAGAACGTTCCTGAAGATGACCGTTTCTTGATCATCTCTCCATTCGACCGTCACCTGTTGATGCAGTCTGATATTGCTCAGGCCTACTTCACTGGCGACCAGTCAAGTGTTGTTCGTACTGGTAAGATCGGTATGTTGGATCGTTTCAACGTATACGTTTCTAACCTGCTGCCTAAAGGCGCTGCTGGTAAGGCTTTGGTTGCTGGCCTTTCACCTGTCGCTGGTGGTGCTACTCTTACTGACGCAAAAGCTCGTCGTACTATGATCGCTGGTACTAAGGCTGCTGTATCTTTCGCTATGACTGTTGATAAGACTGAGCCATTGCGCAACCAGACTGACTTCGGCGACATCGTTCGCGGACTGGCAGTATATGGCCGCAAAGTGGTTAAGCCAGAAGCAATGGTAGTAGCTCAGATTGGCTCTGCTACCTAAGTTAGTGTTACAATTAAGGGGGCCGATTGGCCCCCTTTTTTATTGTCGGAGAAAAAGTATGGATGTTTTAAAGTTCCTCTCAGAGATGGGTGGTGAAATTTTAGCAAATAAAGGCCGCGTAACTCACAACGGCGCGATAATTATTGTAGCCCGACTCGTAGAGAACGAGTGGGAGCCCACTGAAGCTGGCGTGAAGCTACAGTCAGAAGTAAACATAGCCAAAGAAGCTAAAAAAGCTGAGAAGCCCAAAGTAGCACCCGTGGCGGACAAATCAGTAACAAGTGCTCGTAAAACCAAGGTATAATTGGTAGAATTGCACAAACGTTATAGCACTTAGGTCGAGCCATGATTAGCATAGACAGCTTTTTTCCACGCGTATTACCCTATGTAATAGGGTGCTCCGAGCCTCTAGCTCGGCAGGCTATATTAGACTCTGCTATAAAGTTCTGTGATTCTTCTCTTACGCTGCGACAGACCTCAGATGCGTTTAAGACCGTAAAAGGCCTTAGAGGATATGACCTAGAGACCCCGAATAATCAACTTAGGGTCTCTAGAGTTATTAGCGTCACTGTAGATGGCAAAGAGGTAGACGGCATCTTTGAAGAAGATGTACCTATGTACGATACTGTTATAACAGGCAAGCCAACTGGGTTTTACACGACTAGGGTGGATTCTGAGCTAGTGCTCAACTTCTACCCACTACCAGACGACGCTTACTCTGTAGTAGTTACAGCGGCTTACGCCCCCACAATGTTAGCTAGCACCGTAGAGAACGACTTGTTCGACTACTGGAGCGAGGGCATTGTAGCTGGGGCTGTTTCTAAGTTGGCCGGGATACCTAACATGCCGTTTACTAACGACCTTCTCGCTGCGAACATGGGAATGCTAGCAGAAAAGAAGTGCTCACAGGGTAAAATAGAAAGCTACCACGGAAGAATCCGTGGAGGCGCGCGCGTAAAACCTAGACCATTAGTGAGGTAAACTATGGCACTTTCAGCACAATCAATTATCCGCCGTGTAGTAGATACCTTACAAGATACTACATCGGTAAGATGGCCAGTAGCTGAGCTGGTGCGCTACCTTAACGACGGCCAGCGCGAGACTATTTTGTACCGCCCAGACGCGTCTATTAAGAGCGCGGCTAAGACATGTGTAGCTGGCGCGAAACAAGCTCTGCCCGCAGATGGCGCGAAGCTATTAGACGTTATTAGGAACTCCGCAGTGGGCAGCAATAACTCGTCTATAAGATTAGTACCCCGTGAGGTACTAGACTCGCAGATACCCAACTGGTATAACTTGGCGGGCAGTATCAGCGCGGTTCACTACACTTACGACCCTCGTGACCCCAAAGTTTTCTTTGTTTACCCGCCTGCGCTGGTAACCACCATCCTAGATATTAGCTACTCAGCTTACCCTACCGACGTAGCTGAGCCTGCCGATGGTTCTGACTTCACTGACGTAACTGGTAACATCGACTTGCCAGACATCTATGGCAATATCTTGATGGATTACGTCCTCTACAGGGCATACACCAAAGACAGTGAGTACGCCGGTAACGCGCAGCGCGCAGCGGCTCACTATGGCGCTTTCGGCAATGCTCTTGGCGTAGAGATTAAAGGACTAACTGGAGTTAGTCCCACTGTTTAGGGGTAAATAATGGCCTATTTAGACACCTTAAAATTAGTTACAGGCGATACTCTTCCTGACCTGCGCTTTGTCCTAAAAGACTCTAGCGCTAGTCCCGACGGAGTCACCTACGACGCCAACAACTCAGATACATGGGCTTACATAGACCTGACCGGCGCTACTGTACGTCTACGCGTACGGCTTATTGGTAGCACTGAGCTAGTATCCACTATAACTGGGGTTGTTTCTGACCCAGAAGGCGGCGCGGTTTTAATCCCGTTCACTGGTAACTCTTTCGACGAAAGCGGGCTTTACGAGGGTGAGCTTGAGATAACCTTCTCTACTGGTGGCATACAGACTGTCTATGACTTAGTTAAGTTCAAAGTACGTAACGACTTCGACTAGGGCGGTGGCACCTAGTGGACGCTGATCTTAAAACTGTACGCCCCTCCTTCGATGTTAGTAACACTGATGCGTCTTTCGACGTTTCCATTACTGACGCTACGTATGACGTTTCCTATGTAAAAGCTACGTATGAACTAGCTAGTACCACAGCTACGTTTGACGTCAGTAGTTTAGCCGCTTCGTTTGTGGTGTCCTACACTAACATTACCCCTACAGTCATTGAGCTAGGTATTTTCTTACTTAGGCATGACGCTGTTGACGCCATGTTCGCGGCGGATTTTACTTCGCTACTGGTCAACAAAGGAGTAGCGGATAGCGCCCTACTAGTCGATGCGCATAACTTAGCTATAAAAAGATCGCTAGTAGATACTGCGGTGGGTGATGATAGTATCGCCCAGATAGCCACGAACAAGGACTTACAAGATTTAGGTTACGCGGCGGAACTTATCAGTGTTAGCCCCGCTAAGGGCTTTATTAGCCCCTCGGATGTCTCTGATTCTCTAGACAGGCAGGTGGATTTCGATAGAGCGTTTAGCGAAGCGGGCGGAGCTACTGACTTAGAGTTCTTTGGTTTAGGCACGGCGCAGTCTTCGGCGGCTACCGCCGTAGAAAGCATAGAGTTCCAAACTGCCTACACGCGAGACCACGCGGACTTCGCCGCGTTTAGCGCGGCTAACGACATACTTACAATAGTTCCTACTAAGGTATTAAGTGAGGTCGTGGCTCAGGCGCATACAGTTACGTTTGACGTCGCTACTAACTTGTATGACTCGCTAACAGTTACTGATGACTTCGATGGGGAAGCGGTACTGGACGACGATCAGATAATGACTTTCACTAAGGTCACTGTAGACCTAGGGAACGTGTCAGACTCGTTCACAGCGCAGTGGGGGTACTATAGAAACCTACTCGATACGGCGGTTACTAGCGACCTATCTGACCTATATAATGGCAAAGTCCTTAGCGAGCTAGTACTACAGAGCGAGCAGTTGACGTTTGGGGCTTCACTGTCCAAGCAAGACGTAGCTAACGCAGGTGACACAGCGAGTGTATTATTTGCTACTGATGTATCAGACAATGGATATACTTCTGATTCTGATGTAAAATTGGCGGGTATCAACAAGAGTGAGCTGGCTACAGCGGCCGACGCCGGTTTACTATATGGGCAGGATTATGTAGATAATCTTTTCTATTTCGCGGAAGACTACGTCGGCTTTAGCAGAATTTTTTGAGGTGTAATATGATTAACGAGTCAGTAAAGTTGAAAGGTGATCTTGTAATCACTGTGCTAGATAAAGACGGCAAAGTAAAAGAGCGACGTGAGGAAAAGAACCTCATCGTGTCAGCGGGCCTTACTTTTATATGTTCACGTATGGCTAACGCCACTGCGACTGTTATGAGTCACATGGCAGTTGGTTCTAGTACCACTGCTCCACAGGCTTCGGACACTGGGCTAGGTTCCGCGCTAGGCACACGGGAACCACTTGATAGCACTGTAGCTAGCGCGAACACTGTTACTTTCGTATCGTCTTTCGAGGCTGGTGAAGGTACAGGCGCTGTAACAGAGGCGGGTATCTTCAACGCCGCTACTTCTGGAACTATGCTTTGCAGAACTACTTTCCCAGTAGTTAACAAAGGCGCTAACGATACAATGGCTATTACTTGGGTCATAACTCTTAGCGCATCTTAATTAGCAGGGGCTACTAATGTCTACGATTACTACAAGGTCGGGCAAAGGCTCGCCCCTAACTAATAATGAAGTTGATGCTAACTTTACTAATCTTAATACCGATAAGTTAGAGTCAGGCGATTTAAGTGTTGTTACTACGGCGGTCGGAACGGCTGCTTTAGCCTATAACTCCGGCGTGTTCACATACACTCCACCAGACCTTACAGCTATAGATTTGTCTTTATACGCTCCTTTAGCTGGCGCGGTATTTACGGGTAACGTAGAAGCGCCATTGTTTGAGGGTAATCTTACTGGTGCTATCTTATTTAAGGGTAGCGCGGGCGAGGCGTTGACCAAAGGTGATCCTGTCTACATATCTGGGATTAGCGGTAACAAAACAGTAGTTAGCAAAGCTGATGCAAATGATGCTAACAAGATGCCGTGCTTTGGTATCGTCAATGATACTGTATCTCTAAATGCCGACTGCTCAGTAGTTACGTTCGGAACCTTGCAGGGTATGGATACATCGTCATTTAGTGAGGGCGATGAGCTTTACATTAGCGACACTGGCACCCTAACTGCGACAGCTCCTACGGGCGAAGCGTCACAGATTCAGAAGATTGGTAAGGTTACGCGATCTCACGCATCCACAGGCTCTATAAAGGTGATGGGCGCAGGGCGTACTAACGCCACCCCAAACCTAAACGATGGTAACTTCTTTCTAGGAAACGCTAGTAACCAAGCAGTATCTGCTGACTTTACTACAGCCGTTCGAGGCGAGATTAGCGCGGGTACTGGCATTGGGCTATCTGGCGGCGTAATATCTAACACTGCCCCAGACCAGACTGTTGCTCTGACTGGTGCCGGTGCTACAAGCATATCTGGCACTTACCCTAACTTCACAATCACTAGCACTGACACCGTATACACGCTTCCGTTCGCAGACAACTCGTCTAACTGGAACACCGCTTACGGCTGGGGTAATCACGCTTCACAGAGCTACGCCACTCAGTCCTATGTTGGCACAGCGATCAGCAACCTCGTCGATTCGTCTCCTGCTACGTTAGACACGCTCAACGAGCTTGCTGCTGCGTTAGGCGATGACCCTAACTTTGCTACTACGGTGTCGAATAGCATTGGTACAAAGTGGACTCAAGACAATACAAAGATTAGCAACTGGGATACAGCTTACAGCTGGGGTAACCATGCGAGTGCTGGGTATTACCTTGCAAGCAACCCCAATGGTTATACCGACGATCAAACAGCCGCTGAGATACTGACAGCGATAAAAACTGTTGATGGCGCAAGCTCCGGTTTAGATGCTGATCTTTTAGATGGATTGCACCAAACATCTTTTGTGAGAACTAATCAGAGCGGAAACTCTTCTGACCTGAATGGCACAGCGCATTACCGAGCAGGTATGTTTAGTTGGCTAACTACGACTGCTAACAAACCTACAGCAGGCTATGGTCAAGGTTTAAGCATTGTAAGCACAGGTGATTCGCACAATAATTCGAGCAACTGGATTACACAGCTTGGGTTCGGAACTGACGACTCAACGTCTTACTTCAGGACAAAGGTAAATTCTGGGGGTTGGAGTGACTGGCGCACTATCTGGAACTCTTCAAACGACGGCTCAGGCTCTGGTCTAGATGCTGATCTTTTGGATGGGCAGCAGGGTTCTTACTATTACAGTGCAGCTAACCCACCGCCTACCTATGGTAAGTATTTAAGATCTGACGAAAGTGACCATATGAATGGTCAGTTATCTGGTGGCTTTGGTGCAATTACAACAAGTGGAACCGCGGACTGGAACCATTCGACAAATGCTCGAAGCGGTAACGGTTACACTCTTTTATTAGGGTCTCACTCAAACGGACCTTCAAACTACGCCGGTTCTGGCTATTACCACCCGTTTACTTTCACTTATGC
>Ga0206130_10009198_pt1 | contig 10408 bp, 8 predicted proteins | sample Helgoland_Spring_9_FD_148637 | JGI IMG/M metagenome (GOLD analysis project Ga0206130, IMG submission 148637) | Pelagic subsurface seawater microbial communities from Kabeltonne, Helgoland, North Sea - Helgoland_Spring_Bloom_20160512_1 | ecosystem: Environmental > Aquatic > Marine > Epipelagic ...
CACTTTTTTGAATTGATGTCTCGCAGCATCGCATTGTCCAACATCTGTTTGGCCAGCAACTTCTTCAACTTGCCGTTCTCATCCTCCAAAGCGCGCAATCGCTTCGCGTCAGAAGGTTCCATTCCGCCATACTTCGATTTATATTTATAGAACGTCGCAGAACTGATGCCGTGCCACCGACATACATCGGCGGTCTTCTCTCCAGATACCTGCTCTTTGATAATTGCTATGATCTGTTCGTCCGTAAATCGTGCCTTCATTTGCCCATCCTTTTGTTGGGCGGACGCTACACAAATCTGGAGGAGCTTTAGGGGCGCTGGTCAGGCCCTATGATAGGGGGGCACTCGCGTTAATTGCAGCTGAACCGTAATGGTTGGATACAGTAACCCCTAGAAACTCTGCTTTGATCTGATGTTTCATTGTGGGTAGCGTTGTGGGTAGAGATTTTACATAATATTAAATTAAAATAAAATCAATTACTTACTAGGTTTGGGTGGCGGACAGACAGGGATTCGAACCCTGGAGACAGTTACCCGCCTACACACTTTCCAGGCGTGCGCCTTCGACCACTCGGCCACCTGTCCGTTAGGCGGGGTTTAGCCGCGAAAAAGCTGTGACGCAAGTGAAAATCACTCTGTTCAGAGTTGGTTGAATCCTGATCAGAATTAGCGGTCGGAAAACTCTGAGAACGTGTATTTCTTGAGGTGACGAATAACGCAATCATCCGTCCAGTAATTGGTGTGGCCCAGTGCCGGAACCCATTCGTTTATGGGGAAACCTGGGGTTGGACCTTCGACCTCCATCCCGACAAAATCATCTAGACGATAAATGTTGAGCCAACTGGAAATCCCATCTTGAACATCATGGGATGGACGCGTCGATTTCAGGCAGAATTCCTTGGAAAAATAGAACCCATAGAGATGGCTGGTGGGCGACCCCATCGTGACCAAACCAATGTTGATCGGTTTTAGGCCAGCCGCTTGCATTTGCGCACGCAAACGCCCGCCGCGCAGGGCTTCGACAGAAATCACGGTGCCTTGCGAGTGGGAAATAATCACCACCTCGTCAGGGTTTTCAGATTGCAGCAGCAGCATCAACGTATCGCTCAATCGGTCTTGAATACGGCTGCGAAACGGGTGGACATTGATACCGGTCATATCATTTACATGCAAATTTGGGCGGCGAACAAAATAGACCACGATGTCTTTGGCAACGCCAATGCCCATTGCAAGATAGCGGCCAAAATAGGTGTAGGACATAACCAGAATACTCGCCAGAACCGCAAGAAAGGTCACAAATTTTTGCGGGATATTGTAACCTTGCACCGTATATTTGATAATCGCTCCCTTCATTTCATCTGGCAAATCCAGACTGCTTATTCGGTCCTCAACGGCGACCAGGCTTAGATGTGCGTTCGTGGTGCTGTAGGCGCCAGCGGCAATAATTGCGATGGCCAGCGTTAGGCCAAGCAAAATGACGGGGTGCACAATCAGGCGGCGGATTTTGCGTTTTTCTTGCCAGGCATCACCATAACGGATGGTCCAAATCTTGCGATCAAGCCACGCAATAACAGCGCAAACAGCGATTACAGCTAGGGCAATTGACACATAATAAACAAAGTTAATGGCAGGCAGCATGCCTTTTTCCATGACGGGAATGTTCACCGTTTCAAGATTAAATTGGCTGGCTGCTTTGACCACCGCTTGTGACACGGCGACCCATAACGTGACAACGATGATCATCCACATCGTTAACATCAGCGTTAATGTTTGCGGGTAAAGCGCCTTGCTCGCGGTATCGCCTGCCCAAAAGCGACGACAGGTTTCAATAAGGCCCGTCACGACCACAATCGAAATACAAACGCCCCAACATAACGCCAGAACGACCGAGAGAACGCCAGAATACCAATAATCGTAGCAATCTGAAAAGGCAGCAGTTGCATTGCAGCTGGATCCCAACCAACTAGCCATTACGGTCTTTTCAGGTTCGCTGAAGGTGGCATCGATGCCGTGTGACGCGATAACAATCGCAATGAGCGATATTCCAGAATAGCCAAGCCAGTTGCTAAATATTTGATATAAATAGCTTTGTCGAAGATCGCTCAGAAACTTCCAACCCAAAAGCAGAATGCCAGAGCTTGCCAAAATTGCAGCCGAACCGTCCCAGTGAACCTGACCAAATTGCCATTGCACTAAAAACAGGAAGGCCACCGCAAGGGCAATTGCGATGTTGAACGCGGTGATGGGGCCGTGCACCAAATAGACAAAGAAATTTGCCGCGCGTCTGGGGAATGCTTTGGGGCTGTCGTATATTTCGGCTGCATTTTCACGCACAACATGGCCAAGCCCCATGATCAATTTAAACAGGTCGATCAGGCCGCGAACTTGGCCCATTTCGCCCCGTGAAATATCGCCCCAGAATGCTTCGGCAAAAACGGTTTCATCCTTGCCCTGTTTGACGCGGCAAATGTGGCAAGGATACAGCTTTTTATCACGGGTATCTTTGTCTTTAGGGTGATCGCGGTCACGTTCACGCAAATGGCGCAGCTCGGTTCCAACGGTGCAAGGGCGATCCCCCGTTAGACCACCAACAAGCGCATCGAGCGTTTCACCAGCTTGTTGTTCGCCGATCCCATGCACTACAAGTGCAAGTTTCTTGGCCATAATTTCCACCTAAAATAAAGTAATTCAAATAATCAGGGAAATCTTGCGCCAACTTAAAGTTGAAATCAAGGATTGGTTTTTGCGTTTACCTTTGTTCGGTTTTCCAATTGGGATGCAGCCAAGGCACCATGTTGGAGGCAGGCAATGGATCGCGACCCAAGATGTGATCGGATGCTTTTTCACCGACCATAATGGACGGGCCGTTCAGATTTCCGTTGGTGATGCGCGGAAAAATCGAACTATCTGCGACGCGCAGACCCTCAATGCCAATCACGCGACATTCAGGATCAACCACCGCCATCGGGTCGCTCACTGCGCCCATTTTGCACGTTCCGCAGGGGTGATAGGCGCTCTCGACGTGTTCTTTGATGAACGCGTTTAGTGCGTCGTCCGATTGCAAGTCTTCGCCCGGTTGGATTTCGCCGCCGTGATAGGGCTTGAAGGCATCTTGGCCAAAAACCTCGCGTGTGAGGCGGATGCAAGTGCGGAAATCTTCCCAGTCCAGGTCTTGGCTCATGTAGTTGAACAAGATTTTTGGCGGGTCCATTGGATCAGAAGAATTGAGGGTTACGGAACCGCGCGATTGCGAGCGCATCGGGCCAACGTGGGCCTGAAATCCGTGGCCCTCAGCGGCGGCTTGGCCGTCATAGCGCACCGCGATGGGCAGGAAATGGTACTGGATATCTGGATATTCGACGCCCGCGCGAGAGCGAATGAACGCCGCGCTTTCGAATTGGTTTGAGGCCCCCGGTCCCTGCCCTGTGAACAACCATTTGGCCCCGACGAATGCTTTGCCGAGCAGGTTCCAATAGCGATACAACGTGATGGGTTTGGTGGATTTGACTTGGATGTAAAGTTCCAGATGATCCATCAGGTTTTGGCCAACGCCGGCGCGATCTGCGACCACGTCGATGCCGTGTTCTTTCAGATGTGCGGCAGGGCCGATGCCAGATCGCATGAGGATCGCGGGGGAATTAAAGGCGCTGGCGGCGATGATAACTTCGCGGTTTGCGGATAGGATTTGGGTGGTGCTGCCTTGGCTGATTTCCACACCTGTGGCGCGGCCATTTTCAATGATGACGCGGTTGGCGTGAGCGTTGATCAGTTCGACGTTTTCACGTTTCAGCGCGGGTTTGAGATAGGCATTGGCAGCGGACCAACGCACACCGCGATGAACGGTTTGATCCATTGGGCCGAAACCCTCTTGTTGGATGCCGTTGTAATCTTGCGTCACCTGATAGCCCGCTTGGCGGCCCGCCTCGACAAACGCTTTGTTCAACGGGTTTTCACGGGTGCCGCGTTTTACGTGCAGCGGGCCTTTTTTGCCGCGCACGGATCGATCCCCACCTTGGCCTGATGGGTGCCAATGTTCTTGGCGGTTGAAATACGGCAGCACGTCGGCGCTCGACCAACCCGTTGCGCCTGCCTCAGCCCAATGATCGTAATCGCGCGCATGGCCGCGCACATAAACCATGCCGTTGATGGAGGAGGACCCGCCAATGACTTTGCCGCGCGGTGCGGCCAATTGGCGGCCATCTAGGTGAGGTTCGGGTTCGGATTGATACCCCCAATCGTAGCGCGCCATGTTCATCGGATAGCTTAGTGCGCCCGGCATTTGGATGAACGGGCCCCAATCGGTGCCGCCGTATTCGACCACGAGCACCTTGTTTTTACCATCTTCAGAAAGGCGATACGCCAGTGCACAGCCAGCAGAGCCAGCGCCGATGATGATGTAATCTGCGTTTGTTTTCGTGTTCATTAAACAGTGTCTCGGAGTTCATCGTAGGGCCGCATAACATGGGTTTGATAAGCGGGCCGCTGCGTTAGGGTTTCATAATATCGTTTAAGGTTCGGCAGGCGTGCGCGTTCAATTCCGATGTCGAAATATCGATAGAGAACGTGGCCAAATTGGATGTCGGCCAGCGTGAAATCGTCGCCGCACAAATAACCTGTTGCAAGACGCGATTCAGCGATGGTGAGTTGGGTTTCGAATGCGGCGATGGCAGATTTTATGGCAGGTTTGTCCCAGCGTGCTTGCGGTGTGCGCACGACGCGCCAAAAGATTGGGCCGGTAAAGACCTCGGCGATGTCGTGCTTGGCCCATTCCGCCCACATGTCGATTTTGGCACGTTCCGCTGGGTCGGTTGGCCAGAAGGTCTCGTCGCCATATTCGGTCGCGAGGTAGCGCAGAATTGCAGGGGTTTCGAACAGCGCTGTCCCGTTTGAAAGTTGCAACACTGGGATTTTGCCGTGCGGGTTTAAGGCGCGATATTCGGGGGTATCAAGCGGCGCAAAATTATAGCCGTAATCCAACCGATCAACATCCACGCCAAGTTCAGCGCAGCCCCACATGCAGGCCTGCACATTTGACGATGACGCGCGGCCATAGACGCGGATTTGGTCGTTTGACATGGCTTATTCGCCCCTTGGGAAACGGGCGATTTCCTCAACCGTATTCAAATCCATATGGTTGCGCATGTAGCGTTCAGAGGCTTTTTGCAGGGGTTGGTAATCCCACGGGTAGTATTCGCCGTTGCGCAAAGCCTCGTAGACAACCCAACGACGGGCTTGGCTTTCGCGGACTTGATTGTCGTAGGCATCGAGGTCCCAGCGCGCGTTTGATTTGGCCCGAAGCGAGGTGATTGTGCCTTGGTGTTCGGGGGCATTTGCGAGGTTTGTGAGTTCGTGCGGATCGGTTTCTAGATCGAACAATTGGTCAGGGTCCAGATTGCAACGATTGTATTTCCACTTGCCATAGCGCAGGGAAACCAGCGGAGAATAAGACGCTTCGGCGGCGTATTCCATTGCCACAGGGGAGGTGCGTTCGCCGCCCTGCCCCAAATGCACGAGACTTTCGCCTTCAGTCCACGGTGCAATTTCTTCCATGCTGACACCTGCGATATCAGCGAGCGTTGGGGTAACGTCGATTGTGCTGACGGGGGTGGTGACGAGGCCCGGTTCCATATTTGGATCGCAGATCATCAACGGGACGCGCGCTGAGCCTTCAAAGAAGGTCATTTTGAACCACAGGCCGCGTTCGCCAAGCATGTCGCCGTGATCAGAGACAAACAAGATCGTTGCTTCTTGGCGGGTGGTTTCCAAAGCCTCCAGAACCTCTCCGATTTTATCGTCTAGGTAGGAAATATTGGCAAAATAGGCGCGCCGCGAGCGTTTGATATCGTCTTGTGTGATGTCGAATTTGCGCCAATCATTCGCATCAAAAATGCGTTTAGAATGGGCGTCGTGATCCTCGTAATCCATTGCTGGAATTTCGGGCAGCAAGTGATCGCACTCTTCGTATAAATCCCAGTATTTTTTGCGCGCAACGTAGGGATCGTGAGGGTGGGTAAAGCTGACGGTTAGGCACCACGGGCGATCATCTTTGGCGCGGGCATAATCGTAAACTTTGCGCGTGGCGTTATAAGCGACCTCATCGTCATATTCCATTTGGTTGGAAATTTCACCAACACCCGATCCCGTGACGGACCCCATGTTGTGATACCACCAATCAATGCGTTCACCCGGTTTGCGATAATCTGGCGTCCAGCCGAAATCAGCAGGGTAAATATCGGTTGTAAGGCGCTCTTCAAAGCCGTGCATTTGATCAGGGCCAACAAAGTGCATTTTGCCAGAGAGGCAAGTCTGGTACCCCGCGCGGCGCAAATGATGGGCATAGGTCGGGATATCCGAGGCGAATTCAGCGGCATTGTCATAAACCCGCGTGCGCGATGGCAGTTGACCAGACATGAACGATGCGCGGCCCGGTGCGCACAGCGGTGATGCGGTGTAAGTGAGCCCAAAACGAGTGGATTTCGCGGCCAGTTTTTTGAGGTTCGGCGCATGCAGCCAATCGGCGGGGCCGTCAGGAAAAAGCGTTCCGTTCAGTTGATCCACCATAATAATCAGGATGTTTGGCTTGGTCATTTCGGCTGTCTCACTGTTTGGGGTGCGCAAGGTTTTGACGTAGGTATTCTTGCGTGATTGCAATGACTTCACTGCGGATAGGAGCGTTTTCTTGCAGGGCGTGGCGGATGTAAAACCCGTCGATCATCGCGGCTAATCCTTGGGCCACGTGTTCGGCGCGGCGACGTGAAAGAAGCTGGATCAAGTTCGACATAAGGTTGGAATGTAGCCGCCGGCCATACACTTCGAGCAGGCGTTTGGCGTCGGGCGTAGTGCGCGCATAAACATAGAAATTGAGCCAGGCAGAGATCGCTTCGTCGGTAAAATTCAGCGGATGAAAACTGGCGGCGATGATGGTTTCAAGGCGATCTTTTGGCTGGCTCACCTTGGCCAGTTCACCGCGCACATGATCGCCGTAGGATCGCAAAATATGGCGCATGGCAGCCAGAAAAATTTGTTCTTTGCTGCCAAAATAATGATGCGCAAGACCCGATGACATGCCCGCCCGTTTGGCGATTTGGGTGACGGTCACATCTAAGGATCCCGCCTCGCCAATTTCAGCGATCGTGGCATCAATAAGCGCCTTGCGGCGGATCGGTTCCATTCCAACTTTGGGCATTTGGCAGTCTCAGGTTTGTGGAATTCACCCTGTTGGATTTTTATTGACTAGTCAATCAATAAAAACTGATAAATCGCCACCTGCCGCAGTTTTTTCGAATGCAAACAGGTGGCAGGCAAAGAAGTGCGCAACAAAATCGCGGTAATCTTATCTAAAAAGTAATGATTTGGGCAGTAGCCTTATTGATGCCACATTTCTGGCAGAATTTTAGAAAAAACGCCAAAAGCGGCGGATAAAAAATGGGTTGGCAGTATGAGCTTGATGATTGGAATGACCCTCGGGGCCCTTGTGGCGTGGGTAATTATTGCGTTTTTCGAAACATCTTGGGAAGATATCTTTCCAGATCAGTGATGGCGTCGCCGTTCTAAAAAACTACTAAATTTGATCAGGCAGGGTGTACCCGCGGGCGTAAACGCCGCGAATGGCATCGGTGGCTTGTTGCAGGCTGATGTCGTTGCCAAAGCGATCGGCCTCAACCGCTGGCAGATCAAAATGGGGCCGCCCGTTCACGATCCAATGGGCCAGATATTCTGCTCCGCCGCCCCCCGTACCAATCCCGACGTTGAACCCTGACGCCATCCACAGCCCTGCGTGATCGGGCATCGGGCCAAGCATGGGCAACCCGTCAGGCGTAAAGCAAAACGGCCCGTTGTTAATGGTTTTAATCCCAGCATCCGCAAAGGCAGGAACGCGCTCCATCACCCGTTCGAGATGCGGTAACAGGCGATCTGTTTCAGGGGGAATAAATCTTCGGCGAATTCTTTTGGAATACCATCAAGCGCCCAGAATTTTGGCTCAGTTTCGTAAATTCCAACCAACAGCCCCTGCCCTTCTTGGCGGATATTGCAAGACGCGTAACTGTCGCGCAGGGCCGGAATTTCGCCTTTGCGCCCCGCCAGTTCAGGGATGGGTTCAGTGATCAGTTCATGATGCTGCGTGGCATAAAGCGGGACATTTAAGCCAAGGGGGGCCAGCAATTCGCGGCTCCAAAACGAGGCGGCCATAACCACGTTTTGTGCAGTTATTTCGCCCTTTTCGGTGGCAATTACCCAAATATTATCCCGTTTGTACAACTCGGTGACAGGGCGGTGTCGTTCAATTGATGCGCCCAATTTACGCGCAGCTTGGGCGCAGGCTTGTGTTGCGCCAGTTGGATCAACGTGGCCATCTGTGGGTGTGTGTGCTGCGCCGTAGATCGCAGACACATCCACCAGCGGATGCAATTCTGCGACCTGTTCCGGGGTGCGGATGTGGTATGGAATGCCAAGGTCTTGGTAGCGCGGACTGAAGGCATGAAATTGTTCCAATTCGCGCGGTGTTGCGGCCACGCGCAGGCTACCTGTTTGATGGAACCCGATGGATTGGCCGCTTTCGGCTTCGGCCTGTTGATAGGTGCGGATGGAACCCGCAAACAGCCGCGTCATGGCAGGGTATGGACCGAAATAGGTGGTGTTGCCCGCCGCGTGCCAAGTTGACCCAGATGTCAGTTCGCGCCGTTCAATCAGAACAGTGTCTGTGTGGCCAAGTTTCGCGAGCCAATACAGAACGGATGCACCTACGATACCACCACCGATGATTGCTGTTTGAACATCTGTTTGCATTTGATCTGATCCCGTTTGGCAGCAGCCTGAACGGTGCGCTGGTTTCTGTCAATAAAATGCAAAACGCCCGCAGCTTTCGCGACGGGCGTTTTGGTTTTATGCGGGACTGTTTATTTTACAGTCGCCAAAAGTTGGTTCACGCTGTCTTTGGCATCGCCGTACAACATGCGGGTGTTTTCCTTAAAGAACAGCGGGTTTTCGATACCCGAATACCCCGTTCCCTGCCCCCGTTTGGACACGATAACTGTTTCCGCTTTCCACACTTCCAGAACAGGCATCCCAGCGATGGGGCTGTTCGGGTCGTCTTGGGCGGCCGGATTCACGATGTCGTTAGAACCGATGACGATAACGATGTCCGTATTCGGGAGGTCGTCGTTAATCTCATCCATTTCCAGCACGATGTCGTAGGGCACTTTTGCCTCGGCAAGCAGCACGTTCATGTGGCCCGGCAAACGCCCCGCGACAGGGTGAATGGCAAAGCGCACGTTACACCCACGCGCACGAAGGCGCTGGGTCAGCTCGGACACGGCTTGCTGTGCTTGCGCAACAGCCATGCCGTACCCCGGAACGATGACAACGGATTTGGCTTCGTTCAGCTGCGCGGCAACGGTGCCTGCATCTGTCGCGACCATTTCGCCTTCGATTTCTTGTGCGGGGCCTGACGCGCCGCCAAAACCACCCAAGATCACCGACACAAAGTTCCGGTTCATCGCCTTACACATGATGTAAGACAGGATCGCACCAGAAGAGCCAACCAGCGCACCCGTAACGATCAACAGGTCATTGCCAAGTGTAAAGCCGATGGCTGCTGCTGCCCACCCAGAATAGCTGTTGAGCATGGACACAACGACGGGCATGTCCGCGCCGCCAATGCCCAAGATCAAATGCCAGCCTATAAAGCCTGCAACGATGGTCATCAGAACCATCGTCCAGATGCCAGAACCAGCGATGTACATGAAGCCAAGGATCAAACAGATCGCGAGAGCGCCTGCATTGAGGAAATGCCCACCGGGGAGTTTCTTTGCACCGCCATCGACGCGACCCGCCAATTTGCCAAAGGCAATAATCGATCCTGTGAAGGTGATTGCACCGATAAACACGCCCAAGAAGACTTCGACCTTAAGGATCGAAACCTCAACTGCGTCTTTGGTAAACAGCTTTTTACCAAAACCAGTAAGGTCTTCGATTTGTTGCACCATCGCGTTGCCGGCCGCAGGCAGAACGCCCCCGTTGGCGATTAGCATGTCACCGTATGCAGTGCGCAGCTCGGTGACCGAGGTTAACATCAAATCCGCGTTCAGGCCGATAAACACCGCTGCCAAACCCACAAAGGAGTGGAGCGCGGCAACAAGTTGCGGCATTTCCGTCATCTGGACTTTGCCAGAAACATAATAGCCCGCAAACGAGCCTGCCGCGACCGCGATCAGGATCAGAAAGACGTTATAGACACCCGGCCCAAAGACCGTAGCAACCACGGCCAAAGCCATGCCTGCAATGCCATACCAGACGGCGCGTTTCGCGCTTTCTTGGTTGTTCAGCCCGCCCAAAGACAGAATAAACAACACGGAGGCTGCGATGTAGGCAGCAGTTACGATACCAATGCTCATATCAAATCCTCCTTA
>Ga0206130_10009200_pt1 | contig 10407 bp, 9 predicted proteins | sample Helgoland_Spring_9_FD_148637 | JGI IMG/M metagenome (GOLD analysis project Ga0206130, IMG submission 148637) | Pelagic subsurface seawater microbial communities from Kabeltonne, Helgoland, North Sea - Helgoland_Spring_Bloom_20160512_1 | ecosystem: Environmental > Aquatic > Marine > Epipelagic ...
GATATAGGTCAAGGCAACTTTAATGTTGAAGTTACTTCCGGCGTTACCTCGATAGCAGGATATACTGATTTCGAAAATACCTCAGCAATAAAACTTCCAGTGGGAACCACTGTACAACGTCCTGGTGAGTCAGGAAGTAACGTGACAGTAACGGCAGGGCAAATAAGATTTAATGAATCCGATACAATATTTGAAGGTTATGATGGAATAGCATGGGGATCACTTGGAGGAGTTAAAGATGTAGATCAAGATACATATATTACTCCAGAAACTGCACCTGGTGCCGACAACGATGAGTTAGATTTTTATACTACCGGCACACACCGTATGCAATTGGGTTCAACTGGCGACTTTAAATACGGCGCTGGATTAAATAAATTAACGGTTGATTATTCTACTGGCAATACTAATATTGCAGGTGACGTAAATATTTCCGGCTCAACTGTTATATCTGGTGATTTAACAGTTTCTGGAACTACTACCACTATTAACACAGAGGAAATTCTACTTGCTGATAATATTATTACATTGAATAGTAATTATACTGGTTCCACGCCAACTGAAAATGCAGGAATTGAAGTTAATAGAGGTTCGTTGTTCAATTCACAGATTAGATGGAATGAAACTACGGATATATGGGAATTCACAAACGATGGCAATGTTTATAGACCAATACCACATACAACAGATGATTTAAATGAAGGTACCAATAATCTTTATTTCACAACTGCACGTGCTAGACAATCTATTGCGATAGGAACGGACAGTGACGAACTGTCATATGATAATACTACTGGGCTACTAACGTTTAACAGAAAAACGGTGATATTATCAGATAATGCTCCCACTGTAAATGTACGCGACGGTGATATTTGGTATGATACGTTAACAGAAGATAGAGCATATGTATATTCCACAACTATTGGAGCATGGATAGATTTATCTCCTGTAGCACCTTCGATGGATCTACAAATGGTAACTGATGTAGGTTCAGTAACAACAAATTCAATGTCTATTGGTGGCGATTTAGGTGTAGGTATAGAAACGCCTGCAAAGAAGTTGCATGTTGATGGTGAAATTGCTGCAACAGGTGATATAACTGCATTCTATTCTGATGAAAGATTAAAAGATTTTGAAGGTAAAATAGATAATGCATTAGACAAAATAGATAAAATTAATGGATATTACTATAAAGGAAATGATGTAGCGGCTGAATTTGGATATAACACAGATGAAAGACAAGTAGGTGTTAGTGCACAGGAAGTAGAAGAAATCCTACCAGAAGTGGTTAAAACTGCTCCGATTAGTTTAGATGGTGAAACTGACTATAAAACAGTACAATATGAAAAACTAGTTCCATTATTAATAGAGGCTATCAAAGAGTTAAAAGATGAAGTGGAAAAACTGAAAGGTAATTAATTATGCCAATACAGAATAGTGGAAAAATTTCAGTAGCAGATATTGTAGCAGAATTTAGTAGTCGATTGCCAGCTGATATTGCGGATTTGAATAACGTAACTTTAACTGATTTAATAAATGTTATGGGAGACATGATAGGCAAGTCTGCAGGTGATCCAATAGCACTATCAAATTTTTACGGACTTTCAAATTACAGAATATTATTAGCAGATAACACATTTGAAGTAATAACGACATATTCTACGATTATACCAGTTGCCTCTATTTTAGCAGGAAGCGTAGATGAATGGAGTGGAAACCTTGATGCATTGACATTGATATCAGTGCAGTCTCCTATTAACGGAACAGTTGTATTGAATGGATCTAATGTAGAATTCACATCTACCAGCGGAACATTAGGTAGCAATGCTGCCAGTTTTTCATATACTGTTCGTAATAGTTCTAATATAAACGAGACTGGAACAGTTAGTATGACAGTTCTTGCAATACCTCCAATCATTGCAATACCTGATACGTTAAGTGTGCGCCAAGGTGAAACATTACTAACATCAGCATCTAATTTATCTAATAATGATATCGATGGACAGGGACGTACATTAACTGTTACTGCAGTTAGTAATCCAGTTGGCGGTACAGTATCACTATCTTCAGGAACAATAGAATTTAATTCCACTGGACTGTCAGGTCAGCCTGCTAGTTTTGATTATATTGTGACTAATGGAACAGAAACAGCAAATGGAAAAGCATATATAAATATTACTCCACTTCCTGAAAAGCCATCTTTAATGTTTTGGGATGCCGACGAAGCATTAGCAGCAACCCAAGTTATAAGTCCCCCTTCACAAGCAGATGTTTTCAATTCATGGGACAGATTTGACGGATCTGGATATTATCCAGGTGGAACACCACCGGGCGGGCAAGCAGCAGATTGGACATTACAACAGAATCCAACAAGAATTGTTCAGCCTACAAATACTTCGTACGGCGGCGGATTTGTATCTCCTGAAAAATATAATGATTATGTATTTTCCGCAAATGTCAGATCAGATGCAGCCGGTGATAATGATACCATTGGTTTGATTGCAGCATTTACCAGAGAAGGTTCAATAAATAAAACATTAGTCGCTGCAAGAACTAAAGGCGGACAGAACCCTAGTAATCATTGGGGGGTTTTCTATACTGAAAATGGACCATGGGATCCAACCTGGATGATAGCAGAAAGTAATATGACTGCCGGTTCAACTTCCGGCTCATGGTCTCCAGACTATACTAGAATTAAAGTAATTAGACAGGGTAATATTATTACATTTTATACCACAAATTGGAACGATGTTGACAACTTTCAAATTTCTTCTGAAATAGTTGTAGATTTATCAAGTGATCCTAGACTTGCATCATTTATGGGAGAATCTCCTTATGGTTATTATAGTCACTCACAGGGAGGTTCAACATATTTTGATGTAGAATTTAATGGCGGTCTAGACGGAGAAACTATTTTAGATGCAGAAACTCCTTCAGTATATTTATGGAATGGGGCAGGCTGGGATTTATCCACTGGTCCAGATGCGGTAACTATACAAGATGCCATTGGATATATAAGAAAAGTTGATAATCCTGAAAACGGTGGTAGATTTATCGTTAAAGAAACTACTGTACAGTATCTAGGATTACTTACTAACATGACAAACTTAGATAGTAGTAAAATTTTGAATGAAACACAAAATATAGTAATCAATACATCTACAAGTTCAGTGGGCGCAGGTAATAATGTAAGAATTGTTGGATTATATCAAACTGGAATTGAAGAAACAAATTTAATGACTGGTAAACCTGAATTATTAACAGGTGGTACTTGGGACAGTGGTTCAAAAAATCATACACTATCAGACAATCAATATTTTACGAACAACAATATTGATATTAATACACTTCAACTTGTTGACGGCGTTGTTGTGTTTGATGATGGCGTTGTTGGTAAAATAACAAATATTACGACTGACACGATTACTTATGAACCATCTGATGATTTTAAATTATGGGATGAAACTATATAACAATGACAAATCAAGATAAATAACAATAGAAATTCAGTATGCATGAGGATATCATAAACAATTACTCATTGTTAAAAAACTTTTTTAGTGTTGAACACAATGATATTTTTTTATTATCTTCGTTTTCTTTTACCCAGTCTGGAAACCGTTCAAACAGTTTTTTCCATTGTATTAATTGACTGTGTGTGTCATATACTCGTATAGCATATTCTCCGCTATTTGCAATTGACGAGGATGTTGCTATTGCCTTGAGTTGTTCTTTACAAGTATATAAATCTTCTATATCTTTATCTACTGCTAGGATTATATCATTAAAATGTTCTATATCTGAAAACCGTTCTATTAAAAACCTATGGTGTTCTTTTTTAGATTTACCATCATATAAAAACATTATTTCTTGTAAATCGTAGTATAGTGCTTTTATTGGATTTATGGTATCTCTGTAACGTTCTATAACCTCAGGGATAATGAAAGATTTATCCAATGTACTTAAATTTTCTAATGCACTTATAGATAGCATATTTATTTTTTGTCGCTGTGATGTTATATTTTTTTTAAATGTAACTCTAATCCTTTTAACAACAATATCAATGATATTTTTTTCATCTGGCGTCATATCTGATTTCAGAAACTCTATATGTCCAGGGGTTGAATTATTGATAGCCATACTTAATGAATCAGATACCTTACCATTTTTAAGATATGATCTGCATTCTTTAAGAAATTTTTGCTTTTTAAAATCAATAATTTTCAAATATATTCTCAACTAATTAGTTGTCTCATATATATTTATAGAGAATTTATAATTGATTTAAGTATATTTAACTTTTTTTTCTTGAAAAGTGTTCTTTTTGCACCTGGGTGCATTGGTTTAGGAAAATAATTTGAATTTACCCAAGCGTATCCTCCACTTTCATCATTGATGATAGGAGTAAATTCGTTGTCTACTAAAACAACAAATGTATAATAACTAAATGTTTTATCTCTTGCATGGTATTGGTCTAATGGATATACCTTAGTAACATATTTTTCTACATCAATTCCAATTTCTTCTTCTAATTCTCTTAGTAGTCCCTGTGAAACATTCTCATTGTCTTCAATTTTGCCGCCCCAAAATGCCCAATTCCTTGCATACGAACTTTGTAGAGAACGATGTTGTAATAAAATTCTTTGTGTATCTTTGGCTAAAATACAGGCACCTGCCGCTTTAAGCATCATCATTTCCACTTAATAATTCTAATCTCCAGTAACCACCTTCATATAGCCCTTGAAATGTATCTACCCATTCATTATCAATAAGTTTAAATTGTTGTGAAGTTGTTATATTTGTTACATAGTGTATATCAGATGTTTCACTTGAATCTAGACTAATAACCCAGTTACTTCCATTATATTCAATTATATCATTTATGGATATATCTATTCCCCATTGTGATAATGCTGCATCTGAATTTAGACACAGATAACGTTGTCCTACAGTAGCAAAAGGTAAGTTACCAAATCCCGGACGTGAAGTTGATGGATCAATTATTTTATCTATTGGGTTGATTGTGTTTCCTGGTAATGTATCTACATCAATCTGTAATGATAAAATACTTGGATCATTTGTTGACGATAGAATTCCTATAATATCTTCATCAATATTTTCTAAAATTCCATGATACTTTAGTCGCATGCGTGATACACCATCGTGAAATAAACCATAATTAGAAATAACTTTTTCCCAACTATTATTATCGTCTTTATAGTTTCCATTCTCTAATAACTGCACTGTCACGTTACCGTTTTCATTTGTTACTTGTACTGCATTATTTCCCGGTGTTACTACCACACTAGTTTGCACCTGTAAATCAGCAAAGAATTCAAATGCATTTGGATCATAGTCTAGTGTATCAATGTCATTGTATTCGTAAATATTATGGATGATATTTCTTATTACATTCTGTCTTGTAACAAGTGCAGGTGGATTAATCCAAATTGGAATTTGAAAGAATAAGCTTGCAATATCAATTTGATCCTCAATGCCCGCTGGGATCGATCTACTGGTCCACTGGATGTCGGTAAGTTCAACTGTTGTAATTGTTGTCCAATCAATAGGGTTATCATTTTGTTGTATTTCCAAGGCTGGATTAAATAAAACCAAGATTTGTTCTAGTAGTTGTAATTTTTGATCTGTATTTGATGTCCAAATATCAACTTGCATATTTAACAAATACGGTACTGGCATCAATCTACCTACACTGTACCTATTCCCTTGCTCACTAGTGTAAGAACTGCTTATAGGATCCCATTGTCTTTCATTTACCTTAACAGTGTCACTAAAAAATGGCTCTTGTAATCGTTGTCTGTCAGGTTGCAAACTTTGGATATATGAAGAAATAAATGGCGCAGAATTAACAATATTCTCACTATTACCTTTCATAATTGTTGCAGCCATTCTTGATACATCGCCGTAACGGCTCGGAACTTTTATATAGTAGTCGCTTGTGCCGTCATTTAACTTTTTACCAGTTTTAACATTAAAACCACTGAAGATACGAATAAACTGAAGTAAGTAACGTCTTACCTGTTCATCATAAAAGTGTAGTTGTCTTAAATCTGCCATTTTTGATCCAATCTATGTTATACTACTGGAGTGTCTGTAACTAATTTTAATAAAAATATTTTTCTTAGTCTATTTTTGGTTTTATTGCTTTAGATAGGTTAACACGTGATGTAAGTTCTGTCCCATCATCTAATGTCACTATTCCATCATTATTAATAAATTTATGATGTAGGTAGTTTCCAACCTGCCATGAGCCATCATCATCTTCTATCTTATACCATTTGTTATCTCTGTATTGAAATAATCTTTGTGGTGAATAATCTGTTCTTAGAAAAAATGCGTTATCGTCTGGGTATTGTGGAAATGATATACCGGTATCAACTGTAGAAAAATCTACATCATTTGGATTTTCTGAATTTTCTACTGCAAATTCCAAATTATTTTTTCTATAGTCATAATACCTACCGGGAACATTTTCTTGTGCTTCTTTTACTATTGCTTCATTTATATCAAGTTCTTTACTATAAGTTGATAACATATTTTTAAGATCATTTACCTCTTCGCCAGTTCCAAATATATCAGTATATTCTTGAGTGTCCTGTAGTTGTTTGCATCTAATTCTCCAAATATGTGGCCACCAACCTGGATCAAAACCTTCTGAAGATTTAGATCCTTCTTGGACTACCCAGTATTGATTTACTGCTTCAGACTCTTCCTCAAGTAATAAATCTTCACGCATGTGTGGGAGTTCTATTACATCTCCTGTCATTAATTTACGACCCAGACGTTCCACCATATCATTAATATGAACTTGGAATATACTTTGATCTGTTCCTAAAAACATACCAAACTGTGATAGATCAAAATCTTGATCAGTAACAGTATATGTTCCACGTAATTCAAATACTGTAGTTTCATATCGTCTATCACGATTTTCCATAAACAGTAAGTCTTGTATTGGTGGATTTGCCGGGTCATAATTAGTATCAGTTTCGTCAATTGATCCTAAATATTTGTGTATAAGTAATGCCGTGCCTCCATGTTCAAAATGTGCTTTCACCATTTTGTCAATGAACTTATAGTCATTACCTTTACGTGGATTCCATAAACTTAATCTTGGCATCATTTTTTTCCTTGACTTCTAATTGTATTTATCATATACTAGCTCTAACATATGGAGAATAAAATGGTATCAGATGGTACACTAGTATTGCGTGATGTAATTGAACCCACTGTAATTGCACAATTTAAAATGTGGGCAACAAATCCAAAAAGATATCATCGTGGCAATGCCACAGATGGTAATTATTATGCAGAACATGATGGCGAGAGAGAATATGATGTATGGTGGACTACGCAGCCGCCCAGAGAGATGTGGGAACCAATTGTCTGGCAATTATATGATTCAATTAACATTATGTTCAATAATACAATGTGGGATGTCCACGTCGTGGATTGTATTACCACACGACCATCATCAAGTAAGATATATGCTCATATAGATACTCCATATAGATTTGAAGAATTTTCAGAAAGTTATGAAACACTAGGAGTTCAAATTATTATTCCATTAGATAACTTTACATTACTTAATGGTGGAACTGCGTATCTTCCTGGTTCTAACTTAGAACGTATTGATTTTAAAGATTTAGAGAAAAATCGTGAACATTATAATAACCGATTACTAAATGAGGGACAACAGTTACTTGCTAAACCAGGGGATGTATTAATGTATGATGGTAGAACTTTACACAGTACAATGCCTAATAAATCATCTGAATTCCGTAGTGCTTTACTAATAAATGTTCTAAAGTCTGATATTATTTCAAGGGTTCAAGAACTTGATGGAAATACTGATTTTGTTAAAAATTAATAAAAAACTTGACAAATCCCTATATTATTATATACTAACATTAAATAGGGTTAAGGAGTGATTCGAAATGGTAGCAACATTAAAGCGTAAAAAATCAAAACCGACTAGGACACCAAAATTTGTTGATGAAAAATATACAGGTCCAGAGCCACAGTGGCTATATTCAGATGATATGTCGGCGGAAGAATATTACAAAGAACGGACTAGAACAACATTTTATTACAACTATTTCTTTACGCCTAAGGATGGTAAACCCTGGGTAGTAGATTGGATGAAGAAAAACGGTTACACTAAAGAACAAGTATCTGCAGTAAAAAATGTTGCAGACACTTGGATCCCAATGACAGTATGTTCATATGCAAGGGCATTAGTAAAAGGTATGCCTATAAATCATGATGGAATTTCTGATTATCTTGCAACACTACCAGGTGTGGGTAGCAACACAATGAAAGATGCCGATGTATATGTTAAAGAAAAATTAGAATTTATCATTCAAAAGGGAATTGAAGTAAAAGAAGAAAAATCTGAAAATGCAAAGGCAAAGGATGCTCAACGTCCTAATATACAGCAATTGCTTAAAGAAAAAGCAATGGATATGGCAAATGATATAGAAGATTTTATTGATGAATTTGACTATAAAAAATCTACATTGAAAAAGTTTGATCCATTAAAATCTCTTAAAAAAGTTGATGCAAAGGGCAATCATGCAAAATATATACAAGCAAAATATGAAGGCGCATATGCAGAACTTGATACACTGTTAAATCCACCAAAGCGTATGAATGATGCTAAGAAAGAGGATTATGAACAACTTAAAGAAGGCTTCAACCATCTTAAAAAAGATGAAATAAAAAACATGTGGACATTGTATCGCAACATATTAGATGCATGTGATATGATTATCCAAGAAAGTAAAATCAACCGTACTCCTCGTAAGAGCAAGCCACAGAGTAGAGAAAAAATAGTTGCTAAGGTAAAATATTGTAAACAAGATATTCTGACAAACAGCGTGAGTCAGAAACCAATAGAATGTTTAGATGCGCAGGCTATTATGACATACAACACAAAAACACGTAAGTTGGGTATATATTATCCTTCAGATAAAAATTCACTATCATTTAAAGGAACAACTCTTATTAATTTTGATGAAAGCAAGAGTGTCCAAAAAACTATGAGAAAACCAGCAGAACAAGTATCTAAGTTTAAGAAGGTTTCCAAACGTTCACTACAGAAAGAGTTTAGTGAAGTTAAGAGTGTTGAAACTAAAATGAATGGTAGGTTTAATGACCAGACTTTGATTTTAAGAATTTTCTAGTTTCTGATAAATACTGTATATCGGAGATAAATTATGCCTGAAAACAGAAATAAAATTAAGAATGATGTGATTAAACAAATTAGACTGTTGCTTGGCGATGGTATGATTGACATTGAGTTAGATCCAGAACATTACGATGTTGCATTAGATATCGCTCTTTCTAAGATACGGCAACGTTCTGAAAATGCAGTAGAAGAAGATTTCTATGCATTAGAACTAAAAGAAGATGTTGCCGAATATACATTACCGGAAGAAATTGTTGAAGTAAAACAAATTTGGAATCGTTCATTCGGTAATGGTGTTTCTGGTGGTGTTGATATGGATCCATTTGAGTTAGCATATGCAAATTCATATTTCTTTCTTAACAATCATATTGGTGGTGTTGCAACATTCGATTTCTTTACTCAGTATCGGGAGACTTTAAATAAAGTAGCTGCAACTGACATCATGTATATTTGGAATCCTGTTACTAAAAAATTAAAGTTATTAAGAAAAATGAGAGCTGATTCTTTAGTTCTTATTCATGTGCATGTTGAACGCAATGACGAACAATTATTAACTGATCCATATCTTAAATCTTGGTTACGTGACTATTCATTGGCATATTGTAAACGTATGTTAGGTGAAGCACGTGGAAAATTCTCTTCATTGCCTGGAGCACAAGGCGGCGTGACACTAAATGGTGCGGAAATGAAAGCAGAAGCAGATGTCCTAATTGATAAACTTGAATTAGAACTTGCGACATATGTAGATGGTTCTGCACCGTTAGGATTCATAATTGGATAAGTGTTTAAAACAGGCATTCAATTTAAATATGAAAAATATCACAAGTTAGCGATAACTATAATATATCACAATAAATAAATTTGTTATGACATTAGATGAACTTAAAAAACTGAATGAAGTGTTTTTTGCAGTCAAGGGACACTTATTTCCAGGATCATATTCTACAAACGAGATGCGTAGTGTATATGAGTCGTATATCAGACGGTTATGGGGAAACCATGAACGAATGGTAAATTCAAATGATGATTTTGAAAAGGTGTGGAATAATCGCACATCATGGTTATACCCAATATCTGAGATTGATGATGATGATGATATTTTATATGTAGCACATTTAGGTTACGATTAGACTTGACAATATATTAATACAATGTTATATTACTCTATATAAAGAATCATAGAGGAATATAGTATG
>Ga0206130_10009202_pt1 | contig 10407 bp, 6 predicted proteins | sample Helgoland_Spring_9_FD_148637 | JGI IMG/M metagenome (GOLD analysis project Ga0206130, IMG submission 148637) | Pelagic subsurface seawater microbial communities from Kabeltonne, Helgoland, North Sea - Helgoland_Spring_Bloom_20160512_1 | ecosystem: Environmental > Aquatic > Marine > Epipelagic ...
GAATAGTTTTTTTCATTTTAATATGCATTTTTTAGTAATCGACTTTTGGTTCAATTACATAGCAATATAATAAAACAAATCTGAGTTGTTTTGGAATACTAAGTGATTTCCTCGATCCAACTTTAGGAAATTTTAGTTTATGTTACACATTGACCTTGACCTTGAACTTAATTTCTCTATTTGTAGTCATATTTTTTTATTGGAAATCTTCAAATTTTTCTCAAAGGCGCTATAAGAAATGAATCAATGCCAGGGTAATTATATCTTCTTGAGATAACATCTCTTCTAGGCCACAGGCACATCCTCCTAAGTAAATTCAGGTATTTATAATACACTTTTACCTTAGTTGAAACAGATGAAGTTAAAGAAGTGTCTTTGTTTGTGGAGTAACGGTTGTTTTAAACCCCCTAGCCTCAAATAGAGGCCCAAAGGATTGTGTTAATCTTCATATGAAGATTAACATTTTATTGATCCAAAAATCTAAATCTATAATCCGCCGATTAATGAAACTTATTTGGTAATGTATGTGCAATTATTTTAAATTGCGGAAAGCAATTAAAATTCTTTATATTTGTTTTTGGTATTAATCACAAAATTATTTATATGAAAAAGACATTGTTACTATTTACATTTTTTACATTTTTTGCACTTTCTGCTCAAGAAGACATCTTTAGCTATAACTATAGAAATGTTCCTGCCGAAGAAATGGATGCTTTTATTGAAAATGAAGTTGTTTACTGGTCAGGAATACATGCTCTGTTAGTCAAAAAAAAACAAACTACAGGATGGGCAATGCTAAAGCGCTATGGTGGAAGAGCATCTGATCCTAATATTTATTTTTATATGGGATTTGGTTCATATGAGAACCTGGACAATCTTAACAACAATTGGCAAGTAGCCGAAGCAGAGTATAGAGGCTCAATGGATCCTGAGAAGCTGGCTTTAATCGATAAGCAATTAAACATTCCTAAAAGAATTGCAGGAGAAGCTATTTTTAATCGTCTAACATCAGTTAATTTAGATGGAGGTATGGAAAACTGGAACTACTTAGTTCATAATTATAAAAATGCAGATAATAAACTCAATTGGGTTCAGTTACAAGACAAGTACTTTAAGCCATTTTTCGAAAAGCAAATTAAAGCTAAAAACACAAAGCAAATATATTGGAATGCTGCTGTTGTGCTAAATCCAACTGGGGATGCATATGACTGGAATGCGTATACTGCGGATGCCTATACTAATCTGTCGGATGTTTTTAATCCATGGAACAAAGTGATTCCTTGGCCAACAATTTCTGATGAAGATATAAACGATTTTAGTGGAAATAATTTTTATAAAACGGTTATTTGGGAAAAAATCTTATGGTTAGATTCAAGTGGAAATTTAAAAAGTAGATATTAGCTTTTTTAGAAGTTATTTTGATATGTAAAAACTCCATCTATTTAGATGGAGTTTTTGTTTAATAAACATTCTTAATAATGATTTTAATAGTGTCAGATTCTGTCAGATTAACATAACACAGATAGATTTAGTTATCTTTGACATGATGAGAGAAACACTAAAAAACATAACGGTATATTCCCTGAGTCTTTTTTATATAGGGGTGGGTTTTAAACATTTTACTGATATAGATTTTTTCCTTGTTATCATTCCGCCATTCATCCCATATCCTGAAATAATGGTTTATATATCAGGTCTATTTGAAATTGTTTTTGGGGCTTTGTTAATTCCAAGGAAAACTCATAAATATGGAGCTTTGGGGTTACTTGTTTTATTGATTGCAGTTTTTCCTGTAAACATTTCATGAAAATTATTTTCTTAAAGGAGGATTTATGGTCTATATTGTTAAACTTAAGGGGCTATTAATAAATTTCGCCTTTAAAAAGAATCGTATATTATGATAAAAATAGCCTACATTGGGGCTGGCAGTTTACAATTTGGACCTATTATCGTACAAGACATTTTGATGAGCACAACACTGTGTCAAAATGGTTTGGAAATTTATTTGATGGATATTGAAATTAACCACTTAGATCATGTGGTCAAGCATGGTGAATATGTCAATGAGAAACTAAATCGTAAGGCTAAGATTATAGCGACAACGAATAGGGATGAAGCTATAAGAGAAGCTGATTTTGTCATTTGCGCCCTCGAAAAAGATCGGAATGTGTACTGGTCACAAGATTTTCATATTCCTAAAAAATATGGGTTTAAGCAAGTATACGGAGAGAATGGGGGAATAGGGTCGCTTTTTCATGCATTACGAAATATCAAAGTTATTATGGATTTGGCTAGGGCTATGGAAAAATTATGCCCTAATGCTATGCTTTTAAATTTTTCGAATCCAGAGCATAAAATTTGTGAAGCGTTAACTAGATTAACTTCTATTAAAACTGTTGGTTTATGTCATGGCGTTTTTATGGGCAGAGAACAATTGTCTGAATTATTAGCTGTTCCCTTAAACGATTTACTAACCAAAGCCTGCGGCATCAATCACTTCACTTGGTTTCAAGAAATCATACAAAAATCTACAGGAGAAGATCTGTATCCAAAATTGCGGGAGATCGAACAAAAAGGAGATTGGTTGGCCAAATGGCACGAAATGGCTTTGGGTAGAATTCTATTTAGACGTTTTGGCCAATGGCCTTCGCCTGCTTCCAATCACTATGGAGAGTATATTCGCTGGGCAGAAGAATTTGTGATTCCACAATTGCAATTTTTTTATGACCCTTATGAAGGCCATCCCTGGGAGAACAATCAAATTCCAGAAGGAGTGTATACAGTTGACCGTGTTGATTATCAAAGAGAATGGACCAAAGATTGGAGTAAAAAGCTTTTACCTGTTGGTAGTACGGAAGAAATACAATTGGAAAATGATGACGGTAGTTTTAAGAGCTCTGGCGAGATAGCCACCCAAATTATGGAGTCAGTGATGAGTAATGAAAAACAATGGCTTGAAGCTGTAAATGTACCTAACATGGGGGCAATTCCCAACTTACCCGATGATTTAGTAGTAGAACTTCCGGCTTATTGTGATGCTTCAGGTATTCAACCGATTGCCATGAAGCCTATTCCGGAGGGTATTGCAGCAACCATTCGCTTGCATGCAAGTATTCACCAATTGTTGGTCGAAGCCTATGATGAACAATCCAAAGACAAATTGCTGCAGGCCATCTTGATAGAACCCACGGTAAACTCCTATCGAAACGCAGTAGATATGTGCCATGAAATGCTAACATTACAAAAAGAGGTACTTCCCCCGTTGAATTAAATGATACTTTCAGAAAACTCAGAAAATATTGTACCTACAGGGCTTGAATTCCTTGATTGGGTTGTTATTAGTTCCTATATGATATTTTCGATAGGGATTGCCTTTTTTGTAGCGAAACATAAATCAAAAAACATTACTGATTTTTTTGTAGCAGGACGCAACTTGCCTTGGTGGCTTTTGGGTACATCGATTGCAGCAACCTGGTTTGCTACAGACGCTCCTTTGGCAGTTACTGCATTGGTTCGTAGCAAAGGCATTTATGGTAATTGGCTTTGGTGGTATCTGGGTACGGGCATTTTGATGATGGTCTTTTTCTACGCTAAATATTGGCGAAGGGCTGAAATACTAACCGATGCTGAAATGATTGAGCTACGCTATAGTGGTAAATCGGCATCGGTGCTCAGGGGTTTTACTGCTGGATTCTTCGGAATTTTTAAAAACTGTATTTCTTTAGGATGGGTGATTCTCGCGATGATTAAATTTTCGAATATTATGTTGGGTTGGAGTGCTGAACTCGCGCTTGGGATTACCTTGACATTTGCGCTAGTGCATACCTTAACTTCTGGAATCAAGGGAGTTGTCATTTTAGATATGCTGCACTTTTCTGCAGGTGCTATTAGTAACGTTATATTCGCAATTTTGGTTTTGGTTCAGGTGGGTGGACCCAAAAAATTGGCAACTCAAATTGCGGCAAGAACTGATGCACCAGCGGGAGTATTGGATATGTTTCCTGATCTATCGCATATTGGAGTCACCGAAATGATATCCTTTGTTTGCCTTATTGGTGTTTTATGGCTGGGACAGGCGCAAGGGGATGGTTATATTGTGCAACGCCTGTTTTCTGCGAAGAATGAAAAGCACGCGATCAAAGCATCATTGTGGTTTGCTGTTGCTGGGGTGATTATTCTTACTTGGCCGTGGATTGTTGTCGGTCTAGGTTCGATTGTTATTTTACCAATTTCTGAAGCTTCAACAGCATTGTCGGCTGATCCTGAATTGATATATCCGATGATGATTAATGCCGTGCTACCTGAAGGATTAAAAGGACTTTTGGTAGTGGCCTTCATGGCAGCTTTTATGAGTACTGTAGACACCCATTTATGTTGGGGCGGTTCATATATGGTTAATGATATTTACAAACGATTTATCAATACAAAAGCCAATGAAAGTCACTACTTATTTGTTTCTCGGCTAAGTATTGTAATCTTATTGCTGCTATCTGCGGTTGCTGCATGGCAAATGGACAGTATTGCGGGGGCATGGATTTACATTATAGAAATAGTTTCTGGTATCGCTATCATTCTTATGTTGCGTTGGTTTTGGTGGCGTATCAATGCATGGTCCGAAATTACAAGTATGATCTCAGCCTTGTTCTTAGCAAATGGGTTTTTATGGATTAAATGGATGCATGACTTTGGATTGGTCAATGATACGGTACTAGCGCGGGTCAACGGATGGTACCAAGATGATGTTGCACTTATTCGCGCAACGGTTATTCTCATATTGTGTACCATCATTAGTCTTGTGGTTACCTTTGCCACCAGGCCAGTAGACAATGACAAACTGCTTTCCTTCTATAAAAAAGTGCGCCCCAAAGGTTGGTGGGGACCTATATCGGTCCAAGTTCCTGAACTTGTTGACACGAGTAGTTCACGAAATTCTTGGCTTGGATTTATCTTTGGAGCCATTTTTTTGAACAGTCTTTTGTTTAGTGTGGGTCATATGGTGTTAGGTAGTTATTCCATAGCATTGATATTGTTAGTCATAGGAGGAATAAGTGGTTGGTTGACGCTAAAATTAGTAGAAGCAACAAAAACACAAGAATATTTATGAATATAATTCAGATATATATATGACAATACGGATACCTATAAAAATAAAACCTATGATTATCGGGGAGTTTATATTTATGTTTGCAGCTTAGGAGACTAAGCTAAAGTTTATTCATCAATTGGGTTACTTCTCATATTAAGTCATTTTTTAAATAATGGCTTCAAATTTAATTGCTATCCTTCAGGTGCTTTTATTTTTGGTGTCGGTGCTTCTATGCTTGTATGGAAATACTACTTTAAGAAAAGCGACTAAATAGAAAACACCCCTAAAATCAATTAGAGGCGGATTAATGAGTATGCTTTTTAAATGCTTATTTTATTTGTCGATTAATACTAGTAAAACCGTCTAAATCTTCAAAAGACTTCAGTTAATGAAAACAAGCTTTAAAAACAGTTTTGTACATTGTATTGATAAATTAGATATTATGAAAAAGCTACTTTTTGTTTTACTGTTAGTTTCTATGGTTTCTTTTGGGCAAAACACGATAGAGAATAATATTGATCACTTCAAAGAGCTAATAACCGAGCCAATGTATGGGGGTTCACCCAAATCATTTTTTAAGGGGTATTGGATTGCTACGATAGATATAATTAAGATGGCGGAAAATATTTTCGGAATGTCTGTTTTTAATTCGGGGCCGCATACTAAGGAGTATTTTTGTAGTGATTGTAACACGGTAGAAGGGGAGTTTGGGCACTATAATCCCATATTTTTAGTAGAATTGATAAAAACGATCAAGTCTATGTCACCAGAATTAAAAACAACTCTTAAACCCTTGTATTTTCGAAAATTTGAAACTCCTTTAAAAAAGCTAATGGAAAATCAAATTGAAGATCATTTCACCTCTGATTGCAACAGGTGGCTTCTTGAAAGAATCAAAAATAAAGATGACATAAAAGAGATCCTTAATGAAATCTTCTTTGGAATTGAAAACAATTGTGATGAAATTTCTGGAGAGACACTATTTTGGATCAGAAGAGATTATGATGGGACCTCAAAGCAGTTTTTAGAATTATTTAATTTAATTATGAAGGAGTTTGATCCTGAAGGATTCTCTGCATCATCTAAACTTAATTTCAACACTTCAATTGGGCAATCACCATACACATCTTATTATGAAAATGGTAAATTAAAAGTAGCAGGAGAATCTTTTGAGGAAATTATAGGATCTAAAGTTTCAGCAAAAAGCGGTCTAAACGTAAGAATGAGTCCCAATTTAAAATCAAAAACAATAGGCAAACTCCTCTATGGAATACCCGTCACTGTAGAATCTAAAACAGGTATAAAATTAACTGTAATTGATACAGATAGAGAAACAGGAATTAAAAGTGAAATTAAAGGTGAGTGGATTGAAGTTACTGGCTACATAGTTACTGAATATGATAATAAAAATATAGAGCACAAGTCTGCTAATTCAAAACTTCTTTACAAAAGGGATGGCGATGAAGTTACGGAAGGCGAATACATGCAACTTTCTGACATCCAAAAAGACAGTTTACAGAATGTAATATTTCAAAATCCACTAACTAGAATAAAAGTTAGAGGATATGTTTTTGATGGTTTCTTAGAAAAACACTCACAATCCATTCGAAAAGGTGTGTGGACTTATTACTCTGAATCAGGGGATATAACTAAAGATGAATTTTATGTTGTTGAGGAATTTGATAATCCAGTTGATGGCAAAGGTGAAAGAATGGTAATAACTCCTGAAGAAATTCATTTATTATCAATGGGAAGTGTAATAAGATTGAATGGTAAAATTAAAAAAATTGAATATGATGTTGATGGAAATATAACTGAAATTGTAGAACAGGAGATAGAACTTGATGACGGTTTATGGGGTCCCGCCAAAATATCGAATACTTTTCATAAAAATGGTAAAATCAAGTGTGTCAATGAATCAAGCAGTGGGACTGCAAGTAGTTATTGCTTAGACGAAAACGGAAAACTTTTAGCTGCTCCAAATCAAAACCCTCCCTCAATAAATTTATTGAAATATACGACTTTATCTAAGGATATTAGAGATTTTAATCTCACTCGTAGGGGACTCCAAAAAAATAGAATTGAACAGGACCAAAAACCTATTTTAAAACAAACGAAATTTAAAAACGGGAGATGGATAAGCACCGTTGATTCTCTTTCTGGAATTGAAATTAAAAACGGAAAATGGATAGTCTTTTATAAAAGTGGTGAAAATGAATCTTCCCTTATTTACGATTTCAAAATACTTGAGGACTATCTAACGATAACAAATGATTCTGATACTTTAGAATATTATATAATTGAATACAGTAAAGAATTATTAAGTCTGAGTTATGTTGGGAGAGGAAATACGCTCAATTATAAGCCTGAAAGATAAAAGGCTAACAGAGCGGAAGGCTTTTTAAATCATTGTTATAGCTTCTTCAGTAAGCTCAGGAACCTCTAAAACACGAGAAAATCTCTTAGTCAGACACTAGATGTAATCAAAGTCACTCGAAAGAAAACGAGCCTTTAAAAACAGTTTTGTAAATTGTATTGATAAATAAGATATTATGAAAAAGCTTCTTCTTTTACTGTTAGTTCCTATGGTTTCTCTTGGACAAAACTCGATAGAGGATAATATTGATCACTTCAAAGAGCTAGTAACCAAGCGAGCGTATGGGGGTTCACCCAAATCATTTTTTAAAGGATATTGGATAGATACCTCAGGTGTATTAAGACTAGCTGAAACAACTTTTGGAATACCAATTTTTAATTCTGGGCCACACACTAAAGAATATTTTAATAGCGATTGTTTCTGCGAAAACTTTGGACACTATAACCCATTGTTTTTGGATAACGCAATAGAATTAGTTCAAACATTATCACCCCTTCAAAAAGCTCTCATTCAGCCTATTTACGACAAGTATTTTAAAATTCCGATAAGAACATTGATGGTAAATCAAATGTTTGCTTTTTTTGAGGATTTGAGTGTTTTTAAAGGAGAAGATTCTAACCACATAGAATATAATTTTCTTGAACCTATTATAAGCAGAGAAGATCATAATTCTGTCTTAGAAACAATCAAGACATCGGTTCCTTATATTCCTTCAGAAACTTTATTCTGGATTAGAAGACATTATGATGGCACATCAGATAAGTTTTTACAATTATTTGAAGTGATAATGGAAGAGTTTGATGGTGGAAATATTTCAACAGAAATGGCCACCGTTTACCGGGCTTTAGCAATGGACCCAGATGAAGCTTTTGATGTTTTAATGAATAATGAAATAAAAGAATTTCAATACCCAGTTAAAACATTTACTTCTAAATCAGTTAAAGAAAGATTGATTTCTGGTGAAATACCTGTAGTTGAAGATCCTGTTGATCCATTAACTTATAATGGAGCTTTATATTCAGGTTTAGCAAAGAGAAAAATTACTTCTTATAATGACCTTTCATTTAATGAGTCTTTAACTATTAACTCTTTTTATGGAGGTAACAATTCCCATATAGACAATAACGGAACATACTATATCTATAGCGAAGGATTAGTAGAAACTATAATAAATGTTTCTAAGACAGAAAGCTATGAGGATTATGTGTACAGCTTTTCTCATAAAAAGAAATCATCGCCTTATTTACACAAAATGCATTATTACCCTAACATATATATGTCCAATGGAAACGATTTAAATAAATTAATTAAAGAAGTTTACTTAAATGGAAATTTAATACAAGAGGAAGTTGGGAATACGATTTATAAATATGACTCATCAGGAAATGTTGAAGAAAAGGCCTATTTTAAAAGTGGTAATCTTGCAGAATTATTTAATAACGATGAAATATTTGAACTTAAATTAAACAGCGGGAGAATCCTTAAAAACAGAAAAACTACTGAAACGTTTTTTGATGAAAACGGAAGCGTTAAATTAAAGTATGAGTTTTTGCAAGCAGTTAATTATGCTTTTTATCAGAATTGTAAATGCTGTCCTACTTTAGAAAATTATACTTCAAAAAGTGATAGACGCAGAATAGATGCTATAGATTATGAATGGCGAAATTCAGATTGTTCTGAAATGTATCAAGTACCATACAAGCCTGTTATCAGTGATAAAAAAGAAACTTTTTATTTCAATGGTTTGCCTAAATCAAAAGAGTTGATATTATTGAAACCTGCAAATAATATGAACCAATTAAATAAAATATCATATTCAAGCGATGGAAAACTGAAGAAATATTATAATTCTGAAGATATAAATTTCCCGGTAGAGAATCAATTACGTTTTAGAATAGATTACAACCAAAATCAAGTGAAATCATATAAAGTTTCTAATAATATTGACCTATCTGAAATTTACTTTGTAAACGCAAAGAGTGGTTTAAATGTTAGAGACAATAATTCATTGGATGGAAATAAAATAAACAAATTACCCTATGGTTCTTTAGTTTATCTCGCCAAGGAAAATCAAGGTGAATTAGCAGTAACCGATACAGATCCAATAACAGGTGAGAAAAAAATAATTTTTGGAAATTGGGTTGAATTAGTAAGTATGAATTATGAACCAACTTTTTTCAATGAAAACATTGCAAATGGATATGCTTTTGATGCTTTTTTAACAAAAGTTAAAACAGATTCATTTGATTATTTCAAATTTCTTGAAACAGAAAATAGAGTGCTCTACAGTGAGCTTGAAGAGGGAGAAGCTTATTTATATAAAGAACAAAAATATACAGGGTTAGCAATAAGTTTTTATGACAATGGGCAGCTTGCTTTTGCAGCCAGTTATAAAGATGGTAAACTAAATGGATGGTGGAGAAAGTGGGAAGAAAATGGTTTTCTATTTCTTGAAACAGAATATGTAGATGGAGAGATGGTTAGTGAAATCGACTTTAACTAAACTACAGTCATATCCTCTTTAGTATTTTGAGGTACCTTTAAATGCAAAAAAAACCTCAAGCTAGACCAGAGGGCTAGAAAGAGTAATTGCCACTTGACCTTAATTTAATCAATAACGTCAATATCTAATTGCTTAAATATTGGCTGTTCTGCATCTGTTAATTCTAAGCTTTGTTTGACTGATCCATAAGCTGAATCCATTAAAGCTTTATAGGCGCTTACGTCCCCTTGTTTGGCTTTAAATATAGTTGATAGTGTAATTATGTCTTCCATACTTAAAGTCTCTATCTGGCCGCTTATAGGGTTTGTTTCTTCCTGGAGAAATGCAAGCCATTCTCTAGCTATTGTTTTTCTGTTTTTAGAACCTTTTGGTCGTCCACTAGGATTACCTGATTCCCCCTTCTTAAACCTGTTTAAATTATCTCTACTCATTCTCTGTTGT
>Ga0206130_10009206_pt1 | contig 10405 bp, 8 predicted proteins | sample Helgoland_Spring_9_FD_148637 | JGI IMG/M metagenome (GOLD analysis project Ga0206130, IMG submission 148637) | Pelagic subsurface seawater microbial communities from Kabeltonne, Helgoland, North Sea - Helgoland_Spring_Bloom_20160512_1 | ecosystem: Environmental > Aquatic > Marine > Epipelagic ...
CGTGCTGGCGATGGCTGCGGCTACAAGTTCTGATTTGCTGTCCCAGCGTCGATAAATGGTTGAAAGTCCGACCTTGGCGCGTTTGGCGACATCGGCGATGGTTAGGCCGTCCCATCCGACCTCACTGAACAGTTCGAGCGTCGCCTCGAGGATGGTCGTGTCTCGTGTTGGGTCCAGTGGCCGGCCGGGGCCGCGCGATGTGGTCACAGATGAGAACGTTATCGACGACCTTGACATCGCCGCTTCCACTCGGCGAGTATTTCGATAATGCCTCGTACCGATATTCGCACACCGCGCCCAACGTTGATTCTGATTGCGACAATTTCCTCGGCGATCTTGGTGGTCGCCAACGTGTCGTCGCTCAATGTTGCGCTGCCGCAGCTCTCTCGGGAGTTAGGGGCAACACAGGCTGATGTCCATTGGATGGTCGACATCTATGCCGTCTTCTTGGCTGCCCTACTTCTTCCGGCCGGTGCGCTCGGAGACCGATTCGGTCGCCGGCGGATGTTATTGCTCGGCATCGTGGTGCTGATTGGATCCAACGCTGCAACTCTGTTGATGGACAGCCCAATGCCGGTGATTATCGGGCGTGCAGTGAGCGGCGTCGGCGCTGCCTTCGTGTTTCCTGCGACGTTGTCGACAATCACGTCGACCTTGCCCAGTGACCAGCGCGGACGGGGCGTCGCCATCTGGACCGCCGCAGTCAGCATTGGCGGCATTCTCGGAGTGATGGGTTCAGGTCTATTGATCGAGAACTTCTGGTGGGGTTCGGTGTTCTTGGCAATGACGATCGCGTCCGCCATTGTGCTGGCGGCGTGTTGGTTCTTCGTACCCGATTCATCCGATCCAGACGAAGCGAACCTGGACCCCCTCGGCGCACTCTTGTCCTTCGTCGCTGTTGGCGGCCTGGTCCTTGGCGTGATCGAGGGCCCTGTTGAGGGCTGGACTTCGTTGTTCGCTCTGCTCGGCCTGGTGGTGGGCGGCGCCGCTCTGGTCGGCTTTGTCGTCTGGGAGTGGCGTAACCCGCGCCCGTTGCTCGACGTTCGATTGTTCGCAGAGCGCGGCATCCGCTCGGGGTCACTATCGATCTTTGTGCAGTTCGCCGCCGCCTTCGGATTCTTCTTCCTGACGGTGCCATACCTGGCCTTCGTCTTGGGATATGGCCCGCTCAAGATCGGCCTCGGATTGCTACCAGTCGCGATTGGACTGTTCCCGGCGTCGGCGGCGGCTATTCCATTGACTCGACGCTTCGGCCGCAAAGTGATTGGCATCATTGGTCTGCTTATCCTGGCATCGGGGTTCGTGCTCGGGACCTTCATCACCGTCGACACCGACTTCTTGTTGTTCGCTGCAATGATGGTCGTGTTCGGGCTTGGCCTAGGTCTGTCCTCACCGCCAGCCACCGAGGCCATCGTTGAAGCGCTACCACCAGCTAAACAAGGCGTGGCGTCCGCGCTCAATGACGTATTGCGCGAGTTTGGCGCGGCGATAGGTATCGCGACTATTGGGTCAGCGTTCAATGGCGGATATCGAGCGACGATCGATGACCTTGTCGGCTTCCCCGAAGAGATTGTCGAGGCCGTCCGCGAAACACCCGCCGCTGCTGCCGTCATCGCCCCAGACCTAGGTCCGGCTGGCGCGGACCTGTTGAGCGCAGTTGCAACCGCAGTGGTTGACGGGTGGAGTGTTGGCCTCTGGTTGACGGCAATCATGGTGATTATCGGCGCGGCAGGTTTCGGGGTGTGGGCACCCCGAAAATCATCAACGAGAGCAGTGGTTAGCAACGTTGCAGCCGAGGGCCGAGCAGTATCAGAGGTGACGACTATTCGAGTCGTGGCCGAGCACGAACAAGACCTGATCGATCTCGAGAGGTCAATCGCCACGGTCAACGCGCACAGCGCGGCCGAGATAGGCATGCACCTGCAAACAAGCAGCGACGCAGACGAAGCAGACGTAGTCATCGCGATGCTTGGCACCGACGCAGACACAGACGTCCTCTACGAGATCGCTCGGCTCTCACGCCACACAAATGGTTACCTACCACCCGATGTGTTGGTGTTCACCGGCGAACCCTATGGAGGTCTCTTTGCAGTCGAAGAATCCGACGTTGCCCTCAGCTGGCTCTTCGACGCCATGCAGGCCGGCACCGCTCAAATTGTCGCTATTGACTCGACCGAAGACTCGCACAGACAGATGACACAAGCATTCGTGCACCGCATCGATCGATGGGCAGATCGCCACGACTCACTCGCACTGGCCCCTCGACTTGGCCTCGGAGATCTTGAGCTCACGGCACCGCTTGGCGCGATCGAGATCGCGAGCGCAGCCGAAGCAGATGTCGCTCGACTTAGCTCGATCTACCAGCAACTCCGCCACACGATCGATCTGGTAACCACGCGGTCCGCGGTTTCTCCGGAGTTGGATACATGGGCCGCCACGCAGCAGACCATCGTTGCTGAACGAGCCGCCCTGGCCGTCAACGAGCCCCTCCAAGAACTCGTAACTTTGTGTGAGCGCGCCCTCGAACGCACCATCAGCTGCGACAGCCTGGTCACCGGCGCCCACACTGAACTTCGTCGCCTCGGTCAGCCCGAACACCCACTCAACGACTTACGCAATGGATGCGCCGAAGCCAACAACGACGCTGACGCTGTGGCCCAATCTCTGCGGGTCATCGCCGATCGGTTCGAAGAGCTTGCGACATTGCGGTCAACGCTGCGACCAAGCGCCGGCCAACTCTGCTCCGCCTCAACGCTCGCCAGCCGTGCCCACCAGATCACCCAATCTTGGGCCCAGACCATCGATCTTGCGGCGTCAGATGATTTGGCCAACAACCAAAGCCCTTCCGCCGTTGGTTGAGGTTGCGACATGAAGCGCCGGCCGCTGCTGATATAGCGGTGCCTTGACCGGTAGTCAGCGCCCATGGCTACAGGACCTACACCAGACGAGCAAGCCGATTGGTGTTGCATAGCAGCATTGGAATATGATTCCAACAGACAATTCCAAGCTGGGGATGATTGGTTATGCGGTACGACCCGTTCGATGAGATGGTGCAGCAGGATCCGTATCCGACGTATCGCTGGTTGCGCGACGAGGCCCCACTATTTCGCAACGATCGCCTCGACTTCTGGGCGATATCTCGGTTCGACGATGTGTTGTCAGTTGCCCACGACCCGCTGACGTTTTCATCGGTTGATGCCGTGTTGTTGGGTGAGCGCAGCGCGGAGATGCCGCCCATGATGATCACCATGGATTCGCCTCGCCATGATGAGTTGCGTACGATTGTGTCGCGATCGTTCACCCCACGGGCAATAGCGGGTCTCGAGGATCGGGTCCGGCGGATCGCGGTGGAGCTACTGGATGACGTGGATCCATCATCGCCGGTCGAGATGGTCGACAGTTTCACCGTGCCGTTGCCGGTGATGGTCATCGCTGATCTTCTCGGGGTCGCACGTGAGGATCGGCTTCAGTTCAAGGAGTGGTCCGACGTCGTGGTGGCAATGGATCCGGCCGATCCTGAGTCGATGGCCGCGTCGATGACGGCAGGGATTGAGCTTGCCGAGTACTTCGAGCACATTGCTTCGGCAAGGCGAGCAGCGCCTACCGATGATCTGGTGTCGTTGCTGGTAGGGGCCCAGGATGCAGGGCGTTGCAGCTACGGCGAGGTGCTTGGGTTCTGTTTGTTGTTGCTGATTGCGGGGAACGAGACAACGACGAATCTGTTGGGGAACGCGATGATTGCGCTGGCTGCGCACCCTGACCAGCTAACTGAGATCTCGCATGATCGTTCGTTGATTCCGGCTGCGATCGAGGAGGTGCTGCGCTTCGACTCGCCGGTTCAGGGCCTCACCCGCAAGACGACCACCGAGGTTGAGATGCACGGTGAGTTGTTGCCGGTGGGCGCGCAAGTCATGGTGTTATGGGCAGCCGCCAATCGTGATGAACGCGAGTTCGACCAGCCCGATACGTTCAACATTCATCGACCCATCAAGCGTACGGTGGCCTTCGGTCATGGTTTGCATTACTGCCTCGGCGCTGCGCTGGCGCGACTTGAAGCTCGGGTTGCGTTTGAGGAGATGGTCAGTCGATTCAACCGCTGGGAGGTCGACGGGCCAATCGAGTGGATTCGTTCGGGACCGGTACGAGGACCCGAACAGCTACATCTGGGCATGCAGCAGTAGCGGTGACCACAGCCAGAGACCAAGACGACCCAGCTGCTAGCAGCGGACTGGACCGCGGCGTGTTAGTCGCGTTCAGCGGGTTGATGGCAGGCATGTTCTTGGCATCGGTGGATTCAACCATCGTGGCCACAGCCCTACCGAGCATCGTTGGGGATCTGGGCAATGTCGATCAGCTGTCTTGGGTAGTGCTGGCCTATCTGCTGGCGACAACGGTCGGGACCACGCTGTACGGACGGATCAGCGACCACCTCGGCCGTCGCCGAACATTTCAGGCCGCGATCGTCTTGTTCCTTATCGGGTCGGTGCTTTCGGGACTATCGCAGTCAATGCTGCAACTGATCATCTTTAGGGGCGTGCAGGGTCTCGGCGGCGGCGGCCTCATGTCCATGCCGTTCGTGATCATTGGTGATCTCGTATCACCGCGCGAACGCGGCCGCTACATGGGCTATTTCACTGCGGTGTTGGCGGTCGCTGGGGTCATGGGTCCTCTACTTGGCGGGTTCTTCGTCGACAACGCTTCATGGCGCTGGATCTTCTACATCAACGTCCCCATCGGAGCGGCTGCGCTTGTCCTCACCGACAAGGTTCTGCGCTACGAGGTCGAGAAGCATGCTGGCCGCCTCGATTTCCTCGGTGCCGGGCTGTTGAGCGCCTCGGTCTCGATGCTGGTCCTGGTGTCGGCTTGGGGTGGCGATCGGTACGCGTGGACGTCACCGGTCGTGGTAGCGCTGACTGTGGGCGGATTGGTTCTTGGGATCCTGTTCACGATGCGTTGCCGACGCGTTGAATCGCCGCTGTTGCCACTGCGCCTCCTCGGCGAGAGCCCGGTTGCAGTGAGTGCCGGTGTCGCACTATTGGTGGGTGCGGTCATGTACGGAGGTTTGGTGTTCCTGCCCTTGTTCCTGCAAGGGGTCACCGGCGTATCAGCCACAAACTCGGGACTATTGCTCGCTCCGCTCATGGGCGGAGTCACAGCGGCATCGATCGGGGCGGGCCGCGCCATGGCCCGCACCGGCTTGTACAAGCGGTACCTGCTGGCCGGGGTCGCAGCAGTCCTCGTGGTTGTTGTGGCGCTAAGTCGCCTTGACGTCAACACCCCTGGTTGGTGGGTCGGCGCACTCATGGCGCTGCTGGGGGCAGGGATCGGGAGCGCCTTGCCCGTCACCTCAATGGCCAGCCAAAACGCCGTCGACTTCCGCGATCTAGGCGTCACAACATCGCTGGTTTCCTTCGCCCGATCATTCGGCGCCTCGATCGGCGTCGCCCTCTACGGGGCCGTGCTCGCCGCCAGGCTCGGCCCTCGACTCGACGCAGTCGCACAGACAGCCGCTCTACCAACCGGACTGACACCGCGCAGGTTGGCCAACAGCCCCGAACAAATCGAGGCACTACCCCCAGCGCTACGCGACCAGGTTCGCTCCGCGTTAGCCGACACCATTGGCGATGTGTTCCTCGCTGCCACGCCCATCGCGGTGCTCGCACTGCTAGTGGCGCTCCTGCTCGAAGAACGACCACTCCGCACCGCAGCGTTCGTCACGCCAACAAAGTCCATGACAACAACGGTCCCCGAAAACGCCAATCCCGAAGTGACGTGATGCACCAGATCTCCAACATGATACGAACGACAACCTCGACCCTTGCCCCAGGAGACAACAGAACAGGAGCGAGCGATGCGTGAACTTTCAGACGAGTTGGCCGCAAAGGTGCGAGTCGGAGCCGTTGTGTTCGCAGAACACGGTTATGACGGAACCACAATCGAAATGTTCAGTCGCGCCACCGCGATTCCAACCTCGACGCTGTACTACAACTTCGCGGGCAAACAGGAAATCCTGGCCTTCCTCATGCAGGACTGGCTCAATCGAACCTCGCGGGTGGTCGCAGAGGCAATCGAAAGCTCAGAATCAGCGGCCGTTCGACTCGCCGGAGTGATTGAGGCCCAGCTAACAGCAATGGCGACCGACCCAATCACCTGTCAGGTGCTACTGGCCGAACTCGGCCGGCTCGGGCGACTGCCACACATTGCTGACGCGGTTCAAGAAGCATTCCACCGGCCGGTCGCGAAACTTCTTGCCGAAGGAGTTGCCGATGGCTCGATTGCAGATGTGTCGATAGAGAACACAACCGCGGTTATCTACGGTGCAGTCACCCTGACAGGTTTGCACCACGTCGTCGCCAGCAACGGCGACATACCCGCCTTCGACGCCAGCACCGTTGGCGCTGACGTTGCGAGAATCATCATGAACGGACTGTCCCCATGATCAACCCCATAGGCGACTACGCCTACAGACATTGCTCTGTCCCTACTCGTCGAGCTGTCAATGGTCCCCTCCACATGCCAACTTCGACGAGTAGGGACTCTCGCACCGCAGCACAACAGTACTTGCGGATCGCCTTGCAATCGATCCACGCCCTTTCGGCTCTCCAAAACACCAATGCCAACCCCAACCGCCAGGAGTTCACCCATGACTGAACTAGCTTCCAATGTCAGCACCGTTGTTGGACATCAAGGACTCAAGATTGTCATCGAGACCTTCGATGGAGACCCCAACGAACTCCGGCCACTGGTGCTCATGCTCCACGGCGGCGGACAGAACCGGCATGCATGGTCTAACAGCGCAAAGTCCCTCCAGCGCTCTGGCCACACCGTCGTCACGGTCGACTCGCGCGGTCACGGCGACTCTGAATGGGACCCCACCGGCAACTATGACACCGACGACTTCACCCACGATTTACTCGCCTTGCGCTCCCATATCTCGCCCGACCGCCGCGTCGTCGCAATCGGAGCGTCAATGGGCGGAATGAGTCTCCTCAACGCACATCGCTTGGGATCACCCGCGCTCTGGGCAGGCGTTGTTCTCGTCGACGTGACACCGCGGATGGAAATAGAAGGAGCACTACGCGTTGTGACCTTCATGAGCGCACACGCTGACGGCTTCGCCAGTCTCGAACAAGCTTCTGTGACCCTCGCTAGCTACAACCCTCACCGGGCCAAACCCAAAAGCCTCGACGGGCTACGCAAAGTCCTGCGCGAGCGCGATGACGGCCGCTTTGTCTGGCTATGGGATCCCGCCTTCATCACAAGCAAAGCAGACGCCATGGCTGCCAACCCTGGTAGCAGCGAACAACGTTTTGAACAGATCGCGATTCAACTCCTAGAAGGTGCACGCCGCATCACCGCCCCAACACTGCTCATTCGTGGCGCGATGTCAGACCTCGTGAGCCCCGAAACCGTCAAAGAATTCCTAACAGCAACACCCCACGCGACGTCAGTCGATGTCTCCAACACCGGACACATGCTCGCTGGCGACGACAACGACGCTTTCACACTCGCCGTCAAGACATTCCTGAACGACATGACCCAAGGGGAAACACCCGCTTCGGGCGAGGAGTCCAACACATAATCAGATGTTGAGGCCAAGCCGCGTCCGCTCGGAAAGCCTGACGCCCGTTAGTAGAAACTCAGATGTCCGATTTGGCACCGCTACTCATGAGACCCCTAGTCGGAGGTGCGCATCGTGATGCCATCACGAAGGCTCTTGCTTAGTGCATACCGCAAAACGGCTTTTTGTAGTCTTCAACCTAGAAACGGGGTGTTAGGCACTCCACGAGCGGGCGACAGCCGGAAGCTTCCGTAATGCTCGCCAGATGAGCACGGCAGCTACGACTTCGATCGCTCCACCTACAACAAAGGACGAGGAAACGCCGACAGTTTCGGCGACCGTGCCCCACGTCAGCGCACCGATCATGATCACGCCCCGGGTGAATACTCGATTAGAGACGTTGACTCGGCCCAACAGCCGGTTCGGCGTGAGGCGTTGCTGCAGACTGCGTGCCACTGGTCGCTGAACGCCCGCAGGCACACCGTTGACGAACCAGATCACGAACAACATCCCCGTGGAGCTTGTCATTGCCATTGCGGCAAGCGTGAGCCCTTGGATGGCGGCTGCACCGGCAAGGGTCGTGCGCTGGCCAAGCCGCTGGGCAACCCGACCGCCTGCCAAGGATCCAACGAATGCTCCCAGCGCAGCGACCGCAAGCAAGGCGCCGAATGTGAACGACGATGCGCCGTTGGCAAGGGTAATGAGCGTGACGAGCTGGCTAAACCCGGCTGACAGGCCGAAGTAGTAGACAACCTGTGCCACGGTAAGTGGCCCCAGAATCGGGTGTTTCCGTAGCCAGCCAAACCCCTCCTTCGCTTCGGCTCTGATCGCCCCGGTAACGAGCGGCGTTTCTGCGGCTGCTGGCGCCGGCTTGGGCACTCCTCGAAACGGCACGATCGAACCGAGATAGCTGGCGGCATCAATAAGAAACGGAAGCCATGGGTTGATCCCGAATGCTGTTGCTCCAACCGGCGCCCCCGCAAAGTCGTTGGTGATCAGCTCGGCGCTAGCGATCCGGCCATTAGCTTTATCGAGGTCGGCATCATCGACGACTTCGGGCACCAACGCAGTCACGGACGGATCCACCAGGATCTCGCCCACCGTAATGATGAAGGCGACCAGACACAGGTGCCAAATCGCCACCTGTTCTGCGAGCACAAGGACAAAAAGCACTTCCATCACCAAACCTCGAGCGGCTTGTGTTACCAGGATCGTCTGGCGTCGATCCCACCTGTCAACAAAGACTCCACCGACGGGAGCGAAGACGAGCCAGGGCAAGTACTGCGCTGCCGTAACTGCACCGATCAAAAACGGTGAGGAAGTGAGCGAGGCAGCCAGCAACGGAAACGCTGCAAGCCGCATTCCGTCGCCGATGTTCGAGACCAGCGAGCCACGGAAGAGCGCAGTGAAACCTGCACCTAACACCCGGTTCGGCCTAGCCATCGACGACTCTCCAGCAGTTCGTGACCTGTTTCACAAGCCTCGGGAACCGTCACGCGCTCCGTGGCTGGCGAGGTAGTCGGGGCACGAGACAACCCCGCGGGCAGCGTGTGCGCGTGAGCGATCCACAGGATTTCCGTCCGTGACACAACGTGGAGCGGACATGTTAGCTACCCGAGGGCGGCGACGACCTCGGCTGGCGCCTGGACCAGTTCGATCAAAACACCTTGGCCACAGATGGGGAACTCGTCGTTGCCCTTGGGATGCACGAAACAGATGTCATGGCCGGACGCTCCCTTACGGATGCCGCCGGGTGTGAACCGCATGCCATTCGCCTCAAGCCAGTCGACCGCAGCCGCAAGGTCGTCGACCCACAGCCCAATGTGGTTGAGTGCCGGGTCATGGACCTTAGGACGACCATCGGGATCAAGGGGTTGCATGAGATCGATCTCGACAGCATGGGGACCGGTGCCAAGCTGCAGTATGTCCTCGCGGACGTTCTCGGACTCACTTTCGAAGTCACCGATCTTGGTGACGCCAAGGGTGTCGACCCACAGGCCACGTAAAGCGTCGAGATCAAGACCGCCTACGGCGATCTGTTGCAAACCAAGGATCTTGAACGGCTTGTCGCTCATGCGCCGGCTCCCATCTTTGCGTTACGAACGATTTCGATCACTTCGGCGGCCGCCTCTGGGATATTGGTACCCGGTCCGAAGATGGCGCCAACCCCGTACCCGAGCAACTCGTCGTAGTCCTTCGGTGGGATGACCCCACCACAAATCACGGTGAGGTTCTTGCCGCCGCCATCGGCCTTGAGCGCCGTCATCAGCTGGGGGACAAGCGTCAGGTGGCCAGCCGCGTGGCTCGACACGCCGATGAGATCAACGTCGCTGGCGATCGCTTCGGCAACCGCTTCTTCAGGTGTCTGGAACAGAGGGCCGACCAACACGTCGAAGCCGAGGTCGGCGAACGCGGTCGCGATCACCCTGGCGCCCCGATCGTGACCGTCCTGACCCATCTTGGCAACGAACATCTTGGGGGCACGGCCGAACTCGTCAGTGAACGAGGCGATAGTGGCGGCGATCGCTGCGTAACCCTCGTCGCCGTCGTAGGCGGCACCGTAAACACCCGAGATCAACTTGGTCTCAGCCCGATGTCGTTCGAAAACAGCCTCGAGCGCGTCGCTCATTTCGCCAACGGTGGCTCGTTGTCGGGCTGCAGCGACACATGCTGCAAGCAGGTTGCCATCGCCCATGGCGGTGGATGTCAACGCTGCAAGCGCCGCTTCGGTGGCTTCGGTGTTGCGCTGCGAGCGTGTTTCTTCGAGTCGCCGCACCTGCTGCTGCCGGACGTCGGTGTTGTCGATGTCGAGCACATCGACCATCTCCGGATCGGCGACCTGGT
>Ga0206130_10009207_pt1 | contig 10404 bp, 10 predicted proteins | sample Helgoland_Spring_9_FD_148637 | JGI IMG/M metagenome (GOLD analysis project Ga0206130, IMG submission 148637) | Pelagic subsurface seawater microbial communities from Kabeltonne, Helgoland, North Sea - Helgoland_Spring_Bloom_20160512_1 | ecosystem: Environmental > Aquatic > Marine > Epipelagic ...
CAAATCTCAGTCACCAGCGAAACTGGCAGCGGTTGTTGCTTCCGACTGGCGGCAGTTTCTGCAGGAAGCTCCCCAACAGACAATATTTTATCCCAAGATGTATGTGGGTTATGCCGAGCAAATAGCAAAACAGTGGAATGCGCGACAATACAGCGCTGGCTACGCTGTCGGTTTTACTATGCCAGGGACGTTTATGGATCGTTATGAAACTCAGACGATCGCCTATGAAGAGCATCGGGAATATAAAATACCGGTTGCGGAGCTTGATGTGTTCAATAGCCACATTCAGGGAAGGATACGCGTCGCCGCGGCCTTTGCCGAGACCAATGAGCACAGCGAGCAGCGTTTACTAACGACCGCTGCTAGCTGTCAATGATTGCTGTTGTTACATTTAACGGGACAGCTGGTTGCGAAACTCCCGGAGGAAGTTCTGTACTTTTTCAGCGTTGTCAGGACCCATCCGCCATAGCAGTTTCTCAACATCAGAAGCATTTTCTTGATCGGAATCTGCATAACGATAAAGTACGCTGGGCCTTACCAACATGGGTTCTTCTGTTAGCGGGCTAGCGGCCAATATCTGGCTGATTGCCTGCAGAAAACGTTGGTCAAAGGAATCTGATTGTCCCTGCTCATCATAGGCTTTTTCAAGAATGGGAAGCCAGTTTTGGTAGTAGCGAGCAAGCAATTGCGGGTCAATCGTAATGATCGCAGCAATTAGGTCATTCATGCGTGGATAATTCTTATCCGATAAAGTCGCTTCATCGGCCACGTTTTCAACAGCAAATTTTGACATGGGGTAGTCGATAGGTTGGTAGCGTTTAGGCAACTTGCCATTGGCGGCCTTATCGACAGCAAGCACCCATTTCCTTAACTGCTCTTCAGGTAGTAGCCATTGCACCAACATTGGCGAAAAATCAGCAACGGCTAGCAATACCTGCGGATCACTGTTTTCGAGAGTCCCTGGTGCAACAACAATCTCAACAATGGGCTCAATAATAATGGGCTCGGGCTCTGCCACATCGTCGTAAACAATCACTGGCGGCGCTTCTTGAGTCACTGGGGGGGCCGGTACAACTTGGATAGCGGTCACAGGCTTAATTTGAGCTTGTTGCTCGCTACTGTAGATAAACCAGGCGATAGCGATGACCGCCGCCGCACCAACACCGACGACTAGCGTGGGAAAAAGTTTATTAGCCATTGTTTTTTCACATCCCTTTGTAGTTGTTTATTGTGTCTATATTGACCGACCGAGTGTAGCAAAGTTCAGTATTGCCAGCGGCGTCAATTCAATGACTATCGGAAATTAATGCGGTAGCAGCACTGGCCAGTGGTTCAACGAGGGCGCCCATTTCTAGAGCTTGATCATTAGACGCGTTGCCATCGAGAGCGCGTTTTTTTACGCCTTGTAAGATGGCTGCTAATCGAAAAAAGCTAAAAGCAAGATAGAAGGTCCAGTTCTCGATGGTGTCTATTCCCATGCGCTCACAATAGCGGGCAACATATTCTTCTTCCGATGGAATGCCCAGTGCCGCCCTGTCTTCTCCCTGCAGCCCTGACAAGCTGCCGCCGGGTGGCAGACGCCATTGCATACATTGGTAAGCGAGATCGGCATAGGGATGACCGAGTGTCGATAGCTCCCAGTCAACTACGGCGAGTATTCTCGGCTCAGTAGCATGGAACATCATATTATCTAAACGATAATCGCCGTGAACCAAACTAACTTTGCCATCATCTGCAGGCAGATTATCCGGCAGCCATGTCAGCAATTGCTCCATGGCTTCAATAGTGCCAGTTTCAGCAGCGCGATACTGCTTGCTCCAGCGACCTATTTGACGCTCAAAATAATTACCCGGTTTACCAAAATCCGCGAGTCCGACCGCATCGATATCCACAGAGTGCATCGCCGCCAAGGCACGATTCATCTCATCATACATCACACGTCGCTGTTCATTGTCGAGGTCTGGCAGGGTGGCATCCCAGTGAACAACGCCATCAACAAATTCCATCAAAAAGAACATGCTGCCAATAACAGACTCGTCTTCACAGAGGTGATAGACCTTAGCGACGGGTACCCCGGTGTTTGCTAGCGCCGCAATGACCTTAAATTCTCGGTCGACGGCATGGGCTGATTTCAACAGCAACCCCGGTGGTTTGCGCCGCAGTACGTATCGACCACTTTCGGCACTAACGGCATAAGTAGGGTTCGATTGACCCCCGGGAAATTTTTCTGCGGTTAAAGGACCTTTAAATCCAGGTACCTGCTGCTCCAAGTAAGCAGCTAGTTTCTGTGTGTCTAAACTGTGATTTGGCTGTGTCATTAGTTGTTTTTCGCTGCCGATGTTTGCTTTTAATAGTCCTAGTAAGGCGGCTATTATAGGCCCATGCCTGTTTTTCGCTAGTCATTATTTGTTGTCTTCCTACCCATTCAAGCTAGGGCATGGCTTTAGAATATGCTATTTTTACCGGATAAATTTTTGGAGAAGAGAATGTCGTTATTACTGAAAGACCCTTCCTTGCTGGCAACAGGGGCTTATATCAACGGTGAATGGATACAGGCCGACAGCGGTGAAACACTTGCAGTGACTAACCCTTCTACGGGTGAGATCATCGCTGAGGTTGCAAAGTGCGGTGCTGCAGAAACTCGTCGCGCCATTGAGGCGGCCTACCGAGTGCAAAAACAGTGGAAACTGACCACAGCGAAAGAGCGCGCTGCGCTGCTGCGAGGTTGGTTCAATTTGATCATGGACAATCAAGATGATTTGGCAGAGATTTTGACCGCGGAGCAAGGCAAACCACTGCAGGAAGCAAAAGGTGAAATTGCCTACGGTGCAAATTATATTGAATGGTTTGCCGAAGAGGCAAAGCGTATTTATGGCGACACTATTCCACAACCAAGCAACGACAAACGGTTGATTGTGATTAAACAACCGATTGGTGTGGTGGGTGCAATAACCCCTTGGAACTTTCCCTGTGCGATGTTAACGCGGAAGATAGCGCCAGCGCTCGCAGCGGGTTGTACCGTGGTATGCAAGCCGGCAAATGCAACACCGCTGTCTGCTTATGCGCTGGCTGTTTTGGCGGAGCGTGCGGGTATCCCTGCCGGGGTGATACATGTTATCACTGGCAAAACCGCTGAAATTGGCAGTGAAATTACCGGTAGTGAGCTCATTCGAAAGGTGACCTTTACCGGCTCTACGCCAGTGGGTAAACAGTTGATGAAGGAGTGTGCTGACACCGTTAAACGCACGTCGATGGAGTTGGGTGGCAACGCCCCGTTCATTGTTTTTGACGATGCAGATATTGATGAGGCTGTAGCAGGCGCAATGGCTTCAAAGTATCGTAATGCCGGTCAAACCTGTGTTTGTTCAAATCGGCTGCTGGTACAAGATGCGGTGTATGACGAGTTTGCCAAAAAATTACTGGCGGCCGTGAATGCGTTAGTGCTTGGAGACGGCACCGGCGAAGGCGTGACTATTGGCCCGTTGATCGATCAGAAAGCGGCACGGGACGTCTGTGAAATGATTGATGACGCCGTAGCATCCGGCGCAGAGGTGATGGTTGGTGGTGGCGCCTCCAGCTTAGGTGGTAGTTTTGTCGAGCCGACAATTTTAACCAATGTAAGCCGAGATATGCGGGTTTTTAAAGAGGAAATATTTGGGCCGGTGGCACCGCTGATTCGATTCAGCAGTGAGGAAGAAGCGCTTGAGCTGGCAAATGATACTGAAGTCGGTCTGGCGTCTTACATTTATACGCGGGACATCGGCCGAATTTGGCGAGTTTCTGAGGGGCTTGAATACGGAATTGTTGGTGTCAACGAAGGGATTATTTCTAATGAAATGGCGCCCTTTGGCGGCGTTAAAGAATCTGGAAATGGCCGTGAGGGTTCTAAGTATGGACTTGAGGATTACCTTGAAATTAAATACCTGTGTCTCGGTGGTATTGATCGGTAATTAACTGCTGGCTTCATCCGCAAAAATCTCTCAGACGAACGGTTCATCTATAACGACTCAGCGGGGCCGCTTTTTTGCGGCCCCTGTTACAATTGATCAACTCGGCGGTAAGGCTGGGTTGTTGTCATAGCTAGGCATGAGGTCGCCCACTGAGCTACCTCGCCGATTGAATCCCTTCCACCTTTCAACCCCCATCCCCAACCCCCATGACTGTGCACTGCCGTCGTTTCATCACTGTCTCACTTTCCGTTCTGTTTGTTGATTCCTATCAAAGTGATTTCACCGTAGCAATGTGATACTGCCACCGGTAATCAGGATCATCACAATGAATAATAGGGGTAGCTTATGGCGGTGTATAAAAAAATACTAACAGCGGTCGATATATCGAGCGAGACAGAACAAGTATTGGAGAAGGCAAGTGATATTGCCGAACAAAACAGCGCCCAAATTGTCATTCTTCATGTTGCAGAAACCCCCATTTCTCCCTATAGCCAGTGGTCGGACTATGTCGTCCCTATCTCCGAGATGCAGTTGCAGGAAGCGTTGTTTGCGCAGCTTTCAGAGTTAGTTGAAAGTGTTGGGCTTAGTAAATCACTCATAAAAATCGTTTTTGGCAGGCCGATTGATATTATCGTCGATCAGGCTGACCAAAATAACACTGACTTAATTGTCATGGGCACTCATGGTCGCCACGGTCTCAAGCGGCTGCTGGGATCAACGGCCAATGGCGTTTTGCATCATACAAATTGCGATGTTCTCGCTGTTCGAGTCAGAGAAATTATCAATCAGTAAAGCGCACTATTAACAGTATTGACCTAAGTCAAAAGACTAGAGGTTGCCGATATCTTCTGCTTGTATTCGTTGAAATAATCGCCAACATACTAGAACAGTGAAATTATTTTCTACTATTGAGGATGTACCTATGAATATTATTCCCCGCGATTCTTCCTTTGATCTTGATCGTATTTTTAATCATTTTGGCGTTCCTTTTTCCAATGGAGAAATCGACAACAGCTTCTTCAGTCCCAAAGTCGATATCACTGATCATGAAGATCGATTTGAAATTTGTGCTGAATTGGCCGGTGTCGACAAAGACAATGTGACAGTGTCTTTAGAGAATGGGTTATTGACCATAGAAGCCAAGATGGAAACCGAGAATTCTGAAAAAAAGAAAGGTAAAGTGATACGAAAAGAGCGACATTCGGGGTCGTTTTTGAGAAGTTTTCAAGTGGGCACCGGTGTTGCGGAGGCAGATGTTTCAGCCAGCTTCAAAGATGGCTTATTAAAGCTGACAATTCCGAAAGTTGAGGAGTCGGTGCCACTGAAAAAGCAGATCGAAATACAATAAAGTGATAGTGGTGAAAAATGATAGTGCTGGCAGCTTGCAATTTTTTTTGAGTTGCCAGTCTACAAGCATTAATTTATGACACAGCAGTATTCACTGCAGCGCACGCTCGGTTTTTCTACAGTCACATTTTATGGTGTTGGTGCCATATTGGGCGCCGGCATTTATGTGTTGATTGGAGAGGTTGCAGGCCTTGCTGGCTATGCGGCACCGCTGTCGTTTATTGTTGCAGCGGTGATCGCCATATTCTCAGCGTTTAGTTACGCAGAGCTCAGCGCTAGGTTTCCAAAAAGCGCTGGCGAAGCTGTTTACATTGAACAAGCATTTGGTTGCAAGTGGCTGACCATAACAGTTGGCTTGTTAGTGATTTTGACCGGTATCGTTTCTGCCGCGACCATGACCACCGGGATTGTTGGATACGCACAGGTTTTTGTGACCCTGCCATCATTCGCCCTGATTACCGTGTTTGTTATTGCGATAAGTACGATAGCGATTTGGGGCATCAAACAGTCTGCCTGGTTGGTTACAGCCATCACCGTGTTAGAAGTTGCTGGGCTGCTCTATGTGGTGTATGTAGCCAGCGACAATTTGACCAGTTTGTCTATCCCGCCGCTACCTGCGGGTGCGGACATGGATAGCTCTGTGGCAACAGGCATTCTGTTGGGGAGCTTTTTGGCTTTTTATGCCTATATCGGTTTTGAAGATATGGTGAATATCGCCGAAGAAATTAAACAGCCAGAAAAAGTACTGCCAGTGGCTATCGTATTAGCCTTGGTTATTGCCACCCTGTTATATATGTTGGTGGCTTATACGGCGCTCTCGGTTTTGTCGCCAGCACAATTATCAGCAAGCAAAGCACCGTTAGCTGATGTGGTAATCAGCAAAGGTTACTCGGGCTCATGGATTAGTCTGATTAGTCTGGTGGCAGTGATCAATGGCGCTATTATCCAGATTATTATGGCATCCCGCGTTATCTATGGCATGGCCTCTCGTGAACTATTTCCGGTCTGGTTGGCTTCAGTAAACCGAGTGACGTCAACACCAATACCGGCAACACTGCTGTGTGCGGCGGCTGTTTTGATACTGGCTTTGCTGTTCCCCCTTTCAACGTTGGCGCAGCTGACTAGTTTGATTGTTTTGAGCGTGTTTGTTCTGGTTAACGTCGCTCTGATAAGACTCAATCGTCGTTTTTTGGCGGGGGCAAAAGAGAGCAAAGATACGGGCCATAAAACGGTTCATTTTCCGCGCTGGATACCTTATATCGGCGCTCTTTTATGTGTTGGTATGCTGTTGGTGAAGGCAATTTTTTGGTGGTCTTTGTAGCGACAATCTGACGGCTGCATGGGCTGTGTTTACTCAGCAAAAAACAGGGGAAATACGATGAATAGTTTTCAAGATGACTTAGGTGTTATCGCCGAAGAGCTAAAATCTCAGCGTGATGTGTTGGCGTTAAAAATGCACTTGGCAGCGGCCGAGGTAAAAGACGAATGGACAGAGCTAGAGAAGAAGTGGGAAAACTTTGACGCCAGAAGTGAGCAAGTTAAAGAGACATTAGACGAGACAGTAGACGAGGTGGGCGATGACCTAAAGGAGCTTAGTAATGATCTCAAAGACGGCTATAAACGCATCAGGCAACTACTGAAATAATGCGGATATTGACCGTTGATCGTAAGGAACGGAGAGTCGGCAATTGACGGGCTTTCTGTCAGATGAAAAGGTTGTGGGATGGAAGTCCGAGCAGCTTTTTAGTCGTGGTCAAGATTATTACCAAGGCTTGCTGCTGGATATTAGTCGGGCGATAACTAGTATCGACTTGGCCGTGTATATCTTCGAGATTGACAACATTGGTGTCCGCATTAAACAGGCTGTTGAGGCGGCCACTAGACGAGGCGTAGAGGTGCGCTTACTCATTGACGGTGTTGGCTCAGCAGAAGCGGGAGAGACGTTGGCAAGAGAGCTCTCTGCAGCGGGTGCTGATGTGCGGATCTATCACCCTTTGCCGTGGTATCTTGGTGACTATCGATGGTCATTGAGGCCGGGAGGGGCGTTGGAAAAACTGGTCCATTTGGTAACGTCACTAAATCGTCGTGATCATCGCAAATTTTGTATTATCGATAATTCAAGTGCTTGGTGCGGTAGTTTTAATATATCCGACGTGCATTTGTCCGAAGAACATCCCTGGCGCGATTATGCCGTGCGGGTGACCGGTGAGCCGATCGCTGTGTTGCGAGCCAACTTCGATAGCGTCTGGTTTCACCGCGAACAGCTTTTATTATCCCGCGACCTGCGTTTTTGCAGTAGTAATGCTTCTATGCGCCAGCGAAGATTTAACAATATTGCGCTGGTCGAGCGGATCGACAATGCTCGGCAACGATTGTGGATTTGCAATGCATACTTTTCGCCTTTGGGGTCCGTTATCCGAGCGATCAAGAGGGCTAAAGCAAGAGGTGTCGACGTGCGCTTAGTGGTGGCTGATCGTTCAGATGTGATGGTATTTCCGATGTTAAGTGCTACGTACTACGCCGATTTGCTAAAAGTTGGAATAGCCATCTTTTATTATCAGGCCGGTATGTTACATGCAAAAATAATGCTGGTTGATCGACAGTGTGTTGTCGGCAGCACTAATTTAAATCATCGCAGTTTCTATCATGATCTCGAGTTGGATGTTGTGTTGTCATCACCGCGATTAATTCACGAGGCAGAGCAACGTATCGAAGAAGACATGAAAAACTCCAGAATCTCTCGATTAAACGACTTGTCGATAGTTAGTCGGGGCTTTGGTTTTGGGTGGCTGCTGAGAATCATCCGGTATTGGTTGTGAACCGTGAATAAATTGAGCGGCCAGCCAGCAACCGAGCCACTGCAGTTGCGATTGTGTTCATACAATATTCACAAGGGCATTTGTGCGGCAAACAGTCGAGCAATACTGCCTCAGCTGCGACACTCCATCCGCACGGTGAATGCGGATATGATGTTTTTGCAGGAAGTGGTGGGTGAAAAACAGCTGGCCGATCTAAGCTCCAAAAAAGTGAGCGGCGCTGCTGTGGAGTATCCGCAATTTGAATTTCTCGCGGATGAGGTTTGGCCTCACTATGCCTACGGACGCAACGCGCTCTACCAAACGGGGCATCACGGCAATGCCATTCTTAGTAAATACCCGTTTGACGAATGGGACAATACCGATGTGAGTCATTGGCGCTTTTCCCAGCGCGGTATTTTGCTGGGTAAGCTGGAAATTGGCCTCTATGTGATTTGTACTCATTTTGGATTGTTTGGCCGAGAGCGAAAACGTCAACTAGTACAGCTGCTAGATTTAGTCGCGGAGCGGGTACCAGACGCCGCGCCACTCATTATTGCCGGCGACTTTAATGATTGGAGCGGTTCGCTGGACCGGCAGATAAGGCACCGAATTGGCGTGCAAGACGTCTACAGAGAGGCTTATGGTCGGCGAGCGAAGACGTTTCCGGCAAAATTCCCGGTGTTCAGCATGGATAGAATCTATTACCGCAATATGGAATTGATCGATGCCGAGGTACTATCCGGAATGCCTTGGCAGCAACTATCGGACCACTGCGCGCTGTATGCTGAGTTTTCAATACCTTGCTAGTCCTCCGCGAGTGTAATAGGGTGAAGGTCGTGCATAGGTAGGAAGAGCGATTATGCAAAGTAGAGCGGGTGGACTTGATGGTGGTGGGCTGCTGTTTAGCGCTGCTGCTGGTTGGCTGTGAGTCAGAAAATGAGCACTTTTGCGCACGTTATCAGTATGTCTATGACCAGCTTTTGGAAGATGATTTGCCAGCTTATGATGACATGAGAGCGGCGTTGTACGAAATCATGGACAACCCTAAAAAGAACAGCGATCAGGCAAAGTTTATGTTGTTTGTACTGGAAGACTGGCGCTCAGAGATAAAGCCGCAACACGAGTCAAGTCATGCGTTTTGTCTACGCATAAAACGCTGGCAACGCTATCAATAATCAACCTCGTTAATAAACCGCTAAACTCGGCGGACCTGATCTCAGACAATTGTGCTGGCTTATTGAGCCTGCAGGGCAATTCTGCTAAAATGGCGTCCCATCTTAGGGGGCTTCATTGGCAGGCTATATTCTTGCCGAGTACCCCCCCAATAAGTGCCGTAGGTCAGCGATAATAGCGACACAACGCACAGCCCAAACCCTGTTTTCACACATTTTATAAGAAGAGACTGTTATTCATGGCGACCCGATTTATCTTCGTCACTGGTGGTGTTGTATCGTCTTTAGGCAAAGGCATAGCCTCTGCTTCACTGGCCGCAATTCTTGAGGCCCGCGGCCTGAAAGTCACCATGCTAAAGCTCGATCCCTACATCAATGTTGACCCCGGAACGATGAGCCCATTCCAGCATGGTGAGGTATTTGTCACCGAAGACGGGGCTGAAACTGATTTGGATCTGGGGCATTACGAGCGCTTTATTAGAACGAAGATGGGTAAGCGGAATAACTTCACCACCGGTCGGGTATACGAAACGGTGTTACGGAAAGAAAGAAGAGGTGATTATCTTGGCGGAACCGTGCAAGTGATCCCCCATATCACCGACGAAATAAAGCGCCGAGTGATAGAAGGTGCGGGTGATGCTGAAGTTGCCATCGTCGAGATTGGCGGCACCATTGGTGATATCGAAGGTCTGCCGTTTTTCGAGGCAGCACGCCAGCTGAAAGTTGATCTCGGGCCCAGCAGAGCGATGTTGATGCACTTAACGTTAGTGCCCTATATTGCCACCGCGGGAGAAACCAAAACTAAGCCGACGCAACACTCGGTTAAAGAGCTACGCTCGATTGGCCTTCAGCCTGATATTCTCTTGTGCCGTTCGGATCATGAGATTGATGAGGGCTCGCTGAAAAAAATATCGTCCTTCACCAACGTTGAACTGCGAGCCGTTATACCTCTGCAAGACGCTGACAGTATTTATCGCATCCCCAATGCTCTCAAACAACGCGGTTTGGATGATCTGATCGTCGAAAAATTCGGCTTGCAGTGCGGCCCTGCTGACTTGTCCGAGTGGGATAGAGTGGTTGATGGCGCGCTAAATCCTGAGAAGGAAATCACCATTGCCATGGTCGGTAAGTACATGG
>Ga0206130_10009208_pt1 | contig 10403 bp, 10 predicted proteins | sample Helgoland_Spring_9_FD_148637 | JGI IMG/M metagenome (GOLD analysis project Ga0206130, IMG submission 148637) | Pelagic subsurface seawater microbial communities from Kabeltonne, Helgoland, North Sea - Helgoland_Spring_Bloom_20160512_1 | ecosystem: Environmental > Aquatic > Marine > Epipelagic ...
TTCAGCATGAAACAAATACTTTTGCCCCTTTTCCCACAGAATTGTCGCATTTCTTAAAACCCGGATCATGGCCACCTTATTGCGAAGGCCCAGAATGTATCGCGCAAGTCCGCGGATTGAACGTTCCTCTGGGTGGGTTCACGGATGCAGCAACAGATTTCGAATTAGTACCGCTACTTTACGCTGCTGCAGAGCCGGGTGGGTTGGTTGCATCTGCCGCGTTTGACCAAATTACACAGCAGTTGTGTGAAAGACTTGCTAACGCGGCCGACATCGATGGTGTATATTTAGACCTTCATGGTGCCATGGTTACAGAAGATTTCGAGGATGGTGAGGCAGAGGTTCTTCGCCGAGTGCGCAACGTGGTTGGACCAGATTTGCCTATTGCAGTCAGTCTCGATTTGCACGGAAATTTATCACCAGAATTCGTCGAACTTGCATCTTGCTTGGCGATTTATCGCACCTATCCACACATTGATATGGGCGCGACGGGCGCTCGTGCTGCACGTCTACTTAGAGAGCTGCTAAACTTAGCTACGCCTTTCGCAAGCGCATTTCGGCAGTTAGATTACATCATCCCTATCACGTCGCAATCAACCCGACGCGAACCCGGTCGTCGGCTTTATGGCATGCTAGATGACTTAACAGGTTCGGGTGTGTCGTCCATTGATTTTGCCTTTGGATTTCCACCAGCAGATATCTACAATTGCGGTACGTCAATTTATGCCTGCGGCACGGATCAGGATGCAGTTGACGCTGCCGCTGATGCTGTTTTGTCCGCGCTGAAAGACGCTGAAGACCATTTCAATTCTGAGCTAATTCCGGCGGGTGCTGCCGTGAGACGCGCAATGGGCGCCAGCGGCGCCAAGCCCGTAATTATAGCGGATCCACAAGATAATCCTGGCGCAGGAGCTCCGGGTGATGCAACTGGATTGCTGGCAGCAATGCTTGATGGCAACGCCAATGGTGTGATCGGTATGATTTGGGATGAAACGACTGCTGCGCAGGCCCATGCGGCTGGCGTTGGTGCGATAATAGACGTACAAATCGGCGGCATGTTTCCTGAGAGTGGTGGCCCCGCACTCTCGGTACGTGCAAGTGTAGAGCAGCTGAGCGATGGTATATTTCAGTGCACAGGCCCTATGTTCGGTGGGGTGACTGCCAATCTTGGCCCATGTGCCAGATTGCAGGTGACGAAAGGAGGAGCAGATGTCACAATTGTTGTCGGCTCGAACCGAACGCAAAATGCAGACCAGGCTATTTTCCGCCATATTGGGGCAGATCCTGAGAACTATAGAGTTGTTGCAGTCAAAAGCGCAATCCACTTTCTTGCTGATTACGAACCCATAGCGCAGGAGGTAATATTTTCAGAATCTCCTGGAGCTAATCCCTGTCGGATTGACACCATTCCTTATACTCGCCTTCGTCCCGGCGTTCGGCTTGGTCCAAATGGGCCATTATATAAGGCAAATCCATGAATTTGAATGTAAACCTTATCAAAAAGACTTTACCACCAGTTGATGAAAGATCCGGCAAAAAAACGGCTTCGTTGCAAACCAGGAAACGCCAGTCATCGGCGGTGGATCCAATTATGCACAGAGCAAGAAATGCTTTACGATGCAGACTTAAATGGCGGCGCGTCCACCAGATACCTAGTTGGACGCTTTTTCATGCCTTTTGCACAATTACAGAAAGCTGGTCAGTCGGTCTCAACAGCAGAATTTATACTGGTTTGACAACAAAATCAGCATGTATTTGTTGCGTGCAGTCACCAAAATCGTCGCGCTTCTTTTTGACAAAAAATGCGGCTTAAATAGGAATTAAACAGATGTCCAACAAGTCGCCAAATGCGATGATCGTCACAGCGCAACCCGAAGCGTCTGAGGCCGGAGCCCGTGTTTTGATGCGCGGGGGCAATGCCGTCGATGCTGCGATGGCAGCCGCCTTAGTGCAGGGCGTCGTTGACCCGCAGATGTGTGGTGTTGCAGGCTTCGGCTCGATGCAGATCTACGATCCAAAGGGCACACATACTTGCATCGACTTCCATGGCAAAACACCGCTATCGGCAACACCAGACATGTGGCTAGACTTGCTAATGGGCGAAACGCGCGACGGGTTTGGCTTTGTTCTAAAGGGCAATGTTAATGATATTGGATACCAGGCGGTTACCACGCCAGGTTCTTTATTAGCGTATTTTGAGGCAGTTCGCGACTTTGGCAGCTGGGATTGGTCGGACATTTGTGAGCCGGCAGTGACCCAGGCAGCAGCGGGATTTTACGTACGCCCACATGTACATCATTGGTGGACGTCAGGTGCTAATTTGGGCCGTGCAGAAGTCACCGAACGGCTTGGGTTCTCCAAAACAGGACGCGCCGCCTATTTCCGCACAGATGGCAGCGTGAAAAGAATAGGCGATCACGTGGTTAACCCAGATTTGGCCCGCAGCCTTACTATGATAGCGCGCGATGGGGCGGACGTATTCTATAGGGGTGAGATTGCCGATAAAATTGATGCTGATATGCGCAAGAATGGTGGCTTAATTCGCCGCGCAGATCTCGAGGCTTATCGCACTACGAAGGTCGATCCTTTGAGGGGAACCTATCGTGGATTTGACATCGCCACCAACCACCCACCGGGCGGTGGTATCATGCTGGTCGAGATGTTAAACATTCTCGAGAACTTTGATCTCTCTGAGATTGGTCACAACAGTACAGAATACATTAGAATTGTAGCTGAAGCGATGAAAGCAGCTACCGCGGACAAGGACACCCGCGTGGGTGATCCATCCTTCGTAGATATACCAGATTACTTGACTGAAAAGGTCTATGCTGCTGAAATCGCAGACCGTATCCGGTCCGGTGAACGAATGTTGGTCACCCGTTTGGGCCAACCAGAACCTAAAGATACAACCCATGTGGTAGTCGTCGACAAAGCTGGGATGTGCGTAACCATGACACATTCTTTGGGGATGCCGTCGGGTGTGATAAGCGACGGCTTGGGTTTTATGTACAATGGCTGCATGGCTGTGTTTGACCCGCGCCCAGGGCGCGCGGGCTCTATTGCCCCTGGAAAATCTCGGTTTAGTTCAGTTGTGCCGACAATCGCCTTTCGTGACGGTGCACCTCACATTGTCCTAGGAGCGCCAGGGGGAACGCAGATAGTTATGGGCGTATTGCAAGCTATGTTGAACGTAATGGACTTCAATATGTCGATGGTTGAGGCTGTTTCCGCCCCACGTTTTTCGGCCACATCAAACGCTATCGACATAACCAATCGAATCCCCGGTTATGCCGTTGAGCCGCTTCAAGCGAATGGCTACCAAATCATTAGGTCTGCTGAAACATTTGGCATAGGCGCCGTTCACGGGATTAGGATTGATGGCAAAAGGCTAAGCGGTGGCGCAGATCCGGGACATGATGGCGTGTCACTGGGCATCAACATTTAAGAAAGAGGCCAAAATGAACTTGATCGACCAAATCGAAGAATTTGCAGATGAGCTAACCAGCATTCGTCGGGATTTGCACGCCCATCCAGAGTTAGGGTTCCAAGAAGAACGCACATCCAGAGTAGTGGCCGATCTATTGGAAAGCTGGGGAATCGATACCCATCGTGGCATTGGAAAAACAGGCGTGATCGGCGTGATCCAAGGCGCAAAACCGGGGCGCACAATTGGCTTACGAGCGGATATGGATGCCCTGCCAATTCAGGAAGAAACCAATCTGGCCTATGGATCTAAAAACCCAGGCGTCATGCATGCCTGCGGCCACGACGGCCACACTACTATGTTGCTGGGTGCCGCACGCTACCTGGCGGACACCAAGGACTTTGACGGAAAAGTGGTTCTAATCTTTCAACCCGCCGAAGAAGGCCTAGGTGGCGCCCGTGCGATGTTGGCCGACAAGCTTTTTGAACGCTTTCCTTGTGATGAGGTTTATGGCCTTCACAATTGGCCAGGCGCCTCGCAATATCAGGTTGGTATCAAGCCCGGCAAAGCCATGGCGGGAGCAGACTTCTTCGATATCAAGGTTATTGGTATAGGTAGCCATGGCGCGCGACCGCAAGACTGTCGGGACCCGATACTTGCCGCCACGGCCTTGGTGCAAGGCTTGCAAAGCATTGTCAGCCGCAATCTAGACCCCAATGATCCTGCCGTAGTATCCGTTACTCAGTTTCACAGTGGATCTGCCTATAACGTAATCCCGGGTGAGGCAATCATATCAGGAACTGTGCGTATTTTTTCTGACGAATTGCGGGCTATCATACGAACGCGAGTAAATGAGATTTCGGAAGGCGTCGCGGCCATGTATGGTGTCAAAGTCGAAGTAAATATTCGCGATATCTTCACACCGTTGATTAATAATACAACTTTATCAAAAACTTTCGCAGATCTTGCCCGCGAAATTGTTGGCGATGCCAAAGTTACTGTCGGCGGCGATCCCGTCACCGGTAGTGAAGATTTTGCGGATATGCTGAACGTTGTACCGGGAGCCTATTTCACAATTGGACATCAGGGGACCGCCGCTTTACATAATTCAGCGTTCACCTTCGATGATCGAATTCTACCGCTAGGCGCCACGTTACTGGCGCGTATAGCCGAAACACGTACTGCGCAATTAGGGCAATAACGAGGTAATAGTTAGGTCTCTAAGGACCCGCAAATGGATTGGAGCTGTAAAATGAACCCATTGGATTTACCTTTTGACACAGATCACATGCTAGCAGGGTTAAAGCCTTGGATAGAATGCGAAAGCCCAACCCATGATGCTGCTGCCGTCAACCGGATGATGAACTTGGCTGCTTATGATTTGGCTGGCACGGCAACAATTGAGCGCATTCCTGGACGTATGGGCTTTGGTGACAGTCTCCGAGCGAGGTTCCCGCATCCAAACTTTGGTAAGCCTGGAATCTTGATTTCCGGGCATATGGACACGGTTCACCCCATTGGAACATTAGATGTGCTGCCGTTCAAACTCGACGGTGATCTCTGTTATGGCCCAGGCATTATGGATATGAAGGGCGGTAACTACGCCAGTGTCGAGGCCATGCGGCGGCTTATCATGGCTGGACTTCAGTCACCTTTACCAGTTACGTTTCTTTTTACTCCAGATGAAGAGGTTGGTACGCCATCTACACGTAGTTTGATAGAGGCTGAAGCCGAGCGCAACAAATACGTTTTGGTGCCAGAACCTGCCCATAGCGATGGCGGCGCTACAATTGGAAGGTATGCAATCGCTCGGTTCAATTTACACACTGTTGGGCGACCTAGTCACGCTGGCGCTCGGCTAGGTGACGGTAAGTCCGCTATAGCCTATATGGCCCGCAAGATTCTTGAAATAGAAGCGATGACTGGACCCGATTGTACCTTTAGCATTGGCGTTATCCATGCAGGCAAATGGGTCAATTGTGTGTCTGCTCACTGTGATGCAGAAGCATTGACAATGGCAAAAACTCAAAAGGATTTGGATGACGGAATAGCACGAATTATGGCCTTGCAAGGGGATGCAGATGGTGTGGAATTTCATGTTACGCGCGGTGTTACCCGTCCAGTTTGGGAGCCAAATCAACCCGGGACGATGGCGTTGTTTAACATTGCCAAAGACATTTGTACCGAACTTGGTTTTGATCTGGTGGGCCGCAGTCAAGGCGGCGGTTCTGATGGGAACTTTACAGGATATTTGGGCATTCCGACGCTGGACTCTTTGGGTGTCCGCGGTGAAGGTTTGCATACACTGACCGAGCATATCGAAGTTTCCAGTTTGGTTGAACGCGCCAAACTCATGTCCGCTTTAATTATGCGTCTTGAGTAGGCTTTATAAAAACGCTTCTGTCAGACGAATGGGAGGCGTTGTCAGACAAACTTGAACACCCGTAAAAGGCACCTCAAGTCAATCATCATACGGCACAGAAATTGAACTTCTCTGTTAGAGCGGCACTGCGTTTGAAGTCTTGAGGTTATTTCAGCTTGCTTGCTTGAACTCTGGACAGACTTAGCCTTCCGAGGCCAAGCGCTGATTTTCCTTCGGAGCCAGTCCATCGGCAATCTCAGGTGGTATAAGCGTAACCTTATTGAGAGCGGGGCGGTTGAGCTGTCTCCCCTTTTAGACGCCGCTATCTTAACGCAGACTATCGGTAACAAATACCACCAACTTCCGAAGTCATAGAGGTTACAGCTATGTAGAGCCTCTTCGTAGGGCTTAACGGATACCCTTTCCCGGCTGGGCTATTGACGCCACCCCAAACGCCAGCTTTTTCAATTAATGACTTTATTTGTGGCTCACCTTTACAGATTTATGTGGACACAAAATCTCATATCCGAGCAAATGGCGCAACGCACAAATAAAACGTTTAGCGCTAACATTTTCGTAAAAGATTTCGCCTGACTGGAGACACGATCCACAAAATTCAGAGGAATACACTTGGCCTTTTATTCAGACCGCTTAGTTTGATATGAGAGTATGTAGGCCAATATCAGCTTCTAGGTATTTGCAACTGGAAACCCGTATAGGGTGGTTGGATTATCAACTAATATTTTTTTTCGTAGCAAAGCGTCGCAACCCCAAAAAGATAACTGCTCGAGCAAATCGGTATCATTTGGCATTATGCCAACATGTCGAACATGAGGCCAGTCTGATCCCCACAACAAACGATCTGGATTTGTTTCGATCAACGCATGCGCTATTGCTGTAATATCCGTGTAGGGCGCTTCAATAAGATTACTTATTCGATAAGGTCCAGTTAGTTTGACCCAAACTTCCCCATCGTGAAAGGCATTTAAAAAACGTTGGAAGCCAGGGTCCTCTATCCCCTTTGCCACCTTAGTATAGCCTAAATGGCCAAACACTACAGGCACATGGGATTTTTGTATTACAGTTTGAATATCATCAAATGTTTCTACATGAGCTAAAAACTCAACATGCCACCCAAACTCCTTAATTCGCGCTGTGAAGGCGAGGGCTTCATCAATGGAATCGAATGTCATGCCCCCACTATCAACAACATTCACTCTTACACCACGCACACCTTGAGCGTGATATAACTCTAGGTCTGCATCGGTGATGTCCTTATCGACTGATACAACAGCCCGAAGCCTTTCAGGATTAGCAGAAACAACTTCAAGGGTGGCAGTATTATCTTGGCCATAAACACTAGCCTGAACAACTACTGCCCGGTCTATATTCAATGACTTTGCAATGTTGTCATAATCTGAAATTTCTAGGGGAATGGGGGTATAACTACGATCGGGAACATATCGGTGTTCATGTCCAGCCGGAAAGATATGAAAATGGGTGTCGCATGCCCCAGCTGGCATCGGAAAGTATGGTGACCGAGGAGACCGGTCAGGGCCGGCGCAAAAGGGTACATCATTAACTTGCTTCATCATTGGTGAATTCAGTTCCAAAAATTAATTCTAGTGACAGCATAACCTCAAGTTTGGATTTTACTAGCAAACGCGTCAATAATATAAAAATCCAGAGTAAAACCTTTTCCACAAAAAATGTGAGAGCAGGACATATCACTATAAAAGGCCGGCTGTTTTTTGCCCCCCCCTCTCCTATTGAGGGTTTAGCAAAATGACTTTCCCTAGCTAATACCAGCACCATCCATAGCAGCATCTGAGGCGCCTCGATAAACTATCTGATACGTGTTGTTACCCTTCACGCCGCAGTTATTGCATCTGGCCCTCTGACGTACCTCATGGGCTGTGGTGTCGAAGGCAAACCACTTCCATATTTGATATAGATTTTCACTAAAAGTTGCCCCACGTTAATCGTATCAATAAAAGTTTGGAGAGCAGTTATGTCTAAATCTTTAGCAAGTAAGTCATTCACCAATCCTGATGTTTTGAAAGAGCCAGAAAAAACTCATTCAGCTTCGGTTGATTTAGGTGTGGCGACGGCCACCAAATTAGTGCTTCAACCGGGCTGGAAATGGTCAGAGTGCGTCAAACCTTTGGTGGGTGGTCATAGCTGTCAAGCAGCTCATGTTGGCGTTGTAATTCAAGGTTCAATGACTGTTGCACACGATGACGGATCTGAAATAACGGTTCATGCGGGTGACGCATACACTTTCGCTCCGGGCCATGATGGTTGGGTAAATGGAGATATTGAGTTTATTGGCTATGAAGTCACCGTATCCGCCAAGAACTTTGGAGCGTGGAGTACCTCTAATACGTGAGCCACGTCACCAACCACTGCGTGGACCATCTCTGAATTACCCACGTGTGCGACCAACAAAAAAGATGATAAAATGACAATCATTAAAAGACTAAATGTAAACACCTTTACTTCTGAAGCGGACAACGACTCGTTTATCGCCGAATTATCCGAGCTTTGGCAAACTTGGTCTAGGCCAACAAGTTCTTTTGAAATAACTGTGGATATCAACAAAGACCGCGTTAACCCAATGAGAATGACTGCATTTGTAACGGTTGAAGGCGACGAAGCTTTGGTAGCCCTGAATAAATGGAGCCTAGAGGTCGTTCTGCCAATACGTAATAAATATAAGCACGATAATTTAATGATTGATGCCGACTTGATTGCCTCGATCTCAAAGTAGTTCCGTAGAGCCAAAAAACTAACAATGAGGGTTACGACATAATGATTTATGATAAATATGCTGAGGCTTGGGATACACAAAACATAAAAATGCTGGCTAGCCTTTGTCATCCCAATTTTGAGATGGTCATGCATTCATCCGGCACTATCGCGCGAAAAGCAGACTATATTGAACGCCTCGAACCGCTAATCCAAAAGTTCAAACCAGAAAACAGGCGGTGTCTTTATGAAAATGAAGATATTTTGGTAATGCACTTCATAATGCCTTTTCCAAATGGAACGAAAGATGCTGTTCTATACTACATTCAAAAAGAAGATGGCTTAATGCGAAGAATAGAGACTGGCTCAACACCAATAAAAATAAATTTCAGTGAGGTAGATCAATGACCAAAGCAGAAATAGTTTTAACTGCGTGGGATAAAACTCTCGAAACCCGTGACTTTAGCCATTTATCTGTATTTTTGTCGGATGATTTTCAGTTCGAAGACACAACTGGCGAAGTTGAAGATTTAACAACTACCAAGAGCTGGTGTATTTTGGGTGAAATACGCATAAAAAACTTTAAAATAATACGGGAAAATGAAGATTATATTGTGGCAACGCATGATGTCGTTCAAGACGGAAAACCCCGCTCAAACGTTATGGTTTACGCTGAAAAAGCGAACGGAAAATTCATTTACTGGAAAATTCAGCGCGCCTTTGAAATGTGATGTGAAAGGAATATTTGATGTCAGGCTATAGCGGTAGTTGTTTGTGCGGTTCTGTTACATTCAAAGCTAAGGGTGAACCACGGCGTGTATTCGAGTGCTACTGTACTTGGTGCCAAAAAATTTCCGGTGGGTCCTCCAGAGCCTACGCTGTGTTTGATATGGGTAAGGTCACATATGAGGGTGGAAAAGTTTCTGAATTTGTGGACACCAAAACCGAACATGGCTTTAAAATGACTAATCGCTTTTGTTCGAAATGTGCCTCACCGGTAGAAATGCTCGTTGAGAGAGTGCCTGATGGTCAGTTTGTTCCGCTTGGTACGATAGACCAAAGACAAAATTTTGACATTCATGAGGGTTTATGGGGGCAAGAAGCCTTACCACATGTCGCGTTTAAAGACGGGCGTGAAGTGCGAAAGCAAGGTGGTGCTAGCGCATTGGTCTAAAACGTGCAGTCAGACGAATGAGAACACCCAAAACATTGCTGGCACAGCCTGAATCTATGCGCTCAATAATTAGCACCACTCAGCGATAGCAGCGGCACGGTTTATATTGATATATTGGTGCGTGAGTAGAAATGTACGGCCAAACAAAATTACCCCCGAATGAATCTACAACTCTAATACTAAAGGCCCGTGGTCCGAGACGCGGGGCCTTATGATAGGGGGGGCGGTCCATGGTCCTACGCCCTTGGCTCTTGGTCCACGGGCCTACACAAAATGGTGCAGAAACCCCGGGCCAGATTTCATGTAGCGGAATGGGGAGTGGTTTGTCATTGGGCGAGGTTGCAAATTTGCCCTGCCAGTCTCAAGAAATTTTGCCTGATAGAAACCCAAAGGTAGACAACTCAGGCTGCTTATGCATAAAATGAACAAGTGTTCAGTTAATGCATAAACAAGTTAAGGCTAATTAACCATTATTCTGAGGCTTAATTTTGATGGAGAATGAATGATTAATCACATTGGTCAAATTCCAGCAGTTGCCGCACTAAAGTTTTCAGATAAAGATGCTTTGGTTTTCGAAGGGAAAACCTTCTCTTTCAACCAAATCAATGACTTGGTTGAAAGAGCCGCAGGTGGTTTAAGCGATTTGGGCATAGTTCAAGGCGATACAGTAACTTTATATGCTGAAAACTCATGGG
>Ga0206130_10009209_pt1 | contig 10403 bp, 22 predicted proteins | sample Helgoland_Spring_9_FD_148637 | JGI IMG/M metagenome (GOLD analysis project Ga0206130, IMG submission 148637) | Pelagic subsurface seawater microbial communities from Kabeltonne, Helgoland, North Sea - Helgoland_Spring_Bloom_20160512_1 | ecosystem: Environmental > Aquatic > Marine > Epipelagic ...
TACACAGACCGCGATGGCCGTGCAGCCGGACTACACCAACAGCACAGGTACAACAACAAGGTGCTTATTGAAGATATGATTATGAACATTGAAAAGGTCGGGAGCAAGATGGTTCACGTGTACACTTACCTGCTAGGTAAGAAGGTTGCAGATACAATCAGGTACGCTGACATGAAACAAATATAACCTATGAGAGCGACTATAAAATTCAAGACAGACAAAGCTACCGATTGGATAATCCGTAAAGACTTTGCCTCTAAGCAGCATATGAACAACTTTGTACGTAGCGTCCTTCGTAAGAAGGATGGCTACAGCTTAGATGAGATATTTGAAGAAGAAGTATTAACAACAGCTAAAAAATGGTAAGATGCATATAATAGAACTTTCAATCAGTACGAGTAAGTGGTTTGAATCACAGCAAGAGATGGCACGTTGGCTAGGCATCAAGGGTACATCCAAGAGGGCAATAGCATCAAGGTGCAGGTCATTTGGATATGCGGTCTTGTTTGACGATTACTTTGGAGACCACAACGTTAAACAGATTTGGTAATACACGTGCAGGTGCTGTAGACAGCCTTGAGTGGAGCGACACCACTACCTGCAACTAATAGGATTAAGACCCTTCCGATAAATGTGGGCGTGTATAGATTATGAGTTTTTGTGGAAAGACTGCTGCCAAGCATATAGAAGGCTTTGTTAACGGATGCCATCCTGCTGACATGGATGACTTTGTACGTGAGTTTACAAGGATGCACAACACGATAGAGCAGAAGGCTGTGCAGCTATTGATTAAGACCATCCTAAAGGTTAGTGAGACACCTTACCCTGATGGCAGAAACGAGGCCGGAGTAAAGGCCTGTAAGATGATGATAGAAGGCTACAGGAAGGAGCTTATTGCCGACCTGCTAGAGAATGACAGCTACTACTCTCACAGACCAAGAGAGCGTGCTGAGACGTGGGTAAGAGGTGGTGCATATGACATCTCTTGGATGCCATGCGTATAGAGTAAGCAATCGTGAGAGACATTGATGTCCTAGTGCAGAGCAATACTGCATCTCACATCTAACAGGGTAAAGTCCTTCCCGACAAACACAGGCGTTTACGATTATGATTATTACAGGAACAGAAAACACAGAAGTATTTGACTACCTAGACACCCTATCAGAGACAGGTTTAATCAATATGTTTGGTGCAGGTAGGTACGTAGTAGAAGCATTTGAATGTACGAAAGTAGAAGCACGTGAGTTGGTTGCTGCTTGGATGAAATCTAAAAACTAATAACATGGAAAACCAATTTGACAGAGCACAGGTAGAGATTGTGAAAATCTTCACCAATGTTTATGAGACCAACAAAGGTTGGATTAACAAGAACTATTGCTTTTGCAATTCAGCAACAGCTATGGTTGGAGACAGAATCGAAGTAAGAACGGATTTCTTACAGAAACTTTAAACCAATAACATGAAAGTAAAAATTGAACAACGTAGTGTATACCACAAGTTTGTAGAGTTAGAAATAGATATACCTGACTCAGTTGACACAGACATGATTGACGAGTATCTGCTATCCATTGAAGAAGATTGGATAAACGTGATAGATGACAAGATAAACCAAGCAGAGTTTGTTCATGGCACAGGATTATATGACCACCATGGACACGAGGATTCAGAGGCAGACCATGAGTGGAGATACGAATGTGAAGAAAGAAAAATAGGGGGTCACTTGTATTAATACCAATAGTGAGTGCTGTAGACAGCTTCAGGTGGCTCACCGCCATCGCTCACAACTAACTAGGATAAACATACCCTTCCGCTAAACATGGGTCAGTAGATTATGAGTACAGATTATAAAATCAAATTGAAAGAAGGTTACCCTCAGGGATACCTGCCACAAGGGGTGTCATACACAAACTACACAATGCTAGTGGCAATCGCTAACTACTCTAGCAACGATGTATGTGGAGGTAATGCATTAACAATGTTAGACGAAGACGTAGAGCTGTCTGCTAAAGAGCATCTCATGAATGGTATGGGCAGCTTCATGCACGCAGTATGCGTATCAGACTTCGCTATGGCATGGAGAAGAGCCGATGGCAGCAACAGAGAAGCATTAATCCAAGGTTTAACTAATAACGAGATAGAGCTATGAGAGTAAGCACAAGACAAATGCAGGTTGTATCAGAGGTTTTAGACCCTGACAAGCTGAGAGTATCAATGGGTCTTCATAACACAGACATTGATAACAAGACGTTTGAGGTTCACTATGACGGGATACTTATTGCTGATGGTCATCTTAATTTTAGAACCAATTGGGCACACGTAGAAATGGCCTTAGACAACGAAGACAATCAAGAGCTAGAAGATTTTCTAGTTAAAACAATCGAATCAGGTAACTATTAAAAACAACATCATGATAAATCCAAAAAATTCAGAGTGGACTAAGAAAACAGATTTTTATAACAACGGAGATAGATTTTACCTATCTCCTTTAGCCGACACCATCAGGCTAATAGACAGGTTAGATGGCCAAGTGATTAGGGAGTTTTATTCATTCGGCACATCGTTTCCTTCTCAATATTGGGATGAGGAAATATTACATAAGGCACAAAGAGAGTGTCTTAAAATGAACAGGGAGGTGTCTAATAAATGGAGCTATACGTACCAAGAGAGCGATGACGTTAACGCAGGTTTTAGGTTTCACTCTTTCGGTCAGGTACAGGACTTTATAGAAGAACATAACGAGTACTTCAAGACTGACTACAGGAGCATTGGAGATTACAACGACAACGAGGAGCACAGAAAGATATTAATTAAATACTAGAATCAAGTAGCTAAGACCAATTGTGGGAGGCATAGATGCCCTTGTATGGAGCGATACCATATCCCACAACTAACTAGAACAAAGTCCTGTTCGATAAACGTAGGCAAGTTACAAATGGATTACAGAAAAGAAAACGAGATGCTAAAGCGGTTGTTAAAAGACGGCTTTTTTTGGATGAACTTTAGCTCTAGAGATTGTGATGGCTGCTGCCGAGAAACCTCTATAAAGTTTACATCACTAGAAGAATTTTACAAGGAGGAGTATGCCTGTCACGAATCTGCTGATGGGCCATTTAGCTTTACATTAGCTAGGCAATATCCCGATGGCACTCATGACTTAAATGAGGATTTCACCGGTGGACAATGGGAAACATTTTAATCTAAAAAACAATAATAGTTATGCAAGCAAAAGTATTAGTAGAGCATAGAGATATGCTAGGGAATAGTTACGAAGTATTCGAGGCGGTAGGAAACCGGATTACCTTAGTGAATAAATTATTTAATCCTGTAGTAAGACAATCAGCAGTATTGGTTGACTTTGACATAAGTGAGGTAGAGCTACTAGTTGGCGAGAAATACGTACCTGTAATTCGTAATCAGGGATTAAGAGATGGCACTTGGATAGGACACCTGAAAGGCAAGTACTACTTAAAGTACGTTATGCCTAACGGCAAAAGATTCATCAACGTATGTAAGAATCCATATAAAACCGAAGAGTACAAAACAATTTCAGCAAAACAATTTATTAATTTATAATATAAAACAATGAAAAACTCAACAAAGATTACGCAGACAATGGACATCCTGACAACTATCAGGAAAGATTTTTTAATGCTACAAGATGGCTCATGGGATGGCTCGGCAGGAATCCAATACTCATTAAGGAAACTAGACGAAGGTATTAGGATAGTAAATAGTATGCATGGTACTAAAGATAGTATGCATGGTACTAAAGTTAGTATGCATGGTACGTATAACAACGGACACGATAGAAAACTTATAGACCAATTAAACAAGGTGCTAGAGGGAGTGAGCGATGACACAATACTAGAAGAACTATTTGTAAACTATTTCGATGACAAAGACATAGATGGCATTATAGAGTTTTTTGAAGACAGGCTTGGTTACCCCTGTAAACCGAAGAGTACAAAACAATTTATTAATTTATAACTTAACAAGATGAGAAAAATAACAGAAGAAACAATAAACGCATTTAATAATTCTTTACCATTTAAAAAAGCTAATATGGAAGTTGAAGTGCTACCAAATGTAACAATAATGAAGTTACATGGTAATTCAATAGCATTTAGATATAATGACCCTGAACGAACTCTTAGTATAACTAATTGCGGATGGCAAACAAACACTACAAAAGAAAGATTAAACGCTATTGATGGTGTGAAAATATACCAAAAATCAGGACAATGGTTTTTAAATGGTAAAGAATGGGGTGGTGAATTGATTGACGTACACTTCATAGACCAAGAATACACAATGCTTCAGGCTGACCTGCTGCGATATCTAAAAGAGAATGTAGCGTTTTCTTGCGAACCCCTCGAACACAATCAGGGTTGGGAAATTATATACAAAAACGAAGACGGCTGCTCCCTATCAACATACAACAAAAACCAATCACTAACTTTTAAAACCCTATTAGCATGAGATTTAAAAACACAAAAAACAACGTAGAGATAAGTAACTTAATTTTTGAGTACTTAACATTAAATAATACAGACGAGCTAATGGAACACGACCCTGAGCTTTTTGATTGGAATCATTGGGATATCATGGGATACCAAGAGAGCTTCAATGAGATGGACGAGGAAGAAGAATGGTCTGACAAAGAGGTGACTCACCTGAGAGGTAGAGTCGAGGCTATGAAGACATACATAGAAGGCCTGAAGAAACTAAATGAGTTTTACCACGTGTACTCTTAAGTAGTTTTTTTGTTATATCTTAGTCAAAAATTAAATCAAAATCAATGACAACAAACTTTTCACAAGAGACAATGCAGACAATCCTAGCTGAGTATCAGGCTAGGGTTGACGCATTACAAAAAGAAATTATTAATCTTAAAAAAAAATTAGATGATAGAGACAATTAGACCCATCGTAATATGCCTGCTACTACTTAGCTTTGTAGTGCCGGCTAATCCAAGGTTATCGAAACTTAGACTTAAGGGTAAGGTTAGCCTAGCGGAGCTCTTAGAGACGCTCTTAAGAGTGTTAGCAATCATTTGTCAATGGACGTGGTACGTATTTTTTGTATACGTAATATGGTTCATAATGACAAGATAAATTAATTCATAAAAATAATCAATGAAAAATTATAGGGAAGTAATTCTAAATTTAAGAAAGACCATCGCAAAGGGTGGCTCAAGCACTACTATAGCTGCACTAAAAAGAAAACTAATATTATTAGAGAAAAAAAGTGAAGAGGATTTTACTTAATGTCTTAATTTAGGCATATCTTTGTGCAAATCAAAAGCTATGAGAAGGAAAAAAATAATACAAAAAATGCATCAGCTTATTGATAAGCTACCAAAATGCAAACAGAGAGCCGAGCTAAAGAAAAAAGTTTTAGAGCTTAAATTAAAGCCGGCAAATGAGCCAATTGAAAACATCGATTGGTATACAACAACCACTTAAATCAAATTCAATGAAGCAGAAAATTTTTAAATCATACGCAGCATCCGTATGCGATACTCTCAGCATAAAACAGAGAGACTTGTTTAGTAAGAAGAAAGTAAGACCCATGGTAGATGGTAGATTTATTCTATATTACCTGTGTTTTCACAGGCCTATGAGGATAAGAGATATCCAAGAGTACATGGCCGATGAGGGATACAGCATAAGTCACTCAGCAATCATTAAAGGTGTCAGTATTATAACCGAGAGAATGGAGTCTGACCAAGACTACTTAGACCTTATCAATAAAATAACGAATGAGCATAGCGAAATCTCAAGTACTACAACAAGCGTCTGAGGACTACGGCACGATATGTCTTAGCTGTCTCAAGTATGAGGCATACATTCTTTACTCTATAAAAATAGTAAAGGATAACCACACAGGTGATGTGCAACTTTACAACACAGCAGCTAATGGTGACCACTACGAGGTACTAGAAAAGAGTGAGCATAAAAATTTCATAGACAAGGGGTGGAGGTATGGAGTATATGTCATATCTTTGTCAAACTATCGTCTAAAATTAGACAGGATAGAACATAAAATCAGAGAGGAGATTAGCGGTAAGTCTAACATCAGGTATATTAAGATATTAAAACTACAGCGTGAAGATGTCCTTAAAAGATTTTCAAAAGTAAATCAGAAGTTAAATCAATTTTAATTAAATCAAATCAAATGAAAAAAGCAGAAGAGAAGGTGCTGACAACCTTCCAAAAATTGTCAGCTATTAACGTGAATGCGAAAGCAGAAAAGAAAAATAACCTTACCTACCTATCATGGGCATGGGCGTGGAGCGAAGTCAAAAAGACCTGTCCGGATGCCACTTACAAAATCATAAAAGATGAGCAAGGGAACTCGTACACCTACGATAGTATGCTAGGGTTTATGTGTGAGACTGAGGTGACTATTGCAGGAGAGACCCTAGCAATGTGGTTACCTGTTATGGATGGAGCAAACAAGGCTATGAGAAAAGAAGGCTACAGCTACACCACAAGGTATGGTGAGAAGCAGGTTGCAGGAGCAACTATGTTTGACATCAACAAAACTTTAATGAGGTGTCTAGTGAAAAACCTAGCAATGTTTGGTATGGGTATTTACATCTATGCAGGTGAGGATTTACCTGAATCAAACGAGGCAGTAGTACAAGCACAAGACAAGGCGAAGGCCACTAGTGTGCAAAACAAGAAAGCACCAAAAATATCATTGAAGTTTGGAGACGACAATTGGGACAAGGTGATGGCATACGTCAAAGAGAACAGATCTCAAGGCGAAGAGAAGCTAACAGCAATGGTTGGACGTAAGTACATACTATCTGTATCGGTTAAGAAAGCAATCACTAACATCTTAAAGATAAAATAATATGTCAAAAGAAATCCTAGAGAAACTAAAAAATGACCAAGACTATTACGGAGCTTTTGGTAAGCAGTATATGTCTAACTCAGACATAAGCACCCTGTTGACAAATCCTAAGCAGTATGGAGTAGGCCTACCTGATAACGCAAATTTTGCCAAGGGTAGGTATTTTCATCAACTTGTTCTTGAGCCTGAGAAGGCTGTTGGTTATACGTTTGTAGAATCATCTTCAAGAAATACCAAACTCTACAAAGAGTATTGTGCAGAAGCTGAGGTTGATTTTGCTTTACTATCCAAAGAAGGTGAAGAGATTAGAAGACTCGTTGGTGTGATGATGGGCAACTTAGATATGTATGACCTAATCAGGAATCCTGAGAACATCTATGAGCTTCCTGCTATTGGTGAGATTGAGGGCAAGATGTGGAAAGGTAAAGCAGATATTGTTCATCCGGATATGGTGATTGATATTAAGACCACATCAAAAATTGAAGACTTTAAGTGGTCAGCTCGCAAGTACAACTACGATAGCCAATGTTACATCTATCAGAAACTTTTTGGTAAGCCATTAATATTTCTTGTTATCGACAAGACAAGTGATATGATGGGTATCTTTAGACCTACTGAAGAGTTCATAAAAGGTGGTCAAAATAAGGTTCAAAGAGCCATAGAGGTACACAATAAATTTTTTAGTGCAGACGCACCAAACGACATAGAAACTTTTTACTATGATGAGTTTCTATAAATTAACTTTAACTTTAAACTTTTAATAATTAAATTATGCAACAACAAGAAAAGATTTTCGCAGATGGATTCTCATTTAAAAGAAGAGAGGGTGCTCCCTCTTTTGTAATCGGAAGACAATCCATTAAAGTAGATGAGGCTATTGCCTTTCTAAAAGCCAACGTAAAGAACGGATGGGTAAACCTAGATATCAAACAATCTAAAGGTGGTAGTTACTACTGCGAGTTAGATACTTGGGAAGCAAAGCCACAAGGAAACGCTCCTGCACAGGTAAAGGCTCAAGCTCCTGCTCCTGTAGTAGAAGAAGAGGATGACCTGCCTTTTTAAAAGACAGCTAATTGTATAGACCTAAACCAAGGGGAGTTAACGCTCCCCTTTTTTATCCAATAAATTGTGTTGGTTTTCAAGCTCCTATACTACTACTACTATTTACTATATATATATTTATTTTTTTTATATATACGAGAATAAAATAAGCATTAAAGACAGAGATGCTGAAGACTAACTACTTAACAAAAAATTATCAACATTAAATCGACATAAAAATGACACAGACCGTCACGATATTTAAAAATATTAAAGAAACTGAAGCTCCATTTCACAAGCAAATAGGCGTTGTGCTCAATAGAATCAAGGAGGGAGCAACTAAAGACCTAGTAAAGAAAATAAGAACAGAGACCAATAAGGCAGAACGACAGGAGTTAAAGAAAAACTTACCTGCAATTTGTTTTAGTGGTGTATTCACAAAGCGTACAGACAAATCTTTATCTGAGCATAGTGGCCTAATCTGTTTAGATTTTGATGGCTACCCAAAAAAGAAAGAACTACTTCAAGACAAAGAGAACTTAACCAAAGACAAATTTGTATATTCTGTATTCATATCACCATCAGGTAACGGATTAAAAGTATTGGTAAAAATACCTACTGAGATAACCAATCACAAAAACTACTTCAACGCATTAAACAATCACTTTGACTCACCATACTTTGACAAGACGTGTAGTAATATATCAAGAGTGTGCTACGAATCCTATGACCCATTAATTTTTATCAATGAGAACTCATCTATATGGGAAACGATTGATGAGATAGAATACACAGAGGTGCTTAGTAACAGGGATTCACCAACACTACCAATCACGGATGAGAATAAAATTGTTGAGATTCTTGTTAAGTGGTGGGTCAAAAAATATCCAATGGTTGAAGGGCAAAGAAACCAAAACGTATATGTGTTGGCCATGGCCTTTAATGATTATGGAATAAATAAGTCTCTTGCCGGATACGTTCTTAATCAATACATCACAGCAGATTTTTCTGAGACTGAGATAGCTACCACAATAAACTCAGCATACGCACAGACAGGTAACTTCGGTACAAAGTATTACGAGGATGAGGACAAACTTAATTCTGTAAAGACAAAGCTAAGACGAGGTGTCTCAAAAAAAGAAGTTCGCTACCAACTAGAAGAGTCCAATTTGGATAGCGATACTATTGATTCGGTCTTTAACAAAATAGAAAAAGAGAATGAGATAAAAAGTTTTTGGACTAAATCAGAGAAGGGTACTATCAAAATAGTACACATACTATTCAAAACATTCCTTGAGGATAATGGCTTCTACAAATTCTGCCCTGAAGGTAATAAGAACTATGTTTTTGTTAAGGTTACCAACAACCTGATTGACCATACATCTGACAAGGAGATTAAAGATTTCATCCTGAACTATCTTATTGAGTTGGATGACCTAAGTATATACAATCACTTTGCAGACCACGTAAGGTACTTTAAAGAGGATTTCCTGACACTTCTCTCTACAATAGACATCTACTTCATTGAGGACACTAAAGATGCCTCATACCTTTACTACAGGAATTGTGCGGTCAAGATAACAAACAAAAGCGTAGAGCCAATAGACTATATTGATTTAGGTGGGTATGTTTGGAAAGACCACGTTATAGATAGAAAGTTTACTATCTGCGAAAGCAACAGCGTGTACGGAGAGTTTATCTCTAGGATATGTGGAGATGATGAGAGCCGGATTAAAACCATGGAATCTACAATTGGTTTCATGATGCATGGATACAAGAACTTAAGCTACTGCCCTGCTGTAATACTGAACGATGAGATTATATCTGACAACCCTGAAGGTGGTACAGGTAAGGGACTATTTATGAATGCACTATCTCAAATGAAAAAGTTAGTGGTGATTGATGGTAAGCAGTTTGCTTTTGAAAAGTCATTTCCTTATCAGTTAGTATCTGCCGACACACAAATACTATGCTTTGATGATGTAAAAAAACACTTTGATTTTGAGAGACTATTCTCTGTAGTTACAGAGGGTTTGACATTAGAGAAAAAGAACAAGGATGCAGTTAAGATACCATTTAGCAAGTCTCCTAAGATTGCAATCACAACCAACTACGCTATCAAGGGTAGTGGTAACTCGTTTGCTAGAAGAAAATGGGAAATAGAGCTACACCAACATTTCAACAAAGACCACACCCCTCTTGATGAGTTTGGCAAACATTTCTTTGCTGATTGGAATGATGATGAGTGGTGTAACTTTGACAACTATATGATTTATTGCCTGAGTAATTATCTTACCACAGGATTAGTCAAGAGTCAGTTTGTTAACCTTAAAACTAGACAGCTATCTGCTGAGACATCTCACGATTTTATCGAGTGGTGCGGATTAGTTGAAGGGCACATTAAAAACTCATCACTTGAGTTGGGAGCAAAACTAATGAAGCAAGACCTGTACTTTGATTTTGTAGGAGAGTATCCTGACTACGCACCAAAGGCTAAGATG
>Ga0206130_10009212_pt1 | contig 10401 bp, 5 predicted proteins | sample Helgoland_Spring_9_FD_148637 | JGI IMG/M metagenome (GOLD analysis project Ga0206130, IMG submission 148637) | Pelagic subsurface seawater microbial communities from Kabeltonne, Helgoland, North Sea - Helgoland_Spring_Bloom_20160512_1 | ecosystem: Environmental > Aquatic > Marine > Epipelagic ...
ACATCTCTGACTATAGCCACAATAGCCAAGAATTACGCATCGCCTCGCCCTCTGAAAATAAGTTCTCATGGGTAGCCGGAGTCTACTTAGATAAGCAAAAACAAGAAATTGACCGCCTGGTAACAATTGATGGGACCTTCGGAATACCACATATCATGCCAGCCATTGTTGGTTTGGATACTTTTCTTGCTTATTCTCCTGCACAGGTCGCCGGTGTAAATGCCACAACACCTGTTCCGGGAACGCCATTCACCTTGCAAAGCCTCTATGATGCAACGGGTTGCGCTGTAGGAGCACCTACATGTCAGGATTTTCGGCTCTATCCGGGTGTTGAGGGCGTAACAAAGTTTCAAGCGACGGGAACTATTTCAAATTGGAAACAAAATACCAACTCTCGAGCAGTGTTCTTCCAAGGTTCTTTAGATTTAAGTGATTCTTTAACACTTACCGCCGGTGTGCGATATACCGAGGAAGAGAAAAGAGCCCATGCTGACGCTTATCAGACTACTAGCTCAACGGGGTTAGCAAACCCTAATCCTAGCCCACTACTAGCTGGTTTAAATGGTAATTTCTTTGAGCGCTGGGACCACAACTTTGACGAGCAGCGCTCGACCAATCAACTAATACCTGCTGCAAACTTGCAATGGACTCGATCTGAAGACAGTAAGTTTTACCTTAGTTATTCAGAGGGCTTCAAAAGTGGTGGTTTTAATGCGGTAGATTCACAAGCTCCTGCGTTTACAGCCGCTGGACCACAGTTAACTGTTCCAGGACTTGGTTTTGAGTACGATGATGAGAATGCAACATCCTTTGAACTCGGTGGCAAGCACACCTTGCTAGATGGCGCCATGAACCTAAACTGGGCCTACTTTAACAGTGAGTACAAAGACCAACAGGTATCAACCTTTGTTGGTCTGGGCTTTGTTGTTACAAATGCCGCTACTACCGATATCCAAGGGTTAGAAATTGATATGACCTGGCAGGCTACAGATAACATCAGACTAGGTGCAAACGTTGCTTTCACCGACGGATCCTATGGCTCATTCCCTGGGGCTGGCTGTACTGCAAAACAAGCCTCAGACCTGCTTGGCCTGGGAACTTTAACAGTTGATTCCCCAATCACTTCGTCCGGTGCTTGCTCTGCCCAATTTAGAGGTGATGGAGTTCAGGCTGGTTCAGGGCAGGATCTTGCTGGTGCTCAAGTAGGTACGGACTACAATGGCTCGCTCTTCGTTGATTACGTCCGACCAATGGCCTCTGGCCTTGTTTGGTTCACCAGTATTGACATGAACTTTACTGATGGCTATTTCATGACCGGCGACCGCGACCCCATTGATTTTCATGAAGGTTTTCAGAAGTTTAATATACGGACAGGATTACGGAGCGAAAACTGGACTGCAATGCTCTACGGTAAAAACATCACCGATGAAGAGACGGCTACTGGCGCCTATGATATTCCCCTAGCGGCTGGCTCTCATGGCCAATACACAAGCGAAGGAGTGGTATGGGGCGCTCGACTTAGCTATAGCTTCTAAGGCTAAAGCTACTCAATCTAAAAGGACGGGAAAACCCGTCCTTTTTTTGTCTAAGTTAAATTTATAACCAATAAAATTTAGTAATACTGGACCCAACAATAACTACCTGTTTCGTAGAGCCGGCAGAGATTATTGTGACCACGCAAAAAGAAATGCGTTAAACAGGTATGTGCCCAATCTTTTTATTACTGAGAACGCCATCAATAATGTTATTTCGATGCTTACTAGATGCTTACTAGATAAGCATCGAAAAGTACGATACAGTTTATCGTCACAACGAGTTCCAGTACCTTTTTGCTGTAACGAACGTAACCAGAAGAAAGCTGGTTAAATTAGAAAAATAAAGACATAAAAAACTATCACGGGGTTAAGTATGAATCGATCATCTCTATTTAGAGCAAGCGGGCTAGCGTTAGCTATTGCCGCCATAGCCGGCGGCACCAATGCCGCTCAGCTAGAAGAAGTTATTGTTACTGCGCAAAAGCGCGCCGAAAGTCTGCAAGACGTTCCTATTTCCATGACGGCTATTTCTGGCGATAAAATTTCAGAAGCAAACATTCAAACTATGGGTGATCTAAGTTCCTATGTTCCTAACTTAGGTATCTCAGAAAATGCGGTTAACAGTATTATCTCCATGCGCGGCATCGGTGTTGGCGCGAACCAATCTTTTGAGCAATCGGTGGGCGTCTATGTAGATGGGATCCACTACGGAAAGAGTCGTCAGGTCCGTACTGGACTATTTGACTTAGCGCAAGTTGAAGTGCTTCGTGGTCCACAGGGTATCCTGTTTGGTAAAAACACACTGGCTGGCGCCATTAACGTGACCTCAGCTTCGGCAGTCGTTGGTGATGAGATGAATGGCAAGGTTGGTGTTAGCCGCGAAAGCAACAACGGCGTAACAGCAGAAGCAATCATCAATACTTCGATCACCGACAACCTAGCGGTTAGATTCGCTGTCAGAGATCGTAGCGATGATGGATACATGACCAACGGTTATGCCACTGAAAATAATGGTGCACAGCCAACGTTCCCGTCAACTGATGAAACGATCTGGCGTCTTTCTGCTACCTGGGAGCCAACAGATAACACTACCGTTAAATTTAAGACAGGTAGAAGTGACTTTGTCCGTATGGGTTCTACGGCGGCACTCAATCGCTTTCAACCTGAAGCGAATATTGCCGCTTCAAATGGCTTGATGTATGCCGTAATGGGAATTATGTTCCCAAGTTATGGGGCTAACGTCGCCGCTGGTGTTGTCGATCCATATCGGGACTCTATCTCACTGGGAGGGCTAGCCTTAGCGCAGAGTTTAGGGCGTAGTTTGGGCGAAAGTAATGAGAAAGCAGAGGGAACAGATACTCAAACTACTGAGAACTCTCTCAACATTAGCATTGACCTAGACAACGGCTACACGTTGAGTTCAGTAACAGGTGCGTCGGGCTACGAGTATGAAGATGGTATTGATGCTGACTTCTTACCGGTTAGATTTATTGGTCGAAGCGACATCTCAGACTATGACCAGACTAGCCAGGAATTCCGCCTGTCATCACCGACAGATGGAGCCTTCTCATGGGTTACGGGTGCGTACTGGCAGTCACAAACTCAAGAAATTGACCGCACAGTCATTATCGATGGAACATTGGGAAATCCGGGATTAATGGCTGCTATTGTAGGATGTAGCTCATTCCTTAATGTTCCCAAATCAACTACTGACGCCTTAGGATTACCCTACTGCATGAACGGAGTGACCTCATTTGACCAATCAGGACGAGTATCGAACTGGAAGCAAGACACCGATGCTTGGGCATTATTTTTCCAAGGCACTTACGATCTTACGGATACTCTCAGCTTAACCGCTGGTCTACGTTATACCGAAGAAGAGAAAAAGGTTCATGCTCAAACAGACCTAGTTCATGACTCTGTTGGTCTAGCGACACCCGATGGCGGTAACCCATTCAATGCTGCAATTAACTCTGGAAGCTTTGGATCTTGGGCGCATGAGTTTGATGAAGATCGTAAGACTGACCAGTTAATGCCTGCAGTTAACCTTCAATGGGAAAGATCAGATACAAGCCTGTTTTATGCCAGTTACTCAGAAGGATTCAAAAGTGGTGGCTTTAACTCTGTAGATGACCAAAATCCTGAGATCGCCGCTGACGGTACAGTACTTCGTACGACACCCGCTATTGGTTTTGAATATGATGATGAAACTGCAAGTTCTTTCGAAATTGGTGGTAAGCACACGCTTATGGATGGAGCGATGACACTTAACTGGGCTATGTTTAACAGTGAATACGTTGATCAGCAGGTCTCTACCTTTGTTGGTCTTGGTTTCGTTGTAGCCAACGCGGCCAGCTCTGACATTCAAGGACTTGAAGTCGATATGCAATGGCAGGCAACTGATAATCTGCGCTTGGGTGCCAACGTTGCTATGCTAGATGCAAAGTATGGTAAATTCGACAGTGCCGGTTGTACTGCAGCGCAGGACTCTGCATTGATCGCTCTAGGAACTCTTACAGTGAACTCGCCGGTAACCTCAGCATTAGGTTGCCAAGCGCAATTTAATGGTGCTGGTAATAAAGCAGGTCAGAGTCAAGATCTTTCAGGTAGTAGTTTTGGTGCGGACTACTCAGGATCTTTAACCGCTGACTACACCAAGCCATTGGCAAATGGCATGATGATGTTCGCCAGTGCTGACTACAACTTTACCGACGGCTATAAGATGACCGGTGATCACGATCCAATTGATTTCCAAAAAGCCTTCGGAAAAGTTAATTTAAGAGCGGGGCTTCGTTCAGAGAGCTGGGACTTTATGGTCTATGTCAAAAACCTCAATGACAAGATTACTGCGTCTGGCGCGTTTGACATTCCTCTTGCAAGTGGTTCTCACGGCCGTTACAGAGCGGCTGGAACAACATGGGGCGCAAAAATGACTTATAGCTTTTAAAGCTTAGTCACAATGTTAAAAAGGACGGGCTTGCCCGTCCTTTTTTTTGCCTCCAAATCAGTGACCAACTTTCTAAAATTTTAACTACCCAAAGAGTTCATTACACCTTTGATATAGAATCATAGAGATTAGAGAGAAAACAATAGCTTAGCCATACCCGCTTAACTAAATCATTGATTATTTGACCTTTCATAGATTGTTGAGGTATGGTCATTCAGGGTCTGGAGTGCCACTTTGCGATAACGTCTAAACTTTGTCATCACATTAGTGCTTGGGTGCGCTAAGGGGCTACCAAAATAAGACCGAGATACTGTAAAGAACAACAATTACAAACTATCACAGGGGTTTAATATGAAAACCAAGTCATTTCGTACACTTAGTGTGCTGGCAGTCGCCATCGGAACTATTTCTAGCGGGGCCAATACAGCTGAATTGGAAGAAGTTATTGTTACCGCACAAAAACGCGCAGAAAGCCTTCAGGATGTTCCTGTTTCGCTAATGGCTATTAGCGGTGCAAAAGTCGCGGAAGCTGGATTACACAGCTTTCAGGAGTTGTCTCAATATGTGCCCAACCTATCAATTACGGAAAATGCCGTAAATACGATTATCTCGATGCGTGGTATCGGTGTTGGCGCAAACCAATCATTTGAACAATCAGTTGGTGTTTATGTTGATGGTGTTCACTATGGAAAGTCCCGTCAAAGCCGGACTGCACTTTATGATGTTCAGCAAGTTGAGGTTTTAAGAGGACCCCAGGGCATTTTATTTGGTAAGAACACCCTCGCAGGTGCTATTAACGTCACTACTGCAACACCAGACGCTGATGAAGAGCTTGGTGGAAAAATATCTGTCAGCAAAGAATCTTTTGGTGGTACAACCTTAGAGGGCCACTTGACCGGCTCAATAGGCGACACCATTGGACTGCGTCTTGCCTACAAAGACCGATCTAACGACGGCTCCTTTGAAAATACTTATGCGGCGGCAGTTCAAAAGACAATGCCCACTGTTGATGAGTCTATGTGGCGTGTCAGTGCAACTTGGGAGCCTACTGAGTCAACTCGAGTAGAAGTAAAGCATGCACAGAGCGATAATGTTCGTCTGGGTGCAAACTCACTTATTACCGTGTTTGATCCAGTGGCCAATTTAGGCGCTGCCTCAGGTCTAATGTTCGGCACAATGGGCACAGTTCGTCCAGAGTTCGGCGGGATTGTCGCCTCTGCAACTCAAAACCCCTACCGCGACGGCAATACTCTTGGTGGATGCGCGCTAGAAGCCAGCATGGGTATGAGCTCAGCAGTCTGTGCTGCCGGTGGAGAGAGACCTGAAGGGACAGACACTACGACGTCTGATACATCCCTTAGCTTTGAGATGGAATTAGATAACGGCTATACGCTAAGTGCAGTGGCCGGCAGAGGTGGCTATGAGTTTCAAGATGGTCTCGATGCTGATTGGCTTCCATTAGAGTTTATTGGTAGAGCCGATATTCAAGAATACGACCATACGAGTCAGGAGTTCCGCATTGCTTCTCCTACTGATGGGCGTTACTCTTGGGTAGGCGGTGTGTATTTAGATCAGCAAGAACAAGAAATTGATCGTGCTGTGGTTATTGATGGTACCTTCGGATTGCCTGCAATCGTAATGAAGACTATCCTCGGCGGCGGCAATCCTGCGTTCGGTTTAGATACTTTCTTGGCTTTATCTCCGGCGCAGGTCGGTGGTATAAATGCTACAACGCCTGTTCCCGGTACGCCATTTACACTACAAAGTCTCTATGATGCAACAGGGTGCGCTGTTGGAGCACCCACATGCGCGGACTATACCCTCAAAGTGGGTGTTGAAGGCTCAACAAAGTTCCAACGTGCAGGTCGCATATCGAACTGGACTCAGGATACAAATTCGCGAGCTGTCTTTTACCAAGGGACGTTTAATCTGACGGATTCTGTTGCCCTTACTGCCGGCGCTCGATACACAGAAGAAGAAAAACGATCACATGCCTTGATGGACCTGACAACCAACACTACTGGACTTGCCACACCGAACACCGATGGAGTACTGGCAGCAATCGTTGCCGGTTTCGGTCTTGGTTGGGCTCATGAATTTGATGAAAGTCGATCGAGTAATCAATTTTTGCCTGCGGCCAACATTGAGTGGACACAATCCGAGGACAGCATGTTCTACCTAAGCTACTCAGAAGGCTTTAAGAGTGGTGGATTTAACTCTGTAGATGATCAAGCCCCAGCCTTCACCGCTGAGGGTATCCAGCGTACCGTGCCAGGAGCAGGCTTTGAATATGAAGATGAGAACGCGGAGTCAATCGAACTCGGCGGAAAGCATACATTGCTTGATGGCAGCATGACCTTGAATTGGGCGCTTTATGACAGCACGTATAAAAACCAGCAAGTCTCTACCTTTGTCGGCACCAGTTTTGTTGTTACAAACGCCGCCACCACAGAGATCAAAGGCCTTGAAGTTGACATGCAATGGCAAGCAACTGATAATCTGAAACTGGGTATAAGCGTTGCATTAAATGATGGTGAGTATGGAAGCTATGCTGGTGCAGGCTGTACCGCTCCACAAGCATCAGCACTGCTTGGCTTAGGAACGCTTACCGTTGATTCGCCAATCACCTCAGCTGGCGGCTGTGCAGCGACATTTGCGGGTGATGGGTCTCAGGCCGGATCAGTTCAAGATCTAACTGGTAGTAAGGTGGGTACTGACTATAACGGCTCGCTAACAGCTGATTATGTTCGACCAGTCAGGAATGGCATGCTTTGGATGACGTCGCTCGATGTGAACTTTACCGACGGCTACCAGATGATCAGTGGCTCTACTGACCCACGTCTCTTTCAGGAAGCTTTCTCTAAGACAAGTATCCGTACTGGTTTGAAAGGCGAGAACTGGGCAGTGATGATATATGGTAAGAATATATTTGATGAAATAACGCCTACTGGTTCATTTAACATACCGTTGGCATCAGGTGCATATGGTCAATACACTTCACCAGGAAGTGTTTGGGGTGCATCGCTTAATTACAGCTTCTAGTCCATAGAAAATGTGTAAAAAAAGGACGGGCTTGCCCGTCCTTTTTTTTGCGGTTTATTAAATATCTACTGCGGACTTCTTAATAGGATTAGCAGCATCACAAACAACACTAAATTACTCACAATAAATGCGTGTCCACGCAACAAAGTATTCTGCGAAAAAATGTGTAAATAACTATGTACCAATCTCAGTAAAACGTAACTCCATGACAAAGCAATTACAAGCTGATCTTGAATCCCTTGGATAAAGCAAAAAACGCACAGTACGTAAAAGATAACAGGGAATTCAAATAAGTTTTGAATATTATTTTTTACCAGTTTTAAATTCTCTGGTGCATCTGGATAGGGCATTAACGGTATGCCTTTGGCCCACTTCTGATTGGGCCCAGTCAACTTAACCGACAAATAAGCATGTAAAAAGCTGACTAGGAATGTAAGAAAAATCAATGCGTAAGCCGCAATCAAGACATTTTGAAACATAGTAATACTCCAATTAAACCATTAGGGCTTTAATAAGCTTTCATTGGCTGTCAATAAAAACTCTATAGCCAAGTCGGTTAACTCATCAAACATTCGCCTTGGCATGGATCGCAGTTTACGGGTAAATAGGTGGATATCAAAATAAGGGCTGTCCGTTTTTGTGAGTAGCCTGTCATGTTAAGACAGTGTGAAGAGCCCTGCCTGCGCTATGATGGTGGATTGATATTTATGACTAATTGTTCGGGTAGCTATGCGTAAAATCGCCGTTAACTCAAGTAATAGCGTGCGTGCATCCATTGGATTGCTCGGCCTTTTGCTATTATTAGTCGGTTCAAACACGCAGATTAACTGGCGAAATCAGCCCATAGATACCGTTGTTTTAGTCAATCAACAGCCGGTGACCGAATCTGCACTAAAGTTTGCCCGTCAGCGTTCTGGTCGATTCATGATCGACGTCCCTGTTCAGGATAGAGATAAGCAACTCTTACAACGCTTGATCGACGATGAGCTGATATTACAGCGCGCGGAAGAACTGGGTATTCTGCGGGCAGACCCCGGTATCCGTAAACTGTTAGCGCGATCTGCTATTAATACGATTGTGCGTGAGTCTCAGGCTCTGCTAATCAAGGAACCTCAACTCATCGCCTTTTATAACAATCATCAAGCGGTCTTCCAGAAACCGCAAAGAATAACGCTTCAGGCAGCACAATTTGATGATCTTGAAATGGCTAATATTTCTCGCAATGCGGTCTTACTGGGGGATAGTCTCAAAAAAACTGTATCACTTGTAGGCGGTAAAATATTACCGATCCCTGTATCACCACTTCCAAAACACATGCTAATCCGTTATCTCGGGATATCGTTGACCGATCTGGCACTAGGGCTCTCAGCTACCCAGATTTCACAACCCATTTTGCAAGGCGATAATATTTACTTACTGCACGTCGTTGAAAACCAGCCGGCAACATTGATGCCTTTTGAACAGGTTCGAGAAACCGTGATGACTGAATTAATTAGCAGACAGCGTCGTGATAGTTTGACGACGACCCTAGAAGAACTCAAACAGACCACGAGTATTCAGTTAAATTTATCCTTGCTTGGACAACTAGCGAGTACTGATAAATAGCCATGAAAAGCATACCAGGACTGACAACCAATCAACGATCGCTCACCCTATTAATATGTGGCTCAATCCTAGGCATCCTTGTCGCTATAAGTGACCCTTATGTGTCAGTAACCGATGACACGACCGTAGTCGCTTGGGTCAACGACACCGCCATTGGAAAAGCTCAATATAATCAGGCTCTGGCCCTTTATAGTCAGGAGAAACGCAGCACCGCTAGTGCACAAGACAGAACCCTTGTATTAGATCGTCTGATAGAAGAAGAATTGTTGGTACAAAAAGCGATCAGTGATGGTGCGCTGCGCAATAACCTAAGCGTCCGCCAACGTACATTACAAACCATGCTGGACAGTATTCAAAGCGACGTTGTCGCCGCCAACGGAACCAATACAGCGTCCAGTGATAAGGCACTTGAAGGCTATATCGAGCAGCTGCGTACCAACGCGACTATTGAGTGGCTAAACTCGCCATCGATCGTTAAACAGGCGCCTCAGTAATGGTTAAGTTGATCCAACTAACAATTGCTATCCTGCTAACCTTCATCGTCACCACGACTTCATCACAGGCTCATTCCCATAATCGCAGTCAGTCTTTTTCTGATTGGGAAATAACTGACAATATTGCCACCGCAGTTTTTACGGCTAAATCCAGAGAAATTACTCGGCTTCAAAGTCAGAGTAACCAATCTTTAGATACCCTCTTGGTAGGCCATCTAATTAGCGCTATTAGCGTATCCCAAGATAGTCTGCCCTGCTCAAGTACGGAAGTCGTGAGACCAATACCCTCAGCACTGGGATATGTTCGTGTTAGGTTAGTCTTCGACTGCGGCGCATCCTTGGGTGATATCAGCATCAGTATTAATAGCTTTTTTAATGTTGCTAGTTCTCACGTCCATTATGCAAATATGTCCCTCAATAGGGAACCGTCTTATCAGTACCTATTTACCAACAAACAGCGGCGGCATGAAATCACTAATCAACTAGCCACTAGTAGTCACTGGTTTGACAGCATTACTCAATTCGTCTTGATTGGAATCGAACATATCTTTGGCGGCATCGACCATATTGCGTTTTTATTAGCGCTTTTATTGCTCCTCCGCAGTTTGAAAGTCTTAGTCTGGATGGTCACAGGTTTCACGCTGGGTCATAGCATCACCTTAGCGCTAGCTGCGCTGGGCTGGGTAATACCAGATCTTGATATTGTTGAAGCCGCAATTGGCTTTACCATCGCCCTGGTGGCCGTACAAAATATCGCTGTACTCACCGGTAATCATCG
>Ga0206130_10009214_pt1 | contig 10400 bp, 11 predicted proteins | sample Helgoland_Spring_9_FD_148637 | JGI IMG/M metagenome (GOLD analysis project Ga0206130, IMG submission 148637) | Pelagic subsurface seawater microbial communities from Kabeltonne, Helgoland, North Sea - Helgoland_Spring_Bloom_20160512_1 | ecosystem: Environmental > Aquatic > Marine > Epipelagic ...
AATTAGTAAAATTTATTATGCAGTTTATTGAAGAGCTAAATGAATATATTAGTAAAACTGAGCCTTGGAAGTTAGCAAAAGAGGAAGGGCAATTAAAATCTAATTCATCTTTGCATGAGATTTGTTCTGTTTGCCTTAAATCTTTTAGGGCGCTTTCAATATTCCTGACGCCCATCATTCCTAATCTTTGTGAAAAAATTGCTGCTTTTTATGACGAAGAATTTTTCAATAGTTTTAATTTAATTGAAGATGACGTAATAAAAATTAAATCTTACAAGCATCTTTTAAAGAGAATAGAACAACACTCAATTGATTCAATGGTTTCATCAAATAGGGCAGGAGAGTAAATTAATTGTTTATTTGATTGTGGACTCTAAGTAATTCTTCCTGAGGATTTAAATTGCCTGTAATGGGTCTTCCAATAACTAAAATATCAGAGCCAAAATTTACTGCATCAATTGGATTTGCAGCTCTCTTTTGGTCATCGTTATTTATTTTATCCAGTCTTATCCCTGGTGTGATAAAAATAAAGTTACTTGGAAGATACTGACGAATATTGGGTATGTCTGGCGCTGCACATACTATGCCATCAAGACCACTTTCTGCTGCGTTTATAGCCAGTTTTTTTACGCAGTCATCAATTGAGCCATGTAGACCAACTTCTGTCATAAAATTTTGATTATGGCTAGTTAATAGTGTTACGCCAATCAATTTTATTTGTTGATTTGAAACAGCATTTTTGGCTGCTGACATCATTTCTTTGCCACCCAGTGTGTGTATATTTATTATATCTATATCCATCCTTGAAGCTGCCTCACATGCCTTCATGACAGTATTGGGAATGTCGTGAAACTTCAAGTCTAGAAATACTGCAAATCCTTCACTTTTAACCCACTGAACAATTTCTGGCCCGCAGGAAGTAAACAGCTCTTTACCAATTTTTATTCCACAATGTTTATTACTAAGTTGACCTATTAATTTTTTAGCATTTTCCTGTGACTGTGTATCGATTGCTACAAAAATATCAGTTTTTTTGGTCATCTATCTAATTTTCTAAAGTGATATCAATTGGTTCTGATGGGAGTGATTCCCATGCGTTACAGCCTGGACATTGCCAGTGAAATTGCTTTGCTTTAAAGCCACATTGATTGCAATTAAAAAATCTTCTTTCACCAATTGAATTTTTAACCGTTTGTTGAATAAGCTCAATATTTTCTATCTCGTTTGTTTTTTTTATGGTGAGAATTTGAAATAAATGATCAAGAGAAAATAGGCTTGGCCTTTGTATCAATTCATTTCTCGCTATTTCCTCTGCTCTTTTAACGCCCTCATTTTTTAATACAAGTTCGTAAAGTGAGTTAAGAATTGTTTTTAGTTTATATAAGTCATAGTACCTCGAAAGAATAGATAGCGCTTCATTTATGTTATTTTGCGTTTCATAAACAGAAATAATTTTTTGCATCACTAACCCAAGGTATTCTGGTTGTTGGTACTCAATTTTTTTCCAATGTACGACTGCATCGCTATATTTCTTTTCTTCGTAAGCAATATCTCCAAGCAGTATATTAGCCCGTACACAATTTTTAGATTCTTCAAGTGCTTTCTTAAGGTATGTTCTTGCTAGGCCATATTTTTTATTCATAAGGTTATTTGTCGCTAATTCACAAAAATAATGACTTATTGCAATTCTGAAGGAGACTCCAGAAATTCTCTCTAAATCAGATGCAGAATCGATTGCTTGATCCCAATCTCTTTCTCTTACGTATATCTCTCTTAGTAAATTTAAGGAGTATTGGTAATATTTTTCATTTTTGAGCTCTCTTAGTATAGATTCACTTCTGCCATAAAGGCCAGCCATGAAATAGTCTTGAGCCAATTCAGCTTTTATAGAGTCCTCTTGTTCAGCGGTAATTTCTCTTTTATTTAATAGAGCAATATGCAAATTTATTGCTTTGTCGTATTTACCCTCTCGTCTTAAAACCGAACCAAGTGCAAAATGTATTTCTAGGGAATCATTTTTTAATTTGACTGCTTTTTCAAGTTCAGTTATTGCGTTCTCATTTTGATTGGAGTTTAGATATGAAAGTGCCTTGAAGAGGGAGGCTGGAAGATCTGTACTTTCCGAAATGATCTGTTTAATATCAACACGAGCAGAGACCCACCCTAGGATAAAGAATAAAGGTATAACTAATAACCACCAAAATTCAAATTCGATCATATGTTTTCAAAAAAAAACATATTCAAATATATACAAAATGAATATGTTTTTTATAAATTACACTTATGTTATTTATCAACTTTAATTTTTAATTCTTTACCAGCTTTGAAATGCGGCACAAATTTTTCAGGGACATTTACTTTCTCACCTGTTTTTGGATTTCTTCCCAACCTAGCAGGTCTATGATTAAGACTAAAACTACCAAAACCTCTAATCTCAACTCTACCTCCCTTACTTAAAGTATTACCAAGTGAATCAATAATTGTTTTTACTGAAAGTTCTGCATCCTTATGGACGAGTTGAGAGAACTTATCAGAAAGAATTGTAATTAATTCAGATTTAGTCATTATTTTTTATTATCAAGTTTAGCTTTTAATAAAGCACCTAAGTTTGTTGTTCCTGCATTTTCAGGAGCATCAGTTTCTTTTTTTGGTTGCTCTTTAACTTCTATTTTTTTATCTGCATTAGGATCATCTGATAATTGCTTAATACCTAAAGAAATCCTTTCCTTATCTACATCAATTGACAGGATGACTGACTCAACTTCATCCCCTCTTTTATAATTTTTCAAAGCTGATTCTTGATCAGACCATGCAATATCAGAGAGATGTATCAGGCCATCAATATCTCCAGGCAAACCTATAAACACACCAAAGTCTGTAATTGATTTAATATTACCTTTAATTTTGTTATCTTTATTGTTACTGTTTGCAAAAATATCCCATGGATTATCTTTACACTGTTTCATGCCTAATGATAATCTTCTTCTGTCTTCATCAATTTCAAGTATCATTACTTCAACCTCATCACCCAATTGAACTGCTTTAGATGGATGAATATTTTTATTTGTCCAATCCATTTCAGAAACATGAACTAATCCTTCAATTCCTGTTTCAATTTCAATGAATGCACCATAGTCAGTTAGATTTGAAACCTTTCCAAAAACTTTTGTTTTAATAGGACTTCTTCTTGATAATCCAACCCAAGGATCTTCATCAAGTTGTTTTAAGCCAAGTGAAACTCTATTTTTCTCTTTATCAAATTTCAATACTCTGGCATCAATTTCGTCACCTATGTTAAGTATTTCGGATGGATGTTTAATTCTTTTCCATGCTAAGTCAGTTATGTGTAACAAACCATCAATCCCGCCTAAGTCTACAAATGCACCATAATCTGTAATATTCTTAACGATACCTTTAACTACAGATCCTTCTTTAAGAGTCTCAATCAATGCTTCTAAGTCGACACCGCTTTGACCTTCTAAAACTGCCTTACGTGAAACGACTACATTATTTCTTTTTCTATCAATTTTAATTACTTTTAATTCACACTCTTTATTTTCAAAGGGCGTTGTATCCTTAATAGGTCGAATGTCTACAAGAGACCCAGGCAAAAAAGCCATAATCCCATTTACCGTAACTCTCAAACCACCTTTTACTTTGCTGCTAATATATCCAGTCACAATTCTTGAATCTTCCATTGCATCCTCAAGATCGAGCCATGCTTGCATTTCTTTGGCTCTTGCTCTCGATAAAAGTGTCGACCCATAACCGTCCTCTAATTTTTCAATAGATACTTTTACATGGTCACCAACACTTACCTCAATATTACCTTTATCATCTAGAAATTCATCTGTTTTAATTAAACTTTCCGACTTTAAACCTGCATTTACAATTACAAAGTCACTATCTATTGATATAACTTCTGCAGTGATTACTTCACCTTGACGCATTTCTTTGAACGCCATACTTTCTTCGAATAGATCAGCGAAACTTTCAGATGATTTTTGAGTTGTTTTCTCTAGAGTTGCCATTTTATGTTTTATATACCTTCATTTGATCTCATCTGGCGATGAGCTTATTAAAAAAAACCTAATAAATTTGGTGTCTATTAGGTCACTTATTTTTTTATTCCTCTTTACTTCTTATAATCTCCATTACTTTTTCAAACGACTGGTTTATGCTTAAGTTATCAGTTTTAATCAAATAAGCATCTTTAGCAGCCTTAAGAGGTGATATTTTTCTATTTGTATCACTTTCATCTCTTAGTTTGATTCTTTCAAATAAGTCAGTCAGATTAACATTGTTCTCCTTTAATATCAACTGTTTATATCTTCTATTCGCACGCTCTTCTATGCTCGCAGTAAGGAAAATTTTAACTTTAGCCTCGGGGAAAACTACTGTCCCCATGTCACGGCCATCAGCTACTAGCCCAGGTGGTTTAAAGAAAGACTTTTGGAGCCCTAAAATTTTTTTTCTTATCAATTCATTTTTTGCAATTTCTGAAGCAAATTTCCCAATTAATTCTGATCGAATTAAATCTGTTATGTCCTTACTACCTAAGAAAACTTTTTCATCAGAAAAATTAATCTCTAATCCATCAATTAACTCTAATATTTGAGTAATTTGATTTGTGTCCAAATTCTTAATATTTGCGTTTAAAGCAATAATTCTGTAGATGGCCCCTGAATCGAGGTAGCGGAACTTTAGAGTTTTACTTACTAATTTAGATATTGTACCCTTTCCTGAACCAGCTGGTCCATCAATGGTAACGACGAAAGGTTTTGTAAGGCTGTTATTCAATGACAGATTTTAAATCATTGAAGTAATCAGGATAAGTTTTGTTAACACATTTTGGATCCTGAATAGTAATATTTAGATTTTTAAGGCAAAAAAGGGAGAAGCACATTGCAATCCTATGATCATTATAAGTTTCAATACAAATATTATCATTGAGTTGTTTTTTTGGAAAAATTGTCATTGAGTCGTGAGTTGTTGAAACCTCAACACCCATTTTGGTTAATTCATTATCCATTGCTAAGATTCTGTCTGTTTCTTTAACTCTCCAGCTTCCTATATTTTTTAGCTTTGTTGGCTTGTCAGCAAATACCGCCATTATAGCCAATGTCATTGCAGCATCTGGAATTTCTATACAGTCTATTTCAAGGCCTTTTAAGTTTGAAGCCTTTGACACTTTAATAGATTCAGATTTATATTCAATTTTTGCACCCATTTTGGAAATGATATCTAAAAATCTAAGATCGCCTTGAATACTATCTTTATTTATACCTTTTATCTCAATTGAGCCCGCAATGGAAGCAGCAGCAAAAAAGTAAGAGGCTGATGATGCGTCTCCTTCGATAAAAATTTTAGTTGGATTTCTATATATAGAATCTTTTTTTAAAGAGAATAAACGCCAATTATCATTGTTATAAAAAATATTGAATTTTGTAAGTAACTTTAGAGTTATATCAATATATGGTTTTGATATTAAATCACCAATAACTTTAATATTAAATTCATTGTTTGAAATTGGGCCTGCGATCAAAAGTGCTGTGAGATATTGACTTGATATGTCACCTTTAATTTGAACGGGTTCTGAGATTTCGATTGAACTATTTTTAATAGTAATAGGCGGGTAGCCATGATTTTTCTCATACTGAATACTTGATCCCATTTGTTCTAGTGCATCGACTAGATCTTTAATTGGCCTCTCGTGCATTCGCTCAATACCGGATAAATAATAGTCACCTCTCATCATTGCAAGAACAGCCGCAAGCGGTCTAAAAGTGGTTCCTGAATTACCTAAGAAAAGATTAGTATTTTTGTTAGGAAAATTATGTTCAGCCCCTTTTATTTCAATGATGTTTTTATTGTCATTAACTTCCTTAACTGATACCCCAAGCTTAATTAATGCATTGATCATTTGATCTGTATCCTCTGATCTAAGCGGATCTATTAGCTTAGTCACTCCACTTCCAAGAGCTGCCATTAGCAGAACCCTATTAGTAATACTTTTTGAACCAGGTAGTTTGATACAGCCGCGAACTTGTTTTGAAGCTTTTAGTGTTATTTCATTCATTACTAGTTTTTTTCGGACCAGTTTTTTCTAATTTTGCTTGCTACTTCAAAGTATTTTTCTAAAGCAATATAATCTTCATTCTTGATCAATGAAGCTGTTTTGTTGATTTCTTTAACAAATAAATGAAGGTCATTCAAGATTGCCGTTTTGTTGGCCAAAGAAATATCCTTCCAAACCTCAGGGGAGCTTCCTGCAATACGAGAGAAATCTTTAAATCCACTAGCAGCAAATTCAAGAAGGGTATCCCTATTCTTTTTTCCAGCTATTAGATTTACCATATTGTAAGCAATAAGATGCGGAATATGACTTACTGTTGAAAAAATTTGATCATGCTCAAGAGGAGCCATTGTCTTAATAACACCCCCTAAGTCCTTCCAAAATTTAGAAGTTAATTCAAGCTTTTTAGAATCTGTTTCATCCTCAGGAGTTAATATAATATCCTTATTTTTAAATAAGTTTATTTTTGCTGCAGCAGGACCGTGCTGCTCTGAACCAGCGATTGGGTGGGAGCCAACAAATTGGGGAAATTTCTCTTTAAGCTCCTCTTTAGCAAAGCACATAACATTAGACTTTGTACTCCCTACATCAATCACAATTGTTTTTGGCGATAGCCATGGAGAGATTGTCGTTAATATATTTCTAATTTGGGCAACTGGTGTTGCGATAACAATAAAATCTGCTTGTTTAATATCATCTTCTAGGCTATCTGAAACTCTATCAATCATTCCACTTGACACAAAGGGGGATAAGGAGGTTCCTCCATCCCTTTGAACGCCAACAACCTGATTAAACATCTGTTTTTTTTGGCATTCAATTGCGATAGAGCCGCCAATTAGACCAACACCAAAAATAAGCAAATTATTCATTATATTTTTTTTAGATTTCAACTAATTATTAAAATTGTAACATGGCGCTATGTGATACTTTCTTGCCAATACCCTTTGATATAGAGCTCATAAGGCTTAAAGTTCGTTTTATATTTCATTTTGTCACATTCACCAATCCAGTAACCTAAATACATATATTTTAATTGTTGGGTTTTACACCAATTGATGAGCCACATAATTGAGTAGGTTCCATAACTTACTTTTTCGTCGTCAGGGTCAAAAAAAGTGTAAACAGCTGAAATACCATCACTCGTCATATCAATGATAGAAACAATTTTTAGTAAGTCTCCATCCCAAAACTCAACAAGCTTTGAGTTAACATTGCTCTTAATTAAAAAGTCATTGTAATCATCTATTTTATTTTGATCATTGTTTGTTGAAGTATGACGTTTTTTTTGATATTTTGAATAAAGGTCAAAATGTTCTTGTTTAAAAGCAAGAGAAACCTTACGGACATCAAAATGTTGATGCTTTTTAAAAATTCTTTTTTGCGACCTAGAAGATAAAAACTTTTGCACTGAGAGTCTTATAGGGATACATGCTGTGCAACTTTTACAGCTTGGCTTATATATATATTGCCCACTCCTCCTAAAACCCTTTTCAATTAAATCTTGAAAAATATTTTGATCAATGGATTTATATGGAGTTACAACTAACGATTGCGCATCCATTTTATTGATGTAACTGCAGTTATATTCAGTAGTTTTATAAAACTGAATTTTTTCAAAAGATGGTTTATTTTTAAAATCCATATTTTAAATTTTACTCGTCTTTCTCTGTTATATTTTTAATTTTTTTACTAATATTTTTTTAGATAGATTAAAGTAAAGATATGCAAATAAGAACATTTTTTTTATTAAGTTTATTTTTGACCTTTAGTATAGCTGCCAATGAAAACGCAATTTTTTGGGAGCTAGAGAGCCCTGAAGGTAAACAAATTTTTATCTTTGGTAGCATCCATGTAGATGATAATAGGGTAGTGGATTTTAGTGATTCTGTTAACAATGCAATGCAAAAATCAGACTTATTTGTCTCTGAGACAAATAATGTAAATAATCTCAAAGTCCTGGAGGGCTTAGGGAGTGAATATAATAAATATCTTAGTGATGTAGATTTTCAAAAAATTAGTGAATTATCTGATTTTCATTCTATAGAGACAGATTTTGCAATAAAATTGAAACCATGGTTATTGGGTTTTATTTTAAGCTCACCTCGGGCAATGAATCCATTTAGCCAAGACAACTTATTAAAGGTGGCTGCAAGTAATTTTGGGTTAACTTCAAAAGGCTTAGAAACAGTTGAAGAACATTACTCTGTTTTAGATAAACTTACAGCAGAGGATCAATTTCAAATTTTAAAAAATGTTTTAAATTTAAGTGAGGCAGATAAAGAAAAAAATTATGAATTAATGATAAAGACTTACCTTACATTTAATTTAAATAAAATACTTAATGTTGATGAAGAAATTACTAAATCAATCATCCCTGAGAAAGCCTGGTCTTCGGTTAAAAATGAGCTTATTCACAAACGAAATAAACTATTTTTTAATAGACTTCAGATTTTAGCGAAAAAAAATGTGTTATTTGTTGCAATTGGAGCATCACATCTCGCTGGTGATGATGGACTTTTACAGCAATTTTTTCAAGCAGGTTTTAAAAAAAAATCTTTAATACCATTTGAAAAATAAAACTTGATGACGAATAAAATAATCGACTCAAAACATAATGCTTCATATAAATATTTTAAAAAAATAGCCACTAAAAAAGGCTTTAGAAAAGAAAAAAATCAGACGCTTTTAGTTGGCCCTCATATTATAAATACATTCCTTCAGGCAAAAAAAGATATTGAATGTTTTATAAGAGATGAAAAGATAGATTCACCTGAAATTAAGGAAATAGTTAAATTAAATCCAAATATTGAAATCTATGACTTAAAGCATGGATTATTTCTTGAGCTTGCAGATTTAAAGTCTTCCAATGGCTTAATTGCTCTGATAAATACCCCAATTCAAGAAGACTCTGAAATAAAAAAAGGTTTGAACTTATTTATTGATGGTGTTCAAGACCCGGGCAATTTAGGTAGTGTACTTAGGACTGCAGAAGCTGCCGGAGTTAATTCAGTATATTTATCTAAGACTTCTGCAGAGCTTTGGTCACCAAAAACGCTTAGGGGAAGTCAAGGAGCCCAAGTCAACTTAAAGTGTTATGAAAACCAAGAGTTATTGAAATTATGTCATCAAGTAGACCTTCCCATATATTCATTAAGTATTTGTGGTAATTCACTTTATGATGATGATATCCCTAAAGATTTAATTCTTATTTTAGGTAGCGAGGGTGGCGGTATAAGCGGTGAAATAATTTCTAAGTCGACTAAGTCTATCTCTATACCAATGCAGGGATCTATTGAGTCATTGAATGTAGGTACTGCTGCAGGCATATTTATTTACGAATATTTTAGGAGATATCGATCGAATATAAGGGGCTAATTTTTTTTATTGTCCAATTTTTGATTGCTTGGTCTATCAATTCATCAAGACTCATTTCAGATACATCTTGAGCTATAGGTTGCTTTAGAAAATTTAAAACTTCTATCCAAATATCCTTCTGATTATTTTTTATTATAATTTTACAATCGTCACTTTTGCTTATTTTTTTTTTACCAAGGGTTGCGATGGGTATGTGTGAAAATTTTGGGATATCGAAATCTAGTAAATTATGTAAATACACTTGCCGGGGAGTTGAGGAAAAAAGATCAGCCCCTCTAACTATGTTTGTTATTTTGTCTAGATTATTGTCAACACAAACTGAAAATTGATATGAAAATTGCCCATCATTTCTTTTGATTACGAAGTCACCTATTTCTCTTGATAGATTTTGACTGAGCTGTCCTTGGATTTGATCTTTAATAACTATTTGATTTGTACTTACTTCCATGCGGGTAGCATAAGAATCTTTATTTTCAAGCTCTTTATATTTGCAAAATCCTGGATAGATATAGCCATCATCTCCAAGCTTCGCATGATCACTAAGATATTTTCTTGAACAACTACAGCTATAGGTTTGATGTGTAGCTAATAGTTTTTCAAAATAATATCTATATTCATCAAGACGATTGCTTTGATAAGACTCAGTTGAATCCCAAAAAAGATTTAAACTTTCCAATGTCCTCAAGATTGATAGGACAGAATTATTTTTTACCCTTTGCTTATCTATGTCATCTATTTTGAGTAACCAATGTCCCATAACCTTTTTAGCGTCTAAGTAACTTGCAATCGCTGTCACTATCGACCCAAAATGTAAGTCACCCGATGGTGTTGGTGCAAAACGGCCTATGTACATTATAAATTGCTCGGGTATGGGGGAACATACCAATGAATAAGTCTATTCCCAACAAGTGTGAGCTGGCAGTTTAATCTATCGTTTGTAGTACTGCTC